>TARA_R110000824_G_scaffold44821_2_pt1 | contig 43063 bp, 26 predicted proteins | sample TARA_R110000824 | Tara Oceans TARA_R110000824 (sample SAMEA4397747) | marine metagenome | biome: Polar Biome; feature: [MES] marine water layer (ENVO:01000295) within the mesopelagic zone...; material: water (ENVO:00002006), including particulate matter (ENVO:01000060) such as......
AAATTTAAGATCTCAATTTAATAAAAATATTCCAGAACAAAAAGAAAATCAATTAAATTTTGATGATCCAAATAATCCGTATTATGCAGGAACACAATGGACAATGAAAAATGGTGGGCCAGTTAATAGTTCAATTCCTTCCTTTCAAAAAGGTGGAACAATTACATTTGAAGGAGAAGAATATAACAGAAGGCAGTTAAGAAAAATGAAAAAATATGATAAAAATAAATATGATAGAATAACAAGAAGTGTAGAAGGAACTAAAGGTGCAAATATTATTAATGAAATAAATAAATCTAGAGTAGATATAGAAGCTACAGATGAAAGTACACAATATTTAACTAGTGGAAATCAAGATTGGAATGAATATTATAAAGGAGAAGGAGATGATGCTACACAATTTAGAACTGATAGATATAATCAATATTTAACAATAGCAGAAAATAGCGGTTTAACTCCTTTAGATGAAAAAGACTTTCATACAAATTATGTAGAATTTCAAAACCAAAACCGTTGGATGAATGAAAATCTAACTAAAGAAGAATTAGATAATCCAGGATGGGATAGAAAAAATTCATACACTCTATGTGGAGAAAATGACACTGGATGTATAGAAATTGACGGACAGAAATGGAAAAAAGGAGAAACAAAAGATAAAAATTGGAGATATAATCAAGCAATGGAAAATGCTAATATGACTGCTTTTGATCAAGAAATGATTAAACATATGCAAGCTGGATATCAAGGTGGTAAGATGTTAGAATTAAGTGAAGATGAAAGAGCTAAACTTACACATGAAGGTGTTGGTGATCAAACATTTCAAGGAATGAATATTTCTGGAGTAGATGGATTATGGGGTAATACAATGAATAGACAAGTTGAAGGAAGTCAAGAAGTTACACCAGCAACACAAGGACAAGCTTGCTCAAATGCTGATGAAATGCAAGCAGCTTGTGCTAAAGCTGGTGGAAATTGGACACCATTTGTTGCAGAAGTAAAAGGAGAAGATGGTATTGTAACAACACCTTCTTCAGGTTGTGAATGTGATAAACCAATTAATGTTCAAGAAAAACAAATTGTTGAAGAAAAAGATGCACCATTTTGGTTACAAGATGAAATAGCTATAGGTAATGCACTAGATGATAAATTAAGTTTAAAAAAACGCTATCCATGGGCACCATTTTATCAAACTCCTCAAATTGATGCGGTATTTCAAGATCCTACAAGAGAGATTGCTGCTATTGGAGAAATGGCTGCACAAGCTTCAAGTGCTGGAACAGCATTTGGAGGTGGTGCAGGAAGAGCTCTTGCTATGTCATTAGCTGCACAAGGTCAAGCAATGAAAGGTGTAAGTGATACATTAAGTAAAGTACAAGGAGCTAATCAGGCTACTGCTAATAATGTAGAATTAAAAAATAATGAATTTGCATATAAAACACAATTGCTTAATAATGCTGAATTAAAAGGTTTATATGATAATACTATAAGAACTGATGAAAATTATGACAATAGTGTAAGAAAAGTTAATGCAAAAATAGCTACAGCATTACAAAATGGATATACTAATAGAGCAAATACAGCTAATTTAAATACTATATATCCTCAGTTTGATATAGATCCAAGATCAGGTGGTTTTGTAAATGTTACTGATCCTAAAGCATTTCATGCAAATGCTAATTATAAAGATCCTAAAACTTATTTAGAAAATTATACAGCTACTATAGATGAGTTAAAGAGAAGTGGAATTCCTGAAGCTCAATGGCCTAAATATCAAATGCCTAATCAAACTAAAGGACAAAGTTGGGCACAAAAAAATAAACAAGCTATAACTAAAGGAGGGTATCAAGCAAAAAGAGGTAGAGAAATAAGATTAGCACAAAAAGGAATGGAATTAAAAAATTGGTTCTCTTATTAAATAATAATTAAACTTTAAAAGTGTATATATATGTTGTTTAAAACTTATAAAATTTTAGTATCTTAGTATTATGGCAACTTATTTAAAAGGAGTAACTGATTACATACCTGCTTTAGAACCTTTCAAGCCGGATTATAAATTTTTATCTGATGTTTTATCAGTTAGACAAGATAGATATGATTCAAATTATAAAGAATTAAATGACTTATATAGTAAAGTTGTATATGCACCTTTGACAAGAGCTGATAACCAAGAACAAAGAGAACAATATGCTAATAGATTAAGTAATGGTTTAAAACAAGTTTCTGGTTTAGATCTTTCTTTACAAGGAAATGTTGATGTTGCAAAAGGTTTATTTAAACCTTTTTTTGAAGATAAGTCTTTACTTAAAGATATGGCTGCTACTAAGTTATATTCAAAAGAAAATCAAAGAGCAAATTCTTATTTAAATTCTCCTGATGATAAAGTTTCTAAACAATATTGGGATACAGGTGTTCAAGGATTAAACATGTGGATGGATAAATTTAAAAATGCTAGTGCTGAAAAAGCATTATCAATGGGTATGCCTCAGTATGTTCCAAATCCTGATTTATATAATACAGCTTTTAATTCATTAAAAGATAGTGGTTTATCTATTAAACAAACTACACTTGATGGAGATTGGATTGTAACTACAGAAAATGGAACAGCATTAACTAGACAAGTTACTGGTTATAAAAGAAATCCTGAAACTAAAGAACTTATAATAGATCCTAAAACAGAAAAACCAATACCTATATATAGTAATCCTGCTGCTCAACATTTGATGAATACAGTAATGCAAGATCCTCAAATAAAAAGAGCATATTTGCTAGAAGCTCAAGTAGAAGAATGGAAATGGATGAAAGATAATAAAGATCAATATAGTGGTGTTGATGATGCAAAAAAAGCTTGGTCAATGGAAATTATTGAAAAATATGCCAATGAAGAAACTAAAAAATTAGTTGACAATGAAGCAGAATATAAACAACAATCAATAACTACAAGAAACTGGGAACAATGGAAAAAGCATAATAAAGTAGTTCCTGGTTCATCTGAAGAAGAAATTATGGCATTAGTAGCATATAATACTTATATTGCAAAATCAAATAAAAATGCTACTGAATCTAGACTTATGGATCTTAAGGGTCCTAAATCAGATACAAATTCTTTATTATCTACTGCATATTCTGCATATATGGGATTTCATATGTCTCCAAAAATGAATGCAGCAGCTGTAGCTTATAGTCAAGTAGATGCTTCACAAACATTTAAAGCTAATCCATTCAAAAAGATAGAACGTCAACATCATTTTAATCTTAATAAAATAGCTCTTCAGCATGAGTTTGATATGAAAAAAATGTATGCTAAAGCAGAAGTAGATTATTTACAAAAACAACTTGAATTAGGTGATGGATCAAGAAATCAAGGAGGAATGGTTCCTATATCTGGTAATGCTAATATAAGTGGATCATTAACTGGATTTGATAAAAATAATGACGGAACGATATCTGAATCAGAAAGATCATTTGTTGATGGACAAGCTACAAATATAGAAGATTGGCAACTATATACAAATAAATTAAGAGATACTGAAATGAAATTTATTGAGGGAATAATTAAATTATTTCCTAATGATGTTAAAAGTATTAGAGGTTATCAAGGTGCAGGTAATTTTGAATATACTTTTTATGATGATGCATTAGCCGGTAATTCTAGTAAAAAAATAGGTACTATTAATGAGTTAGTAAAAGATTTATCAAATCCTAATAATAAATATGCTGCTTTAAATAATACTGAATTAGACGCACTTATTAAAAATTTTGAAGAAGTATACTTAAAGAAAGCTGAAACTAAAGATGGTGCAATATTAAGTTATATTCTTCCAAGTGAAAATAGTATAGAAGGTTCTTCTTTAGTAATAGGATCTTTGTATGAAAGCATTCAAGATTTTAGAACTGCTTTTTCAGCTGCAAGAGATGCTGAACAAAAGGTTTTAAAAAATGTTTTTCGTAGGGTTGTAGCTGAAGATTCTGCAACAGCTAACAGTTCAACTTATAAAAATCAAGAACATTCAATACCACCAATATACTTAACACAAGGAGAAATAGATATGTTAAATCAAGGAATTCCTTGGTATAAAGTTCATTATGCTTCTAAAAGTGGAAATCTTGTAGAACCTATTAAGGGAGGAGATGATCAACCTATTAGAAGAATGGTTAGTAATAATGAGTATGCTGAAATATATGCAAATATGAACTCATTACAAAAAGATCAAAAACAATTATTATCACAAGCAGAAACAGGATCATTTGGTTTGGGTAATACTAGTGTAAGCTCAGATGATTATAATTTCTTTTTAAAAGAATCTGGTATTATTAATGATGATGAATATTTAGCAGAACAATTTTGGTCTTGGAATCCAGATCAAGTAGCAAACACTTATGACGATCCAAGATCTCCAAGATATGTACAAAAAGGTAAAGGTTGGGTTTATGATCGTGAAGCTGCAATAAAAGCTGGTAAAGAATATTATAGAAATTTTTCTAATAATATGAATGCTGTAATGAACAAAGCAAATTCTCCTGATGTAGATTTAAACTTTAGTGTTAGGTCTTATATGCAAGGACAAGATCAATTAGGTTTAGGTGAAACAAATTATAAAATATATCCGTCAACATATGATGTTGCAGCTCAAACAGGTACTGCTAAAACACAAATTGACATGTTACATAAAATGTTTAATAGCATTACTCCAGCAGATTTAATTATTAGTTTAGGAGATAATAGATCAGAAAGTGGAAATTTACAAAGAGTAAATCATGAAAATGATTTAGCAAGAACTGTAGCAGATGCAATGATAAGAACATATGATACAAATTTTAATGATAAGACACAATCTAGAACTTTTTTTACAACTTCATATGTAGAAAAATCAGGAGGTCCTGATCAACCTCAAGATGAAAAAATTTTTTCAATGACTATTAAACCAGGATTAAAACATGGAGAGTTGTATAAAAAATACTTTGATAATGGTACTACCGCTGAAAAAACATGGAAACAGAATTATAATAACTTTCTTCTAAATGGAATAACTTTTTCAGCTCCTCAAGAATATGATAATAATCCATATAAAAGTACTAATGTTGTAATGTCTCATGTTGAAAGAACAATAAATAATGAAAAAGTATATGAAAGTCCATTTATACAAAATGGTGGTAGTTTTAAAATATATAAAGATTCTCAAGGTCAATATGTACAAGAATTTACATCATATGGTGTACAAAAAAATGAAAATGGAATAGATACAATTTTACCAGATCCTACAACAACTAAAGTATTACAAGGTGCAGTAGATCCAGCACAATTAGATGCACATAAACTTACATTACTTGAAATGTTAAATACTATTGCTAAATCAAATATGAAATTAACAAAATAAGAAACCAAACTATGGCTGAAGAAATAGATATTGAGTCAAATAATAATTTAGCTAATACAGTTAGTGTAACTCCTGAAGTTGAAAATACAAATCAATCTACAGTTAGTAGTCCTATATCAAATAAATTTCCTGATAAATTTTCAAATAGTCTTGGTACACATGTTGTAAATTTTGAACAAGACTACAATAATTTATCTCCTATAGATACAACTACTTTTAATGACTCAATAAATATTGCATTAGAAGGTATGCCCAACTTAGAAAGAAATCAACCATATTTTGATATGATTGATTCTGTTGCTATTGATATGGATAAATATCCTTTTCAAGTTTCAAATAACAATATGAATTCACCAGTTCCTGGTAGAGCTGGAACAGATTATAATCCTTGGGAAACTAACACAGGTGAAATAGATCTAAGTACAGCTAATGGAAGAACAGCATTTTTAGCTTCTTCTCAACAAAGTACAGCTAAATTTAAAAATATACTTCCTACAACCCCTATGGGTTATGAAGCACCTCAAGAATATAGTGCACGTAGATATAATTTAGACAGATACTATAGACATCCCAATTTTGCTGAATTAGGATTTCATCCTTTTGCAAATAATGAAGTTTATTATCAAGCTAATTCTTCTAAATGGGATAACTTTACAAGAACCCGTGGGGCATTTACAGATATGTTTGATGACGCTTTTACATCACATTATAGATCTATAGCTGATATGTTTTCAGGAGATATAGCTCAATCAGATATGCAAGGAGCTATGGCAATGGAAGACGCAATGAGGATTGGTAGTTCAACTAGTGGAGGAACAAGAGGATTTTTTAATGACTTATTTCTTAATAGTGCATATACATTTGGTATACTTGGTAATATAATGGTAGAAGAAGCTATTATAGCTGGTGCAACATATTTATCAGCTGGAAGTTTAGCTGCTCCCGGTCTTACAAAAACTGTTATAAATGCAGAAAGAGGTACAAAAGCTGTAAATAGATTTCTTAATATGGGAGAGTGGTCATCTGCTGGTGCTAAAATGTTAAAAAAACTTGGTAAACTTCCTGAATTAAAAGCATTTGCACAGGGTGTTAGAGGAGGTGGACAAGTATTAGGAAGTGCTATGACTGGATTATTTGCACCAGAAACATTATATCAATTAAATAAAATTAGACAAGCAACTAAAGCTGGCGATAACATGACACAATTAGCAAAAACTAGTTTAACTTTTGGTGGTATGTATAGAGATTTTAGAATGGCAAATTTAGCTTGGTCAGAATCTAAGATGGAAGGTGGTATGGTTGAAATGCAATTAAGAGATAATTTATATCAAACTATATATAAATCTAATCAAAATAATACACCTACAAATAAACAAATGGAAATGATAGCTTCAGATGCTAGACAAGGAGCATTTGTAAGTCAAATGATAAATCTACCAATTATATATTTATCAAATAAAATTGTTCTTGCTACAGCATTAAGAGGTTTTAGACCATTAGGAAGAGTAATAGATGATGCATTAGACGGTCCTTTTGGTAGAATATTTAGAAATAAAAAAGCTGCTAAAAATCAATTTTATGACATAGGTAAAGAATGGCTTGTAGGTGAAAATGTTAGAAGAATGTGGAAGGCCGGATTTAAAGGAAGTGCAAAACATATGGGTGCTACTATGTTAAGATATTCAGCAGCTAATTTTGCAGAAGGTTTACAGGAACTTGCACAAGAAGCTACAGCAGAAGGAACTAAAGCATATTTTGAAGGTTTATATGAATTAGATATGGCTCAAGAATTAGATCTTCAATTAGTAGAAATGACAGAAAATTATGATGCTGCTAAAAAAACATGGTACGGTAAACAAACTTTATCAAGAGATCCTGCTATAGATATTAATGAAGCTATATCAAAAGGAGCAAATTCACAAATGAATGAGCAAGGAATGAAAGTATTTTTATCAGGATTTTTAATGGGGGGATTGGTTCAAGTTCCACAAAAATTTTTGATGAATACTGTACCTAATATATTTAGATGGAGTAAAAGCAAAATCATGAAAGATAATGATTGGTCAGATTTTGTTACAGAAAAAGAAGATACAATAAAAAGAGTTGTAGATACATGGAATGAAATAGGTAATAATCTTGAAAATCATTTTGACCTTTCAAAGTTAAACGCTTTAACTCAAAAAGAATTAAATATATCAATGTATCAAGCAGCAAGTGCAAATGATATTGCTAGTTATTTTGATTCTAAAGATCATTCTATATTTCAACATTTATATACAGCAGCTGCATCTGGAAAAATAAATGTATTTAAAGACATGATTAATGATTTAAAGAAAGCAGATAATAAAACACTTAAAGAAGGTGAAAATGATAATCCTTCTTCAGCAGATAAAATAAGAAAAAGATTAGATAACATGCTTGAAAGAGCTGATCAAATTCAAAATTCTTATGATACTCTTAAATATGAATATGTAAATCCATATGATTTTAAAAAATATAAAAAAGGTTCAAGAAAATTTCAAACTGAATTTTTAAAACAAGCAGCATATGAACATGCACGTATGATGATGATGTTTACTAAAAATACATTTGAACAATCTTTAGTTAGAGCAAATAGTATTGTAGATACACTTGCTTCTGATCCTGTTTTAAAAAGTATTAATGCAGGAGATATAAATATACTTACAAATCCAATTTCATTATTTAAAGAAATTGGAATGTTAAAAGAAGAGTTAGAACAAGCACCGCCTACAATAAAAAAAGAAAAAGAAATAAGAAAAGAAAAAGAAACTAAATTAGAAATACTTGAAAGATTTTATGATTTAGTTTCTGCAGAAGAAAATCAATCTCATTCATCTGGACTAATGTTTAGTGATATTGGTGGTTTCAATGAAGATGGGTCAATTAAATATTCTAAAGCTAAAAATATAGGGTCTTTTGATAAAAGAAAAATAAATAAACTTAAGCCTGTATTTTTAGAATATTTAAAATTTTTAGCAAAAAAGAATGAAGACTTTGTTATAGAAGAAAAAATTAATGACACTTTAAAAAAGATTGTTGATTATGGTTATTTAAAAGGTAGATCTATGGATTTTTATAAGGCAATGAATACCCTTATGAATCCAGAATATTTAGATACATATGTTGATAGAATTTCTAAAGTAATGGGTGAAACTTTTAAAAATTATCAAGAAAAAAATGGTGAATTAATAAAAAAACATATAAATAAAAAAATAAGAGTTGCTTGGTTAGAAGCTATTGCTGTAGATGGTTTTCAACCAGATCCAACTCAAACATTATTATTTTTAGAAAACGGTATTATTCCTTCAGATTACTATGATCAAGAAGGTCAAGTAACAAGACAAACTGATCTTACTGGTTATGAAAAAATACAAAATCATATAGATAATGTAAGAAAAACACAAAGTGTAAAAGAAGCAGAACAAACAGACTCTAAAATAGAAAAAACTGAATCTGAAATTTTACTGGATGAAAAAGATGGGGGTTTAGATATTACAACTAAGAAGGGTCAAAAAATATATCAAGACTTTTTAAATAAAGATAAAAATACTACAGAAATTATTAATGTTAAATATAAACAATATAAATTATCTTGGGATGCAACAAAAGGTCCATTTATGAAAAGAGATAGGTGGGCAATGTCAGATAAGGGAGGTTTAGATATTATTAAAGCTAGATATGCATTAACAGAGTTTTACTTAAATCAAGAAAATATAGATAAAGAAAAATATCCAGATATGGATTCTTGGTTAGTAGATAATGAAAGAAACATTTTAATAATAGGATCTAATGGAATTCTTACTCCATACAATGTAAACATTTCTGACATCTTATTAAATATAGCAACAAAACCAGGTATACCTAATGATAGAATAGATACAAATGAAAAATTACTTAAACAAGATAAAATTTTAGGTGTAAATATATTAGAAACTACAATATATGATGATGACAATCAACCAAGTAAATTTTATGAAATTGTAAACAATAAAAAAGAAAATGTCTTTGAACAATATAAAGATATGGATACTACCGGTTTGTGGAAAAAGAAATCTTTTACTGGAGATAGACAAGGAAATAAAGAAGTTATAAAAGTATATGAATCTTTACAAAAAGTTCTTAGTGATAATTTAGAAATTATACCTTTTGCAAAAGAGACTTTTACAACAGGTGATATTATTCAAAATAAAAATGAAGAGCAATGGATGATTAAGTCTACACCTACTATGTTTAAGAATTTTGGTAATTTATTTATAGTGCCTCTTAACAAACTTCATCTTAAAAAAAATAATAGAGAAGGTAAAACTTTAACAGAACAACAATTTGTTATACAAGAATGGGAAAAAGTAAATGAAAATAAAAACATAAATATTAAAAAAGGATTGGTAACTAAAGTAACAAGATATCAACCTTTATTAATATATCCTTTTAATGGAGCAAGAGTTCCAGAAGGATTTTTATTATATGGTAAATATCCAGGTTATACATTAGATGCAAAAGGTGATGCATTAGCAGCAGATGAATTTCAAAATGTTTTAAGAGGACTAACAACTAAAGAAAGAGAAGAGTTAACAATTTTAGTGGAAGTAAATCCTGCATATGCAGCATTTAAAAAAGACTTGGATGCAGGAAAGATTACAAGCGAAACTAACCCCTTTAAAACATTTGAAACTTATGAACCTAATCCAGATTTAGCATTTGGTCAAAATAAATTTGAAATTACTATTATGAGTGGTGAAATGCCTATTGGTAAAATGAAAGGTTTAACACAGACTTTACTCTTTGATCAGAATGGAAAAGAAATTGATGGTAGCAAAATTACTGCAGAGCAAGCTGCAAATTTATTTACTATAACTGAAAAAGAAGATGCTAATAATGTAGCTGGTACCATTAGAAGAAATTATGTAAAAGCAGAATTAATAACAGAAGAAATTTCAAAAAAATTACAAGGTAAAAATAATGCAAAAATTAAAATTTCAGATTTAAAAAATATTGAATTTACTAATTCATCAGGACTTAACGGTTGGAAAGTTGATTCAAATGGAGTTCCAGTTTCTAAAGGAGGTAAAAATGCTAGTACTGCTTATAGTGATTTACAATTTAAAACATTTGATAATGAAGTTATTATTTTTGATACACGTAGAAACTTTAAAACAGGAAGAAGAACTTCTATTTTAATTAGTGAACTTAATCCTGAAGATCCAAAATTAATTTTAATAAACAATCAAATTAATGAACAATTAGAAAAAGATTGGGGTAGAGGTAAAGGTGTTAAAGATTTAAACATGGGTAGATATGTTCAATTTGTAAAATTACCTAGTGGAATAATATCTTATTTTGAATTAAAGACTGATCCAACAAGTGTAGAAGGAGTTAAAACTATTATAATAGATATTAAAAATAAACAACAAGAAATAATTGAAGAAAATAAAAAAGATGGAAAATGGAAACCTGAAGTAAAAGAAAAATTTAATCCTAATGCAATTGTATATGAAAAAAATCTAAAACTAAATGATAGTTTTTATATTAATACAAATAGAGTTGGTCAAAATATAGATTTATTTTTTGATAAACGTGCACAGCTTGGTATTAAACTTGAACAAATAGGTAAAGAAGATTTATATGCGTTTATTGATCCTGAAGATTTATCAGAAATAACAGATGTAAATCAATTTGTAAATAAAATAAATAATACATTAATTCTGTTTGCATCTGCAGCAAAAGATACTACATGGACTGAAAAACAATTAGAAAGAATTGTTAAATCAGATTCATTCCAACCAAAACTTCCTATGGCTATTGCTACACCTAACGATTTAATAGGTGTAGGTGTATCTGCAAGAATAATAAAAACATTAAAATATAATATATACTCTAGTATAAATTATACTAATAATGATAAAATACAAGATAGACTTTCAAATATTAATTTAGCTAGTAATAGGGGAGGAACAATGACACAAACAACTCCTTATGGAAAAAAAGCAGGTGATACAATTTCTTTAGCGTCTAAGGATTTAACAAAAGATGACTTTTCTGATATGGTTGAAAATGAATTTAATGAAATACCAAAAGATATTATAGAAGGATTAAGAAACAAAATTTTAAATAAAGAAGAAATATATCCAAATGAACAATTAGTTATAGATGCATATAAAGATAAAATAGGCATTGATCTTATGCTTGTTGGTAAAAATTCAACTGCAGATGCTGCTATACAAAAAAATGACGAAGGTTTACAAGCAGAAGCAGACAATCAAGATATACTTAAAAAAATTAAATTTAAAGAATCAGAATTACAAAATTTAACAGATTCATTAGCTGCAGAAAAAAAGAATGAATTGGAAACTTCTTTAAAAGAAACTAGTGCGGATCCAGAGAGTAACAGAAGAAGACAACGGTCTAATAAGGGAACAGTAAGAATAGAAGTTGAAAAATATATAGATAACTTATCAGAAACTAATGAGGAGTTTAATAAATTAGAAAAAGAACTTAACAAACTTAAAAGCCAAAGGGGTTTTAAAATTGTTGATGGTTATGATTCAAGAGATGTAGAACATATAAAAACATTTGTAGATTGGGCACAACAAAATTTACCAGACTTTATACAAATAAAAGATATAGAAGATCTTGGTAGAAGATTAACTAAAAATGGTGTTACTCTTGGTGCTTTTTTAAATGAGTTAGCTAAAACATCTGCTGGAATTAAAAATCTTACAGGTACTATATATGTAGGTAAACAAACAGGATTTAGATACCATGAAGCATTTCATGCTGTATTTAGAATGATGTTATCAGAAGTAGAAATTAAACAATATTTAAGTTTAGCTAAAACTGATGTATTATCTAAAATGAAATCAAATAAAGGTTATGAAATAGTGCCTGGTGTTTTTGTTAAATCTATGTTAGAAGCTAGAGATCAATTAACTAGACTATCTAAGATGTATGCATTAATGGATGAAAGTACTCTTAATGATAGAGTCTTTGAAGAGTATTTAGCAGATGAGTTTGAAAAATTTAAAATAAATCCTAGATCTACTAGTATAGCTTCTATTATTAAAAGTTTTTTTAATAAAATAATAGAAATAATAAAACATGTATTTTTACAATATAAAAAAAATGAAATACAAGATTTATTTAATTCTATTGATGGTGGTAAATTTAGAACTTCTTCAGTTCAAGATAATAGATTTACAAATTCATCATATACTGATTCAAGTATATTAGAACAAACTGGTGCTGTTACAATGATTGCACCAAAAATAAGAAAAGGTAATCCAATAGGAATTTTTAAACCTACAATAGAAAGAAATGGAACTATTAATCCTGAAGGTAGAATAGTTTATGTAAATAATTATTTATCTGATAATGAAACAGCTTCTGTTGTTACTGAAGTTTCTGCATTATATATAAATAAACTAAAACAGTTATCAAACACTAAAGACTTTAATGGTCAATATAATCCAAAAGTTATATTAGATAAAGTTTTAGATTCATATATTAATGAAAGAGATCCATATAAATCTGAAACATTAGAGACTGGAGAGATTTTAAGTTTTTATGCTGATAAAGATAATTGGAATGACTTTAAAGATGACCTTAAAGCTTTACATAATTCTTTAACTACTTATAGAAAAGATGTTATTAAAGATGTAAATAATTATTTAAATTTATTTGATTTACAAATAGAAGATGCTCAAGTTGAATTAGATAGAAATTCTTTTAGTTTATCTGACTCAATAAAAAGTGATGAAGAGTATGAATCTTCTGCAAATGAAATAGGAGGTATAAAATCATTAAGCAAAGGTATACGTTTATATTTAGCAACAAGAACAAAACAAGTAAAAGATCTATATACAAAAGAAATGGTTAGCTCACCTGTTAATTATGTTAATAGTTATACAGCTTTAATGAAAGCATTATCTGGAAAGACTGATCCATATGAAATGATTGTTAAATTAAAAATGTTTTCTAATACATCTGAAGATGCAAAAGCTGTTATAGATGATTTATTTACTAGATTTAATCTTGATCAATATACTTTAGATCAACTTATAAATGGTGAATATGATATAAAACAAATTAAAGATGCAACATTTTTTAATGCTATAATAAAAGGATTTCAACAACTAAGATCAGATTATATTCAAATAGAACATGATCCATCAAAAGGTGTTGTTAATTTTTATAAAGCTAATAATAAAGATGATGCTAGTACACAAGAGGATAACTGGCAAGAAACATATTCAACAAAAGTAAAAGAATTAAATAAAAATTCTAAAAAAAGAGATGCTGCTCAAAGTGCATGGCAGTCAATTAAATATTATGCAATTAAAAATGAAATAAGTGAAAAAGAATTAAATAAAGGATCTAGAAGTATAGCTGCTAAAATTCAAAAAACTTCTGGAATAAATTTAAATTGGATGACAATTAAATTTTTAATATTAAATTCTGGTATTATAAATAAAAGTAAAGATCAAAATTCTTTTATTAAAATGTTTAAACCTGAATCATCTACAATATTTGAAATAACTGATATTGAATTTATAATAGGTGCAATTGGTGAACATGGCATGACTAATGATAATAAAATGACAGGAAATTTATTCTTTGATATGAATGAACAAACTAATCCTGCAGACAATGATCAATCTTCAACTGGAACAGATGTTAAATTTAGAATAAGAAAGTTAGCACAATTAAATTCAATATTTGATCCTACTGTTGGCGCAACAGTATTTAGAAATGCTGAAGGTAAACTTATATATGCACATCAAATGCCAACATATAATTTAGAAAAAATTGCTGAATTAGACAGTAAAGATGCATTAGATGAAATGTTAGAAAATCCATTTTTAGAATCTAACTGGTTATTAAATAATCCTAAATTTAGAAGTTTAGCTGTTAGTGGAAAATTTAGAGTTTCTAGAGTAGCAGGAACAAGAACAACATCATTAGATATAACAGATGAAAATGGTTATAAAGCTAATAATAAATTAAATCAACAGTCTGGTATAAATTTTGGAAGTGCATCAGGTCAAGAATTTATAGCTACATTAGTTAACTTATATCTTACTGATTTTAATTCTGCAACAGGAAAAATGACAGAAAGATATTACCGTGATCAAAATAATAGAAAAATTCCATATGTAACATCTTTAATAGATATGACTGTTATATCTGAATCAAAAACAGCAGACTTTGTACCATTACCTGTTTTTGCAGCTGTACAATTAGAAAAAGGTAATGTTATAATAACAGATGAATATATAGAAACATTAGAAAACTCTTTATTAAAAAATGAATACCAAAGAATAAAAAGAGAAGCTAATCAAAAGGTTGGTTATACAGAAGATACTTATGATGGTTATAATGATTCTAGTGATGGAAGAGCATATAAATTATATAACTCATCTAAGCTTTTAAGTAAAAGCAAAATAAAAATAATAGAATTAAAAAAATTAAATCAAAAAGGATTTGGTTTATCAGAAAATGAAATACCAAATGTTAATGAATTAAAAGAAAATGAAAAATATACTTTCTTTAGAACTGCTGTAGCAATAGCTAAGTTAAATGTTAATCATGGTGAGACAGTTGTAACTCCTATTTACACTATAAAACAAGGCAAAAATAAACTTACTACTGAGAAATATGCAATTACATTTAAGGGAATACAGTCTTATGAAAACTATACCCTTGACCAAGTAATAGACATGTTAAAAGGAGATATTAAAAAAGGTAAAGCTAATGATACTCTTAAAAAATCTGTTATAATAGGTGGTGAAACTTACCACGTAAGAACTAATAATCAAAAAGATTGGTTAAATGGTAATGCAGATCTTAATATGATTGAGATAAGACCTTTAACTAAAGCAGAAACAGAAGCATCTAGACAAATAGGTGAAGATGTTGTTGTTGAAAAGGTAGCTACTAATACTGAACGTAAAACTTATTCAGGAAAAGTTACAAGCTTACAAAGCAATCAAGTATTTGTGTTTGGATCTAACCCAGAAGGTAGACATGGTGCTGGATCTGCTAAACTTGCTAGAACTAAGTTTGGTGCAATTTATGGTCAAGGTAAAGGTCTACAAGGACAAAGCTATGCTTTGCCTACTAAAGATCTAAGAGTAAAAGAAAATAGAGGTCTGCGTTCTATTTCTGTTGAAGAAATTACTAACAATATTAGAACTCTATATAAAGTAGCTAAACAAAATCCTAATAAAGAATTTTTAGTATCAGATTATTCAGGTACAAACAGAAATGGATATACAGGACAAGAGCTGGCAGATATGTTTGTTAATGCAGGACTTATACCAAACAATATTATATTTAATAATAATTTCCAAAAACTTTTTCCTTTAGATTTATTACAAACTAATCAAGAAGATATTACAGTTGCAGAAGGAGGTGATGTAGGTACTAGTGTAATTAAAAAACTAGAAGATGCTGCAAATGCAGATGAGAGTTATAATGTTGCAAAAGCAAGAATAGAAAAAGAAGAAAGTATGTCTTTTAAAGATTTAATTAGACAAAGATTAGAAGAAGAATATCAACAGTTTAGACAAATACTTGATAATACTGATGCTTTAAATAAAATAGACAAGAGAGTAATTGAAGGTTTAAAAACTGCAAAAGGAAAAGAAACAGGTAATGATATTACTAACTCTATGCAGCTTTTAAATTTAAAGAAAGGTAATTCAGATTATAACTTAAAACAAATCTTTTTTAATGATTATATAAATAGGATGTCTATTAAACAGATCTTATTAAAAGATCCAGCTTTATTGTTTAAAGATGCAGTAGAAGAAATTAAAAGAGCAAAAGCTTTAAATGCATCTGGTCCAAATGTTTCATCAATATTAGCATCACCATATATATATAATTCATTTGGTGAAATAGTAGGAGGAAAAGGTGTAAACCATCCTGTTAAAAATATAAGTTTAGTAACTATAGAAGATGTAGAAACATTTGCTAAATATGGTAAAAAAAATAATGATGAAAAGAAAGTAACAGAATCTGATGCACAATTATGGTATACTACTAAAGCATTTAGATATATGATGTTTGGATTAGGATCTTTAACTGATGCACAAGCACATATTTTAGATAGAATTGAAAAAGGAGAAAATATATCTATTCAAGATTTTTATGGAGCTGGTATTACAAAGCAAGGATATAAAAACTTAGGTGGTATTATTAATTCTAAAAAGTTTGTATACTTTGATGGGACAACATTCTTAAAGATGTCTGCTTTTGTATTAACAAAAAGACTGACTTCTGATCCTAATACTAATTTTCAAACAGCATTACCAGGACGAGATGATATACATAACATGAGATTAAAGTTAGAAAATATTGAAGAAACTAGACCTGAAACTATAGCAATAGCTGCTCCTGTATCAGCATCTAAAGCTGCAAGAAAAAATGTAATATCTAATAATAGAGCTTTTGATAATACTATAGAATTATCTGATTCTGAGATTACAAACTTAGATGCACGTTGGATGAGATTAAATCAAATTACTCCATCAAATAAAGGTGTAATTACTGATCCAACACAAATAAAACAACTTATTACAAGTGAACAAGATGATAGTATTATAGTTAGTATAGGTGGTAAAGAAATGACACTTGGTGAAGTACGTTCATTATATAACAAAACATTGGGAGATAGAGTAGAAATTAAGTTTTTAAATAGAAGAAATTTAATATTTAATTTTGATACATTACAAGATCAACTACAAGAAAGTATTGATTTAGGATCTTTAACTGTAGATCTACAATCTTTTTTAAGATATGCACAAAGAAATTTACAAGCATCAGGTTCAAGTCCACAACTTTTAGAACTTTTTGAAACAGATAAAACTGGTGCACAAAAATATGATCTTAATAATCCTATAACTCAAGGAAAATTTCAACAATTATTTTTAGCTTTTTTATCAAAAGGAGTATTAAATGAAAAACTTCCTGGTGAATCTGTTGCACTTGTTTCAGGAGTTGGTATGAAGATTGTTAAAAAAGTTCTTGAATTAGATGAAAATAATCAACCTAAAAGATGGGAGATTGTTAGAATGGATGATTGGGTTAAAGATAGACAAGAAATATCATCAGCTGGTAAAAATTGGTCTGATCTAAAAAATAAAATATTTACAGATCTTAAGGTAAATGATTTTTATGTAGATGAATTAAAAGCTAATGTTAGAGACTATGATAAAGATGGTAACCCTTTAGAAACAGTACATTCTGAATTTATGTTACCTGCACACTTTGCATCACTTAACAATCTTAAACCTGGAGAGCCTATACCAGATGCAGTAGCTAAAGCATTTGGTGTACGTATTCCTTCACAAGATAAACATTCTGCTATTAATCTTAAATTAGTAGATTTCTTACCTGTAGAGTATGGATCTTCTGGAGTATTTCCTCCAGATATAATTGAAATATCAGGAGCTGATTTTGATATTGATAAACTTTACATACACTTTAAAGAATTTTATTATGATAAAGATAAAGGTTTTGTAGAGTACGGTAAAGCAGAAAAAGTTGAAGAACAATACGATGAGTATTTAAGATATGTTATTGAGCAAGTTGAAAAAAATGGTACTTCTTATTTTATGGCTGCAGAAAAATGGAGCAATAGTGGTAGTGAAATAGATCCTATTTTAGATAAAGATGTTTCTTTACCTTCTGAAGAAATATTAGGTGCACTAACTCAATTAGATATGCCAATTACATTAGATGAATTTAAAACATATAAAAAAGAATTTAAAAGATTGCCTTATGAAGCTGTACAAAATAATTTAGCATTAGATTTAAAATATGCAATGCTTGGTAATCCAGGTATGACAGAAGCTAGAGATGGAAGAAAAAAAGATTATGGTCCTGCATATGAACCTGCTGTATTAGATCCTGTTGAAGATGCATGGAATTTTTTACAAAATGAATTTCCTAAACTTGCTGAATTAGTTAATGAAGATAATTTAATATTAGATAACTTTGTTGGAATGTATAGATCTTGGGTAAATAATAAAGCTGGTAGCAATGCTATTGGTGCTGCAGTATTACCTAATATTGTTCTTAATGTTCTTAAAGAATATAATATTGATTTAATAAGTAAAAATGCAAAAGGTGAAAAAATTCTAGGTGGTAATATTAGACTAAATGAAATAGATTATAAAAGTTTTAAAGGTGATTATACTATAAATCCAATAACTAAAAAACCTTATGTATCAGGAGATAGAAAACAATTTATACTTTCTGCTTTAGTAACAGCAGCAACTGATAATGCAAAATGGAGATATTTAGCTAAGTTAGGTTTAAAAACAAAAGATGCTTTATCCAAAGTTGTTATGATGACTGGTTTAGGTATTGATTTACAAACTTCAATATTACTTATTAATCAACCTGAAATAAGTAATATGTATGATCAGATAGTATCTGATCCATCTAAATCAATTAAAGGATTATTAAAAGATGAACTTTATGGTTTAAAAAAGAAAGAACCTAATGTTGAAATTAATTATGAAGCTATTGAAGTTACAAGTGGAATTTTAACTAATAATATTAAATCTCCAGAAGAAGTAGATAATACAGAAAGATATGCTATACTAAAACAATTTGAACAACTAGTAACACTTGGTGATTATGTATTTAATCTTCAATCATTATCAACAAATACATCCTTTGATTATAAAGATCTTGCTGCATTTAATAGAATACAGGAAAAATTTGATACAATAGGTGTTGGATTTAATAATGATGAGTTTTATAAATCTGAAATTCCTTTTGATGCACGTAAGTTATTTGATAAAAATTTAACTTTTCAAGGTAGATATTATACTATATATAAGAATATACAACAATCTATTCCTGCTGTATTTTTAAGCGAGACTCCAACATTTAAAAAACTTACAAATACAATAATGAAAAACTTTAGCAAATATGCTAGAAATGTAAGAAATAAAGATCAAGTTCAAAAAGATATAACTAGCTACCTTATAGGTAAATCATATTTACATCTTTTAAATCAAACTGGAAGAGGTAAATTAACTGAGTCTTTAAGAAATGGTTTTATCTATAATGAATTTGCAGGTAATGGAATAACTATAAATTCTGTTTTAAATACTATACAAGAGTATTTAAAACCAACAGAAAATAGACCAAAAATAGAAAATGAATTTATAGATAATTTTATATTTAAAAAAGATTCTAATAATCCTGTTGGCAAATCTGGACTTAATGAAGCTGTTTCTAAATATTATACTAATTTAAGTGGGCAACAAGTAACTACTCTACAAAATAGTATTAGAGATTTATATGCCATAGATGATCTAAAAGAAGAAGTTATACATTTAATTCATTATTTATTATTAAAAGATGGATTACAATTTAATAATTCAGGAAGAACATTTTTATCATTAATACCTCCTGCATTAATGGAAGAAATGTTAGTTTCATCAAAAACAGTTACAGATTTATTTAATAATGAATCTATTAGTAATAGTCAATTTGAACAAGTTTTTGGATCAACTTTTCAAGATATGTCTTCTGAATTTTTAATAGGATATATGTCTGCTAGAAAAAATCAATATTATTTACCAACAATTAATAGAAAAGTACAAAGGTTATCTCAAATAAGAAAATATCAAGAAAGTTTACCAGGAAATTATATGAAAAAAAATTCTTTTCCTTTAGATATTATTATAGATAAAAAAGGAAGTGTTACTGCAACATTTGATCCGTTTAATATACCAAGTGAAAAAAATAAAAAGAAAGGTAAATTTTCTAAACAACAACCTAATTTCTTAAGTAAGGAGGGGGCAATTAAAAATAATGTAAATAGAATAATAAAAGGTGGTTTAGAATCTGATTATGTAGAAATGAATACACAAAAAGGTTTGCAAAGATTACAAGTTCTTCAGTTTCCTATAGTTATATCAATAAATGTAGGATCAAAAGATAAACCAAACTATAAAACATTACGCCTTAAAGAAGTGTATACTTCTAAAAAAATGGATGATAGTTCAATGGTTTATGATTATAATAATGATATGTATATTGCTAGTGGATGGAAAGCTGTTTATGAAGACTTTGAAACTTTAGGCTCTATGCAACAAAATCCAGTAAGTTTTATATACGGTCCAAGATCAACTTATAATTATTTACAAAATCAAATAAAAGAAAGAGATGCAGCAATAAACAAAGCACAAGAAAAAACTGCAGAAAAAGTAGACAAAAAGTCAACTGTACAAAAAATAGTTGGTACAGGTTTTAGTACAACAGCAACAAATGATAGTGTAGAATATGTATATACTGATAAAAATACTGTACCTTTAGAAACATCAATAGCTGAAAAAAAGATTAATGAAACACCAGGAGATATTCCAAGTGGAGGGATTAGTTTTGCAGAATTTAGAAAAATGGCAAATATTCAAGATGGACAATATAATATATTAGTTAGTGGATATGAATTATTAAGTAGAAAACAAAAGGCTGCAATCTCTAGACCAACAACAGAAGGTGGTCTTGATATTTCTAGTACAGAAGAACTAATAGAACAATATAAAGAAGCAAGTGAACAAAGTAATATGAGTGAAGAAGATATGTTAGAAAGAATGAAAAAATGTTACACAAAATAATAAAGTATGGCAACGTGTTATAATAGAAATACAACAGAATATAAAACATTATTAGAAAAATTTAATAATAAAGGTTTGGTAGTTGATAGTTTAATATCTAGATGGCAACAAACTTTTGATTCAGATATTATACCAACTAGTACACAAGCAGATACTTTTATTAATCAACAAAAAATTAATTTTAATTTAAAAAGAAAAAATTATGCTGATTCTATTTTAGCTAACTTATATAATGAAGGATTAATAAGTAAATTAAATGGTAGTTATTTTATAAATGTTACAAAAAAAGGTGCAAGTAAAAAAATTAAATCTATAGATCAAGTAATAATAGATCCAAAGATTGCTAATTTAAATAAAATAAAAGTTGAAAATAAATTGTCTTTTTGGGGTATACCTTCTGAGTCATATAAAATAGAAAAAACAGAAAACACTTTTAGAATTTCTATAAATCCAATGGTTTTTAGTAGAAAGGATATTATTTCACAAAATAATAATAAAGACCATACACACATAGTTGATATAATGGGACATATGAATGCTATGTTTCCTCAATTAAAAATTAATTTTGTAACTCCTACAGAAGCAAAAGAATATTATGACAATCAACCTATTTATCAAAAAAGAGGTATAGGTTTTAATAGTGTAAATAGTTATTATCATAGAGGTCAAGTTTTTTTAATAAAAGGTAAGGTTACTAAAGAAATGGCAGTAGAAGAAGTTCTTCATCCATTTGTGGATGCTATATTTATTCAAAACAAAACCTTGTTTGATGGTTTATTATCTGAAGCAAAAGCAATGTTTCCAGAATTAGACATGGAAATTAACGGTGCTTATACAGATAGAAGAGGATTTATACAAAAAGATAGAAACTTAGAATTAGTTACACAAGCTTTATCTAGACACTTTAATAAAGATTATGAATCTAGTCCTACATCTAGTTGGAGAAGTAAAGTTTCACAATTTTTAAAATTTTTTTTAGATGTTATTAATGATCTTTCACTTTTTTTAACAGGAAAAAAACTTTCTTTTGATAATGCAGTTATATTAAATCCTAATAATAATTTATCTAGTATTGCTAAATTATTAAATAGTGATGATCTACAATTTAAATTTACCAAAGAAAATGTAATGGATAATAAGTTTAAATTTTCTTTAACTCCAAAAAGAGAAGCTGATAGAAAACATTTTTTAACTCAAGGAAATGCTCTTCAAAAAGATATAATAAATCAATTACTTAAATATGGTGTAGATAATAAAAAGAAACTTAAAGACCTTACTGTAGGTTCTTTAGATGCAGGACTAGTAATATTAAGACAGGAAGATAAATTAAAAAAAATAAAAAGAGCTTATGTAGATGTAGTAAATTTTGATAAAGAAACTGGTAAACCTTTAGAATATCCTTCTGTAACAACACTAATTAAAGGTAAACTTGATGACCCTGCTGATCTATATAAATTTAATAGAGAAATAGGAAATGACTTTGATGATATTATGGAGTATGTTACTACTGTAAAAGAAGGTGAAAATATTGCTAATACTTTAATACCAAATATGAAAGTATTAAATCTAGAACAAGTACAAAGTGCTATAGATCAAATTCAAACAGTACTAACAATGTATAGAGATCAAGGAGCTGTTATAATTCCACAAGTAGTTATTTCTGACAAACCTTCTAATATAGCTGGAACAATTGATTTACTTATTATTCATAAAAATGGATATCTTCAAATTATAGATTTAAAGGTTAGTAAAAATAGTCATACAGATAAAGCTTACCGTGATACAAAATATGATGTACAAAAAGAAAGTGTTTTTTTTGATCCAGCAAATCCTAAAAAAAGAATACAAACAACTCAAACACAACATAGTTTACAAATAAGTGCTTATGCACGTATGCTATCTAATATGGGTTATAATGTTATGTCTGAAAGCAGAATATTACATTTCCTTGTTTATTTAGAAGGAAAAGGTAAAGCAAGAAAACTTACAGGTTTTAAATATAATGGATCATCAAATCATTTCTCTTCTCAAAATGCAAGTAAGTTAGATCAAATGGTTAAAGTTAATGTTGATGCTTTTAATAAAGAAGATGTAGACAATGCTTCTGATCTAAATAAATTAGCTCCTAGTTTATTAAGGCCGCAACAAGACTATATAGATACTGATGGTTATAAAATTTTAGATGGAACAACTCAAGCTTATAAAGGTAAAATGATAAGCAGAAAAGAATCATTACAAGAATTACAAGATAGACAAAATATGAGTCTTGATGTTCAAGGTATGATTACTAATATTGATAGGCAAGTATCAGAAATTAATGCTGCAACAAATAGAGGTCAAGTTGATATAGTTTATCAAGAACTTTTAGAAAGTTCTATAAAAGAATTAGAAGAGTTTATTGAGTTTGTTAATGATCCTAGTCAAATTAATAAGACAGAGTATATTGATAGACTGTTTACAATGGAAAACGTTGTTAAAACATATAAACAATTAAACGTTGTTGATAATCCTACAGGAATTCCACTTGGTCAAAACATTGAATCACTTAGAAGTAAATTAATGGATAAGGCAGATCAAATTTTAGGAGATAATAAATATTCTGGAAAAGGATTAATTAATAGTGGTATAGAAAATTATGTAACTGAATTATATAGAACCAATACAAATAGAACAGACCTTTCAGATAAAGACATTGAAAATATAATTACAGGAATGCATGATCCAATACAAGATATTACTACATTAAATTTTGGTACAATGGATTTAGCAACAAGTCCTGATCCATTATCTCAGCTATTAGATAAAATTTATAAAAGACAAGTTCAAAAAACTTTAGATAAAGCAGAAAATAGAGGAGATTTAATAAGAAGATCTGCTAGTAAGCTTGAAGCACTTTCTCCAGGTGGAAAAGTAGATTATACTCCTTTTCTTAAAATGAAAGATGGAAAATTTGATGGACAATATGTTCAAAAAATAGGATCTAAATACCGTAATCTATGGTGGGATATAAGAAAAGAATTATATCATGAAGATGGTACAGGATGGAGAACATATATATATAAAGATAATGAAGATGATTATAGCCAAGAAGAAAAAGATTATAATAAAGATCTTTATAAAAGAAAAAAAGCTTATGGTAATTTTATAAGAGCAGAAAGAAAAGTAGATGGTCAGTTGGTAGATGGAGAATATCACAAATACAAACAAGAATTTAAAGATGCTCGTGAAAAAGTGCAGTATTGGGTTTCTGATGGAATAAATGGATATTGGAAAAATAAACCTAGTGTTTCTGATATAGAAATTTCTATATTTGAATTAAAATACATGGAGGAACAATTAGTAACATTTGCTAATAGGACTGATGACACAATGAATGGTACAGTTCAAGAGCCAACTAGTAAAGCGTTTGTTAATAGAAAATATGTAGAAGTTAGAGAAACTGCTGAAGTTACAATAGGAAACAAAACAAAAATGGAATCTATGGTTGATCCTAAATGGAAAAAATTAATGAATCCAGATCAAAATAATCTTTTGGAAGTAGCACAAAAAGAATTTTATGTAATGTATAAAACTCTTTTTGAAGATGAATTATTAAAAAAATTACCTTCTTCTGTGCAAAGTTTAATGATAGGAAATTCACTTTTGGTAAGAGATAATACAATTTCACATTTATCAAAACAACCAAGTGTAGTTCAAAAACTTTGGTCTAAAGCATCAGGTGGTGCAAAAAGTTTATTTAAAACAGTTCAAACTACAAAAAAAGTTATAACAGATGAACATGGTAACTTTATAGATAATGTATTACCTATATTTTATGTTGGTCTTCCTCAAGATGAAAAAGCTCTTGAAAATATTGATAATGAAATACAAGCTCTTAATCAAAAATATAATGATAAAAAAATTAAAGTAGAAGAATATAAAAAAGATTTAAATACATTAAAAGCTAGAAGAGATGCTATTCAATCAGCACCATCTAAAAGTGAAATGAGTTTAGATTTAGCAGATAATCTTTTAAGATTTAATGCAATGGCACAAAATTACGAAACAATGAGTGAAATACGTAATACTGTAAGTGCTATAATGAAAGTTATTGAAAATAGAAAATACAAACCTTCAGGAATTAGTTCACTGTATACTACTATAAAAGGAAAAAAAGAAGAAATTGGAATGAAACCTGAAGATGTTAATATAGTTAAAAGAGCAAAAAAATGGTTAAAAATGGTATACTTTGATAACAATCAACAAAGTAAACATTTTTTTGATAAAGTTTCTGATGGTTTAATTAATATATCTTCTTTAACATATATAGCATTTAATCTTTGGGGTAATATAAATAACTACGCTGTAGGTAGAATAAATAATATGATTGAAACTGTAGGTGGTAGATATTTTGAACCAGCTGCAATGAGAAGGGCTACTATGCAATTTAATACACATCTTCCTAATATAATTAAAAAATTAGGAGATCCTTCTACTTTTGCTGGGATAACTGGAGGAGAAGGTAAATATAAAGAATCTATACCAGTAGATAAGTATTCAGCTATAGTTGAAGGACTTAGAATGATGGATAGTAGTTCTGAAATACGTGAGGCTGGAACAACTAAAGCTAAACAATCTAGAGTTGCAAATGTTATATCTTGGGGTTATTTAGTTAATGATGGAGCTGAATACAATGTACAAAGTAAAGTTGGAATGGGAATTGTAAACTCTACTACAGTTAGAAATTCTCAAACAGGAGATGAAATGGCTTTATATGATGCTTACCAATATAATAATAAAACAGGAGTGCTTACTATTAAAGAAGGTTATGATGAGTTAATAATGTTTAATGAGCAAAAAACTGATCCAAATGATTCTACAAAAAAATTAGGAAAAAAATTAAGTGATCCTAATACTTTATATGATCTTAGAAATAATATACGAGAAGTAAATAAACATATTCATGGTAATTATGCTTATGCTGATAGAATGGTAATACAAGATCATTTTCTTGGTAAATTAATAGCACAATTTCATAAATGGGTTGTACCTGCTGTTAATGCAAGATATAGACCTGAATATTATGATGAAAATTTAGGATGGGTAGAAGGTAGATGGATGAGTATGGCTAGTTTTATAGCTTTTTTCTTTAAAGAAGTTGGTAGTGTTCAAAAAACAATAAAAAGATTAAAGTATGAATACGGTGATGAAAGAGCTGAAAATAAAATTAAAAATTCTTTAAGGGCATTAGCAGAGCTTGGTGCAGTTGCAACTTCTTTTTTAACAGCGTCAATATTAGATGGTTTATTAGATGATGATGAAGATAAAAATGCAACAAGAAAAAGATCTGAAAATGCTTTAATATATCAATTTAATAGACAAGCTAGAGAGTTAGTATTCTTTTGGCCTGTTCTTGGTTTTAGAGAACAATTTCAAATGGCAAAGTCTCCAATAGCTGTTACAAGAACATTAGGTGAAATAGGAGAAGCTTTAGTATCAATTGCTTATCATGGAGGAGGTTTATCATATTCTGCTTTAAATAAAGAATACGATATAACAAAAGATAGTAGTATATATTATCAAAGAGGATGGAGAAAAGGTCAACCAAAAATAAATAAACAATGGATGGATGTTATACCAATTTTATATACAATAAATAGATGGTATGCATATGACACTCAAAAAGATCTTTTTATAAGATAATTTAATATTAACTTAACATTAAGTTAATAAGAGTTTAGTATATTATTTATATGAGGTTAGATGTTTCTCTTATATTGTATATATTAATAATGGTAGCAAGTTTTGCACTAGGAATATGGCTGTAAGTAAAAAAATAATAAAAATAGATAAAAATAAATACAAAGAACTTAAAAAAAACTTTGGTAATATTTTAGATTTATATATAACTGATAATGATTACTATGTTATTGGTACTGTTGAGGATCTTAAATCTGTTGGTGTTGACCCGGGCGTTCCTTTTCTTTAAAGGGACAATGCTTACACCCACTTCCACAACAGTACCCTCTTTTAAGGTGGTATGCTGCAGTCATGACTGTATTGCCATCTTTATTTTTATAAAAATATGGAGTAAATTTATTTAACTTCACATGCTCCACCAGCACAAGCTAGCTCTCCAGTTAAGTTTGTTTCATCATCTTCTTCAACAATTTTAGAAAGATCAATATCCATTAATGATTTAGCCATTTCAGTAAATTGTTTTTTAGTGATGTCTTCAAACGGGGCTTGAGTATAAGTACCACCATCATATGGAAGAACAGCTAGACCATTATAATGATTTCTATTTTCCCACATCCATTCACCAGCTAATTCCCAATCTTCATCTTTTAAACTAATAGTTGCAGAAACATTATGTGTATTAGACCCGGTTCTATGACCAGACTTTACCCATTCATTTGCAACTCTTTTTACTCTTTCTAATAATTGAAAAGCAGATTCAGTTCTTAATATAGATCCTTCAGGGGCCTTTTGTGGCATACTTATTACTGCAGTATCATGACCACGGAACACACAATCTTCTACTAAATCAGGATGGTTCTTAAAAAGATAACTATATATAGCTTCATTTTTACCTACACGTATTCTTCTTACATAATAATCATTATGCCATGCATGAATACCGGAACTTGTACCTAATGTTAATGATGTTGTACCAGCAGGTTTTACTGTTGTGCATCTAGCAGCTTTATTAACTCCAATTAATTTAGCAACACGTGCATTTTCTTTTTTAACTACAGAAGAAGCAGCCTTCATATCATAACCAAGTATTCTACCAGATCCTATACCTGTCATTGATACACCTATAAGTGCATCTTTTTCTGTAGTTTCTTGCCATACTGGTCTAAGGTAATGAAAGTTAGTGTATCCTGCTTGAAGTGTTCCTATAAACGCTGCAGCTTTAACTCTTGACTCTAAATCTTTTTGTGACTCTACATTACTTACATTAACTTCACAAAGATTACAGAACTGAAAAGGCCTTAGTGCTATCTCACAACAAGGGTTAGTGCCCCAGTCTTTGTCATTGTTAAAGTAAATACCAGGTTCACCGGCTTTACTTAACTCTACTCTTTTCCATAAGTCCATAAAGAAAGACTTTGTTATTTTATGTCTCATTAAAACTGCAGAGTTGTTAGCTCTACCACGTTGTGGATTTAATTCCCACCATGATCCTGATTTACATGATATCATTTCATTATCTGCAGCACTAAATAAACTAATAAGAGCAGCACGTCTAATACCTCCAGCTAATACAGCATCTGCTATGTAACATACAATGTCATGTGCTTCTAATGTGGTTAACTGATCACCATCTTCTTTGTTTTCTAAAACACCTGTAATTTTTAATATACATTCTTTTAATGGTTGTGGTCCAGGAGCTTTACCACCTGATGTTACAAGTCTTGCTCCTTTGGGCCTAATGTCTGAATAGTCAAACATTATTTTTGATCCTTTACCATTTAAGTAAGACTTCATTAACATTTTAATTGAGTCTGCCCAGCCTTCTATTGAGTCACTAATTAAGTAACGTCTTGTTCTTTTTGAATAAGGTTTATTTATTAATGGTAGTTTCTCAACATGATGTTTTTGTACAGAGTACCCAACACCGGTTCCTCCAAGTAACAAGAACATACATTCTGAAAAAGATTCTAAACTATCTACAGGAAGGTATGCACAGTTATAAATTCTATTAGGACTAATTTCAATAGGTTTTCCACCAAACTGCATTGATCTCATTGATGGTAATACTTTTTTAGTATATACATTAGAATATATACTTTGAATTTCATCTTGTAACATAGGATATGATTTAATATGCATTTCCATGTTTCTGGTAACTAATTCTTGCCAGGTTTCTCTTCTTTTTAATTCAGGTATATAACGTGCATATTTCATATGGACAGTGATATCACTAAGAATCTTGTTATTCAATTCCATTTTTTGCTATTTAATAGTTAATAAATGTGGACACCCTAGATAAACAGGCAATAATAATATACGTAATTATATTAGTATATAGAAATTCTTTTTAAGTAAAATTTTTAAATTTATATTTCTTTTCATTTCTTATTTTATATTTTTTTTTGTATATTATTACTATAGTAGAACAAATATAATTATTTTATTTACAAAGACATGTTATGGGGTTGGATATTTTAGCATCAATAGTTATAACTGCTATAACAGTTTTAGGAAGCTCAGAAGCTTTTAAATATTATAAGTCTAAGATGTCAATGAAACATAAACACGTTGCTATGAAAATGGCAATGGATAGAGAATACACTATGGACCTAAAAGATAGAGTTAATAGATTAGAAGTCTTACTTGAAGATAGTACTCAAAAAGTTGTAGTTCTTACAGGAGAAGTTGCAACGCTGCGTGAAAGAGTTAAATTTCTTGAAGCAGAAAATGAACGTTTAAAAAAATTATAAATTATGGCAAAGAAAGTATCACATACTCAAAGATTAATGGATTCTATGAGAACCCTAGGTACAGCAAAAACACCTATATCAAATGCATATGAATCTGGTAAAGATAGAAATATTTTACCAAAAGGTATAAAAGCAAAATCAAAAGGAAGAGGTATTGCTGAAAGAATTTTAGTTCCTACAAAACTTAATAAAATTTCTAGACCAACAGCAGTTGCAGATCCAGGAACAGGAAAAGATGGGATAACTCCATCTACATCTTATCAAAGAACAAATAGACTTACTTCTTTTGGTTTAAAAGGATGGGATACAAGAGCTAGAAATTATACTGCAGAAAGAGCTGCATATGATCTTGCATCACGTAATTACACTACATATGCTAGAAATCTTGATGCAGCTATAGAGAGTGAAAAAAAGTCTAATACAAGAGATCAACAAATAGGTATTGCAAAACAAAATAAATCTTTACAAACTCTTGCTAGTACAAATAGAGGAGCTAGAAAAGCTATGTCTAGAGCAAAAGGTTCAAGAGGTGGATTAGGTAGATCAGGAGGCTTAAGAGGAGGTTCAAGATAAAATATAAAACTATGAGGTATAAAAAATATAAATACGGTGGTAAAAAAGTTCCTGGGATGTATGCTCAAGAAGGTGGTGATATTCCTAAAGGAACAACAAATACAAGTTTATCTCCAGATGAAAGTATGATTAATACTGTTAATATTAATAATGGTGATACAATTAGATCTAGTAGACCAAATCCTATGAATGTTGATATGATGACCACTCTCCCATATTTGCAAATGCAGCAACAGAATGAAATAAATCATCAAAAAAAGATAACAGAACAAAAAATGATAATGCAAATGAAATTGCAAAATGATTCTTTAGAGCAACAAAATAAATTACTTAAAACTCAAATACAAAAATCTGATTTAATTAATAGTGCTAGAAATACAAAACAAAAAGCTGGATCTTCTAATACTCCAAAAAAACGAGGAGGTATGGTTAAAGCAAAAAATGGTAAAGAAAAAGATTTTTTAATATTTGCTCAAGGAAGTGGTGGAGTTATGAAACGTGGTGGAAGTGTATTACCAAGAGGGGCTTTTTCTAAAAAACGTAGGTAATGGGTAAAGAGTTAAATGAAAATAGTAGTTTTCATGTTAGTATAAAAACACTTATAGGAATAGGGGCTGCAATGGCTACTGTAATTGGTATGTGGTTTGTATTACAAGCAGATATAGCTGAAGCAAAAGAATTACCAATTCCACCAAGACCAGATGTAACAAGGATGGAATTTGACATGAAGGATAAAAATATACGTTTAACAATAGAAAATACAGCAGATGATGTTGAAGAATTAAAAGAAGATTTAGACAGAATTGAACGTAAAATAGATCAATTAAAATAATAATAATTTAAAAAATAAAAAAAATGGCAGCAAACACAACCTTTCAAATAGCTTTATATTCAAGTGATTTGCAAACAGATATTCTTGATCTTTCTGTAAGTAATACTTTACTTTCTGCAACACAAGGCGGATTATTAAGAATTGATGTAGTACCTACAGCTCTTTCAGGTGTAGCAATAGCTACTGTTGAAGCTTTTTCAGAAGACTCAAAAGTATTTTTATATAATGCTAGTACAACAACAGGTGCAGCATCAATAATTACAGTTTCTTTTGATCAAGGTGCTACAGCACATTTATCATTAAAAACAGGTGAATGGGCTTTAATCCCTTGGACTGGTATTGAATGTCCAGTAGTAGGAGATAGATTTGATATTCATGTATCAGCAGCAACAGTAGATAATGTTTTAGAATACGGAGTATTTGATGTTTAATAATAATTTAAAAAAATAATATAATATGGCAACTTTAAGAGCAACAATAAATGTAAATGCAAATAATTTAACATCACAACAATCACTTAGTACACAGATAGTTTCTAATTTAACAGTAACAGAAGGAGGTGTTTTAGTAGATAATATTACTGCAGTAGTAGGAGCACCAGCAATTTTACTTACAGCTGCAAATTTTGCTCTTGGTACAAAAGTGTACTTAAAAAATAGAGGAGCAACTCATAATTTATATGTTTCATTTGAAGCTAGTGGAACAGGTGGTGAAGGAGCTTGGATTATTTTAAAACCAGGAGTATGGACAATGTTTCCTTGGCAAGCAGCAGTAAATTTAAGAGTATATTGTAGTAATGCTGCAGGAAGTGTACTAGAGTATGGAACGTTTGCATAATATGAGATATGTTTTGTTTTTAGGCTTTTTTTTATATAGTGTCTTTGCATCTGGTCAGATTTCAATTATTCAATTTAATGCAGATTGGAATAATTCTAATTCAATAGATTGGTTAGAAGAATTATCTGATGTTGATAAGATTAAATATATTGATATAGCAGAAAATACTGAAGCTCAAAAAAAACATAAAATAGTAGTTGTTCCTACAATTATTGTTCTTAGAGACGGAGAAGAAGTAAAAAGATTTCAAGCTGATATATCATTTAGTATGAAAGCTACTAAAAAAGAAGTACAAGAAGCAATTGATGAAGAATTAATGAGTGATTTTTAATATGAAAAAATTATTATTATTATTATTGTTACCTTTTATAGTACTAAGTCAAGATACTTGGGTAGAAATAGAATTTGAATTTGACGGATATGCAGATGAAGTCACATGGAATTTATCAAATAGTTATGGTGTTATTGAATCAGGAGGTGATTATGCATATGGTCAACTAAATGCATTCCATTTAATAGATTCACTATATTCAGGAAATTACACATTTGAATTATTAGATGCTTTTGGTGATGGTTTATCATATCCAGAAAATGGATGGTGTTTAATTTCTAATGCCTGTCAAGACACTTTGTTCTACGTAGAAGGTAATTATGGTTTAAGTTTAATTGACTCTCTTACAATTGCTCCCTGTGCTCCCCCAGTGCCTGCAGTAATTGATTGTATGGATGAAACAGCAACAAACTATAATCCAGATGCAGACGTTAATGACTTAATGCTTTGTGAATACCCTTCTTGTACTAGTATAGAAAATCTTTTTGTAACTCAAGAATGTCAAGATGGATCAGCTCTTCTTTATTATGAATGGGATATATCTCTTAATCCTAATTGTAATATAACTCAAATAACTTATGGTAGTCTAAATGGAACTAATTCCTATAACTTTGATGTAGATATAAACTATGGTATGTGGGGTGTATATGCTGGAAACGGACAAATGCCACCTAATTGGGAAGAAAATTTTTATATTCAATTAACAACTGCAGATAGTCTTGTCTCAGATACATTGTTTTATGTACCATATGCATGTACACAAGGATGTACTGATGAAGAAGCTCCTAATTACAATCCGTGGGCAACTGATGATGATGGATCATGTGGAGGACAAGAGTGTGAATATGGAACAACTTTAATAACAATAGATATAACATTAGATAATTGGCCAGGAGAAACAGGTTGGACACTAGTAAGTGGTGACTATGGAGATCAAGTTCAAAATGGAACATATACATATCAAGATGTAGGACAAACATATTCTTATGATTACTGTGTTATGGAAGCAGGGTTTGAATTTATAATAACTGATACCTATGGTGATGGTTTAGCAGGATCAACTACAGGTGGAACAGTTGATGGAGAGGTTGTTATAAAAGGATGTGACGGAGACACAATAACTTATTTATCTTCAAATACTTGGTTAAATGCTGAACAAGACACAGTGGGCGTTGGATTTGGTAGTGTAGCTTATTCAACTTGGCAAGAGTCAACTGTATGCAGTGGACCAGAAGATGTTTTAGGCTGTTTAGATAGTGACTATCAAGAATTTAATCCAATGGCTAACATTGATGATGCTAGTTGTTTAACTGAACATGTGTTTGGTTGTGTTGATGAAAATGCATACAACTACAATACAGAAGCAACACAAATGGAAATATACTCTAACTGTAATTATCAATTATGGATAGGAGATGCAGGAGCAGACGGATGGGGTAATTCATTCTTAGGAGTTGTTCAAGGTGATAATCAATGGTCATTTACAATGGGACCAGGAGAATATGAACAAACATTTCCTATATGGTTAGAAACAGATAAACCTGTTAAAATATATTACTTTGAAATAGGTAGTGCACAAACACCACCAGAAGAAGTGGCATTTCAAACATTACACAATTCATTTAAATTAACAAATGAAAATGGAAATATACTGTTGTATGAAGGTTGGAATCCTTTTGCAGATAATGGTCAAGGAGCACTTCAACCTTTTAGAGCACCATTATTTAATACTTATAACGCAGCACCTTTCTGTGGTACATTATGTATACCAACAGTTGAGGGCTGTACAAATGAACTTGCTTTAAATTATTTTGAAGAAGCTAACACTGATGATGGATCTTGTATAGATGTAATACCTGGTTGTACTCAGGAGATTGCATTTAATTACGATGAATATGCAAACTTTGATAATGGATCTTGTGTAGCTGAAGTTATTGGATGTATGGATAGTATAGCTTGGAACTATAATACAAATGCAAATGTAGGAGATGATTCTTGTTTATACTTTGGTTGTACTGACTCAGAAGCAACTAACTATGATTCTATAGCAAATGTAGATAGTGGCTCATGTTTGTACCCGGGTTGCACAGACTCTTCAGCATTAAACTTTGACTCAGAAGCAAATACAGACGATGGTAGTTGTGTTTTACCTATATATGGTTGTACTGATGAGACAGCTTATAATTATGATATAACAGCAAATACAGATAATGATTCATGTATACCTGTAATAGAAGGTTGTACAAATATATTTGCGTTTAACTATGATGCTTTTGCAAATGTAGATGATGATAGCTGTGAATTAACAGTATACGGATGTACAAATTTAGAGTCTTATAATTATAATGAATTAGCAAACGTTGACAATAACTCATGTATAGACTTTGCATATGGATGCATTGATTCAGATGCTCTTAACTATGATCCGCTAGCAAATACTTTAGATTCAGATGTTCCATGTTGTTATGTTTCTGGTTGCACTGACTCTACTGCACTTAATTATAATATAGATGCTTGTTTTAATGATGGGTCATGTATTGTTATAATACAAGGTTGTGCTGATCCTAATGCATATAACTATGATCCTTTTGTAAACTTACCAGATAACACAACATGTTTATATGATGCAGGATGTATTACAGGACCTGGTGAACCTTATTGGTTAAATGACCCATGTTATGCTTGGGTTATAGATATTGATGGTTACTGTTGTACTGAAGGATGGGATAATACTTGTCAGTCTATGTATGAATATTGTGCAAATGGATGGCCAATTAATATAGATGAACTATCAGGTAGTGATATAATTGTATATCCAAATCCTACGGCAGACATGTTTACAATTGATACTAGACTAGATATTAATGTAGAACTGTATAACATAGTTGGTGAACTTATAAAAGTAGACAACAATAAAAAAATAGATATATCAGATAAACCTGATGGAATCTATAATCTCATTATTACATATGACAAAATAAGAATAACTAAAAAAATAATTAAATTATGAAAACTTTATTTTTAGTATTGTTTACTTCATTAATAGCTTATGCTCAACTACCAGAAACTGGTGACTCAATATATTATTCACCTAAATACTGTGACTCAGCTGTAACAATAGAAGATGCGTTAACTAGTTGGGCATTTAGTGCTAATGTATCAGACTGCTTTAATCCAAGCATAGAAATGCTAAATGCATTATGGCCAAACTTAACTGTTAAAGACACATATGATTGCTGTTGTAAAGTAGCATCATCACCAGGAATGCCAAGTTCATGGAATGGTTTTCCAGGGAGTATATGTGAATCATATTTAGATTCATTAGGTTGGTCAGGGTTTGAAGACAACTTAGGAGTAGATAAAAACATAATTAACCAATTAGATGGAATATATTATGATATTTACGGTAGAGCCTATAAGACTATACCAAGAGGAGTGTCATTTATGAATTACAATAAATACTTTAAATTATGAAAAATAAAATAAAATATATATTTGTAATATTATTTTGTTTAATTGCTTCATCAGTATTTAGTCAAGAAAGTAAATTTAAAAAAGAACTTAAAAAAACTTTCAAATTTTCTACATTTTACGCTGCTATTAATGGAGGTAATTCTATATCTGATGTAGATATATATTCTATTACGAATGGATTAGAAACAGATGTAGTAAAAACTCCTTTTGATTATTCTATTTCATTAGGTGTTAGAAAAATAGCTAGATTTGGTTACGAAAATAGAGCTAACACATTTTATGACGGTACAGAAAAGTCTTATAGTGATGGAGCTACTTTAGGTAAAGTTAAAGGATTTGAATTTTTATTTGAAACCGATTACAAAAGACAACAAGGCATAAATCTTTTAGACCAACACCATTTCTTACGATATGTGGCAGATAAATGGGTGGTTAAAGTTGAGTATTTACAAGACGGTTTTGCAGATGTTCAATATTTTGAAGCATCTCAAAGATACAGATATAAAGTAAATAAAAAATTATCTTTTAATATTGGTGCAGTGCAACGAATATCTGAACCATATGGTTATGATCCTCTTTCTGAGTGGGTTTTATCTAATGGAAACATACACTACACAAACCTTGCTATAGAAGAAGGATACTCTATTAACTTTGCTCCAGAAGGAATAGAATATCTAAACCCAAGTGGTGCCGTGGTTGCTACAAATTCTGAAGTATGGGAAGCTGTAGCAATTCCTGGTATCTTATCAGATTATGCAGAAAGAAAAAGAAATGAATTAAGTACTCAATGGGACCATGGTGTTGTAGTTGGTTTTGATTATTATCATTATACAAAAGATTTTTGGTTACATGTATGGGGAAATATTATTCCTTATCACTATGATGCTGATGCCACTTATTCATATCATAAATACAATAATGGAAAACAATGGAATGACTATTCAACAGGTTTAATTTTTGGATGGAAACTTAATAAACATCTAGGAATATTTCTTGAAGGTAAGTATAATAAATATTGGAATCGTGAATGGCATGACTTTAAATTAGGAGTTAATTATATTATATTTTAAGTAAAATTTTGTATATTATATATATAACAATAAACTAATAATTATGATTAATTGGATTAATTCCTGGAAATCAGGTAACAAAAAAGAAATATACGAAATAAACTTTAGATTAGGAATGCTAACATTGTTCCAACTTAAAATATGTTTATGTTCGTCTTGTGAAACTAAGCAATGTGCTAGGTTTAGATTAATGGTATTAAACTTTGGATTTGAAATATAATGGGAACAAAAACACTAAGTACATCACTTGATTTAAAAACCGCAGAGCCTGTAGTAGGTATCTTTGGCTTAGATAGTGTTAAGTCACAATCATTAAGCTATGATGATACTGTTGTATCAAGTGGTAGTGCAACTGCTGTTACTGGTGCTGGTGGAACAGTGTTAATTGCTGCTGGTACAGCTAAAGTTCAAAATGTATATATAAGAAACACAGAAGCTGCTGGAGGAAATTTTGTAACATTAGAAACTGATGGTGCAGAAGACTGGGGTAGACTAGAACCTAATAATTGGGCATTTTTTCCTGTTGCTCCTAGTGTAGGACTTCAAGTTAAAGCTGATACAGCAAATGTTGTTATTGAGTATGCAATATTTCAAAGACCTTAAAAAACTAACAAATGAAATTAAAAGGATTAAAAAACGTAAAAATATCTACTATGAGAACACAGATGACATTTTGTGCAAGCTGTAAAAGCTGCCCAGCAATTGATATCTCACATAACTCTGATACAGTTAAAGTAGGAGGAGAAGATGAAGGATATACACATTTTACAAAAGATCAATTTGCTTTGTTTATGGAAACAATAAAAAAAGGAGCATTTGATAAGTTTATTAAAAAAGAATGTAAATGCGGAACTACTTCAGATGTTGAAGGTTATTGTGATGGATCTCACAACGGTGTATGTGATGATGGAGCACTTGACCAAAATGAAATAGGTTTTGCAGATTAAAAATGGGTTGGATACAAAAAGCTACTGCTAGCATAAAAAAAAGAGGCACTAAAGGTGTTTGTACTGGTAATAAGTTTGGTGGGCCTACTTGTAAGCCAGGAAGTAAAAGATATAATTTAGCTAAAACATTTAAAAAAATAGCTAAAAAGAAAAAATGTGGAGGATCAGTTATGATGTGTGGTGGAGAATATCACTCACCTGTATCAAAAGCTGTAGGTCCAAATAAAGTTTTATAAATAAAAACTTAAAGTATGGGTATACTAGGAAAGATTTTTTCAAGTGCAGGAAGCACTTTGGTAGATTCAGTAGGTAGTGTGATAGACAATCTAGTAACAACTGATGATGAAAGATTGGCTGCTAAAGCTAAACTAAAACAAATAGTTTTAGACCATGAGGCTAGAATGGAACAGAACATTACTGACCGTTGGTCAGCTGATATGAACTCTGATTCATGGTTAAGTAAAAATGTAAGACCATTGGTTCTTATATTTTTAATAGTATGTACTATGTTATTAATTTTTATTGATGCTGGTACAATTGCATTTAATGTAGAAGATAAATGGACTGATCTTTTGCAAATAGTATTAATAACAGTGATAGGGGCTTACTTTGGTGGTAGATCCGTTGAAAAATTTAAAAAGAAATAATTATGCCTAATAAAAGAATAGTTACCAAAAAAGTAAGAAATGATGGTACAACAGTAAAAACTGTTAGTAGACAAAAACAAAATAAAGATGGTACAACTTCATATACAGAAAAAATAAAAAGAAAAGGTAAGGATGGTAAACGTATAAGTAAAGTTAAATCTAAAGGAACTTATAATACTAAAACAGGAAAAACTATTTCTGATACTGAAAATATAAAAAAATATAAAGCAGGAGGAAGTCTTAAGTCAGTTCCTAAAAGTAATAAAGGTTTATCTAAATTACCTAAATCAGTGCGTAACAAAATGGGTTATGCTAAAAAAGGTACAGAAATGAAAGATTACTATGGTGGAGGCTCTAACATGGCTCCCTCAATGGATAAAAAAGGAAGAAAAATTCCTGGTATGTTCCAAGATGGTGGTACGCCAATATATGGTAAATTAGAAGATGAGAACGAGATGAATAGAGAGATGGACACAACATATCAGCCTACTCGCCCTACAACGGAGATCACTCCAAATACAAATAATTCACAACAAGCTCCTAATTGGAATAAAAAACTTTCTAGATTAACAGATAAAAGAACGAAAAGAAAAGGAAAAGGTAAAAGTACTACTAGGGTTCAAAAAAGAATTAATAAAGCAATGAAAAAAGCAGGAAATTAATATAAAATTATGGCAACAACATTAAGTTCAACATTTACATTAGATAGTTCAACAGGAACAGATCCTGTAAATATTAGTTTAGCACCTACATTTAGTTTAAAAGATCCTGCAGCATCTGGTTCATTAACTACTGTTTTAGCAGTAAGTAATCAAATTTTAAGTGTATCAGTTACAGATGATGTATATCTTTTAATAAGAAATACTGGTGCCAGTACAAATGGTAATGTTCTTGTAACAGCTGGACTTACTTCAAATAATATTGGACTTCTTAAACCACAGGATTTTTTATTTTTACCACTTAAAGGTGGTGTTGGAGCAAATGTTATATATGATACTGCTATTACTACATTAGATTGGTTTTATTGGACTAGATCTTAAAGCTTTTTATTATGGGAGCACCACATTTTTCAGGAAATCCTCCAGGAATGCAAGCTTATCTTTTGCGTTTTTATGATTCTATTGCTTCATATTATCAATATTATTCTCCTTCTGCTATTTTAGGCTTTGAAAAAGTAAGCTCCACTCAATTTAAAATTTATGTACAAGGTGCTAAAGACGTAAATGCTAAAGATAGTTTATTAATAACTCATTCTGTATCACTTGTTTATAAGAATGCTGTTGAGTTTATTATAGATATTATTAGTAAACAAGCTCTTCATCAAACAACTGATAAATTTATAACAATTGTAGGTGCTACTGCTGCTCAAAGCTTAAGACCAGAATTAACTGCAGTAGCTATTACATATGGAGTATGTTGTACAAGTGGTATGAGTACTTGGACACTAACTGATGGTTCTACGACTCAGATTATTAATGATGGTGAAACTGTAACTACTGCTGATAGTACATATGTAAATAATGTTGTGTCAGCAACAAATACTATTACAACCTCTTTATCTGCTGTAGATGGAACTTCAGTTGCAGCAACAAGATTCTTAAGTAAAGATAATACATGGGATGTTGTTCCTCCTTTTTTATGTAAAACAACCACTAGTTTTACATGGGATAGTGCTACTAGTGCAACGTTTTGTGTTCCTTTTGGAGGAGGTACTGATGCTGTAACTTTTGCAAGTAATCAATTAACAGATGATAATGTAAGAGATTGTGTATTATATGATCCATTAGGAAAAATACAAGTATTAAGAATATATGGCTTTATAGAATCAGCAGCATCTAATGGATCTTTACAAATTAAAGAAGGGCAATTTAACATTAGTACATCTTATACTGGAACTCAAACTTTTAGTATGGGAAGTGTATTACTTACAGCTAGTCAAACTGCAGCAAACACATGGTATCCTTTTTCTATTCCTAGTGGTTTTCTTGCAGCAGGTACTGGAGTAATGAGAGCTTTACAGCTTATTGAAAGAGCATCCCCTACTAGAGTTTATAAAGGTCAAATAACTTATGAATATAAAATAATATATGCATAAAAATTTATTTTTCCTTAAGTAACCCTTCTATAATAATTAAATAATTTATTGCATCTCCAAACTTTTCATTTATAAGTTCTTCTGATGGCCTTTCATTAGGTAATTTTTTAATTATAGATTGTATTGATTCAAGATGTTTTGCTAAATAACTCCAAGCAACTTGTTCAGGTTCATCGTGCAATGAAAATCCTGTTCCATTTTTAAAAGATTTAAATACATCTTCATTGCTAGCATATTCATTACGTTTAGCTAATAATGTATTTTCTGTTCTTTTAAAAATTTTATTTAGTAATTTTGTAAATTGTAGTTCTGTCATTAAAATATGTATCTTATTGTGTTAATATTAAAGTACTTGCTATATAATTTTTTAAAATTATCAAGTGCTCTTTTCTTTTTTCTAACTGGGTATCTTAATGTACCATTTAAGTTTTTTAGTTCATCAGAATACTTCATTAATTCACGTGCTTCTTCACTAGATCTATTCATTTGATATACATGATTGGTAAGTGCAATAACTTCACATTTATTTTCTCCTGCATATTTTTTTACAAATTTAAATAAATTATTATATTCAAGACTCCAACCAGGATAAAATATTAAAGGTGAATAATTTAAGTGTACTTCCCATCCTAACTTCTTAAGTCTATCTACGTCTTTTATCCTTGATAATATATTTTGCATTTTAGGTTCAAGAATATATGAATATTTCTGAGGCATGAGACTAACACGAACTCTTGGTGGTTTATTAAAATGATTTACATCAAGTTTAAGTAAACCTGGATACTTAGTAGCCATTGTACTATTAAGTTGTGGATGATTATCATACATCTTAAGGTAATTATGAAGAGTACCTGGTACATGTTTTTGCATTAAAACCAGATCTGAATTACACGCAATGTCTACCATTGTGTATACAGGATCTTGTTGATTAGGAACTTTTTTGTAAGTTTTTTCCCATTCAACTACAGAATTAAATACTTCATTAATGTTTTCATTAACAAATACTCTTTTTCCGTTATATCTAGACATATAACAATAGGTGTTTACGCAACCTCCATAACATCCATAAATTATATTTGGAGCTATGCAGTCACTACTATTGTTATTTGTTTTTGTTACTAATGTTTTAGTTTTTTGATATTTTATTGCCATTGAAAATTTTTTTAGTACACTCAGTAGGATTTGAACCTACAACCTTCTCCTTAGAAGGGAGATACTCTATCCAATTGAGTTATGAGTGCATATAAATTAAATAAAGGGAAGAACTAAGTACCGCCAGTAGTTTTGTTCTTATTAAGTTGATATAACCTCGTCAGGAATTACACTCTTCAACACCTTTATTTAATTCAATCCGACATGACTCAGATTTTAAATTCTCCAAATATTTCATCTTGAGCTTCCATATCAGCATCAAAATCAGAACCTAACATAAAAGATTGATCTATTATGTTATCATTTTCAGGAGGTACAACATAACCATTCCAGTTTTTATCCATTTCATGTAAACCGGATTGACTCAATAGTTCTGCAGTCATAAATTCATGAAACTTAACTTGATCACTCATCCAGGTTCGCGGGTGAGATTTCTTAAAAGAATGTGTAACATGATTATAAAATGTCCATGCATTATTAAGATCAGCATTATAATCAAATGATGGCTCTTTCATTTCTGCTTTAATACAAGAAACTTGAGAAGCATCAATAATTTCATTATCTAAGAATAGTCTACCTACTAGTTCAGATTGTTCTTTCTTAGATAAAAATATTTTTCTCATTTCATTCTTATCCTGAATTAACTTGGTATAGTATTTATTAGCTGACTTAATTTGTGAACTAAGTTGACTATGAATATCATGATCTGCTTTACCTGTATGTTTTCTAGCATAGTTTGCCATGTCTCCACATAACATCCCATTACTACATACAGAAACAAATGCTCCTACAGCACACTGAAACCGTGTACTTTTATCATAAGAGTTTGTCCAAGCAAACATCATACCCATTTCAGGATCTTCATCCGAAGCAAGGTGATATACTCCTTGTGCCACTCTAGCATTCATATTTGCTCTGTAAAGCTCTTTTGTGATTGTGAAACCACTAGTGTTTAATAGAGTTTTAGTTGTCTCTATAACATCTTTATGAGGAATAACTGTATAAGTTTTTCCATGATTTGGTAGTGGTGCTGATACTAACAAATCTTGTGTAATTGTTGTTGGTCTTGTGTATCCCATAATTTATTGGTTTTAGTGCCAGAGGGGGGTTAATTTCCCCCTGGACTTATTACAAATATATAAATAAAACTTATTGAAACAAGTCTAATTGGTTAGTTTTTACACCAATTATATTATTTATTTCTTTCTCAATTGCATTTAGATAATATTTCTCATTAATGTTATAGTCTGAGAACGTTTTGTGTTCTAGTTGATTCATTACAGTTTGTACCCATTGGCCTGATTCTAATTGGATTTCTCTTTTATCATTCTTATTTACTTTTACTATTTTGCAGCCTTTGTTTGAAACATAATATCTATTAATTTTTTGTAACTCATCTTTTTTTGCAATTCCTTCTTTAACATATACAGCATGTTGTCTCCATGCTCCTTTAGATTTACCACCTATACAATAATCAAGAATATTTTTATTTTCTTTAAGTGTATCTTCTGGTAGTACGCCATCAACAAAGTACGCATACAATGCTTTTGGAATAATCATTTTAGACTTATTCTTATGAAGGGCTAACCCCTCATATTCAAATCTACCTTTACATTTAGCCTTACCATTAGTGTCAACAGCT
>TARA_R110000824_G_scaffold390760_24_pt1 | contig 43041 bp, 46 predicted proteins | sample TARA_R110000824 | Tara Oceans TARA_R110000824 (sample SAMEA4397747) | marine metagenome | biome: Polar Biome; feature: [MES] marine water layer (ENVO:01000295) within the mesopelagic zone...; material: water (ENVO:00002006), including particulate matter (ENVO:01000060) such...
GGTCGCTGAAGCGAAATTCGGTGGGCTGCATATTGTCGTGAATAATGCTGGCATCGTGCCTGCCGGCGGCGGTGGATCGATTGAGGACAAGACGCTGGAAAATTGGCGGCGCACAGTCGAAGTAGATTTGGATAGCGTGTTCCTCGGTTGCAAACATGCGATCCGTACAATCAAGAAAACAACGGCCAAAGGGGCGAAAGGATCGATCATCAATATTTCGTCGATCATGGGGCTGGTGGGCTGGCTGGGCGCCAGTGATTATAATGCGTCTAAAGGTGGTGTGCGACTGTTGTCGAAATGCGCGGCACTGGAATGTGCCGACGCAGGATATGATATTCGGGTGAATTCTGTGCATCCGGGCTATATCGATACGCCGCTGGTGCGCAATATGATTGCAGACGGCGTGTCGGCGCCGGGTGAACTAGGGCCGAACGAGAGGATGGAGTTGCTTATCTCGCTGCACCCGGTCGGACGACTTGGCGTGGCCGATGAAATTGCCAATATGGTTCTGTTTCTGGCTTCAGATGAATCATCCTTTGTCACAGGAGCAGAAATGGTGGTGGATGGCGGCTATACGGCGCGTTGACAGAAAAAGGGCGAAAGCCTGTTTGCGCCGGAGGCTTCAAGCCGCTAAAACCTCCGCAGATATTTTGAAAATTCATTCTAGCGGAAAAGTGGAGACAGACTTTGGACAAGAGCGAAATCAAACGCATTGAAGCTTATCTGCGTGACAAGTTTCGTCTGCCGTCTATTTCGGTGTTCTCGCGGCCCAACAAGGATGATTCAGCGGAAGTGAATATCGGTGACGAATTTATCGGTGTGATCTTCAAAGACGAAGAGGACGGTGAAACGTCCTATGCGTTCCAGATGGCTATTCTGGATATTGATCTTCCTGAATAATATGATGTGAGAAGCGATTGCCGAACTGGCGCGATATGTTTGTGGCTAGTCGGTAATCGTTCCTTCAAGATCGTTCGGAAGACCCGGTGCTTCGAATGAAGTCACCAGTCGTAGCAATAGTTCGTCAATCCGTTGCCATTGGGCGAGATGTGATCGCTTGTAACGATATGTGAGTGCAAGCTCGCGCGAAAGAAGCAATGTGCGCGTGCAGTTTGGGCTTTCGACAAGATCTGTTTTTTGCTGACACATAAGCAAGATCAGACGCTGCTTTTGGTCCGTGGCGACCAGAAGATCCTGACCCTTGTATCCGGAATTATCACTAAAGCTGTAGAGGCTCAGGCCGTTTTCGCTCTGCTCTGGCTTAGGCGAGGCGAGGTGGCGGGCATAGATGTCTTTCAACCGGCGTTCAGCGGGCAAAAGGGCCTCGGATTGATGCAAAGTGAAAAAAACCACTTCAGCATCCGCACTATTGTCTGAGAACTCGTCCTGTAGGGAAGGCTTATAGGGGGTGAAACCGGGCAACAGGGCATGCATAGAGATTTCAGTGTGATTGCCGCCGCTGCGCTGGGAAGGGTAGCGGGTGAAATTCTCGGGTATCAGAAAGCGCGTACTGCCGATGACAACTTCCACATTCCGGCTGGCGGCGCTGGCACGCGGGGTCTGGCCAAGCAATTCGCCTGGTGTGGGGCCAAAATAGTAATAGAGAAATAGACTCGAAAAGGCTGCGACGGCAATGAAAACCAATGCCGGTAATATCCAGGCTGGGCGTTCGTGAACCAGTTCGCCGCCACCCTGTTTTTGTTTCGCCACCTTGAATTGCCCTTTTCCGAAATGTACCGATTCATCAAGTCCCCGGCTCATCTTAACGCTGCTCCTCTTTGCGACAATGGGTCGAGTGCGTCAAAATTCTGTTTCGCCTTGGCACAAGAGAAATGATTTATTCCGTTACGTTTCGGTGCAGAGCACTTGCTGATTTTGTAAGTGGTTGAAATTATTTGATTTTTTTGCGAGGGCAATCAAGGCGGTGGGTGGTACAGGCTTTGCGAATGAGCCTGCATGATTACATTTGCTTCAAAATTGATTGTCAGCCTTTCGCTTGTTGCGGTTCTCTGGGAACCGGCAGGTGACTGGGTCGGCGCACAGAAACGTGCAGGCCTTGCCTGTCAGTCGGATTTCTCGGCCTGCAGAGTTGCGGGCACTGTTGTTCCGTTGATTGATCGCTCATCAGTTCTCGGACAAATCGCGGAGCAGGCGCGTAACGATCCTGCTGGGCATTTGCAGGTGGAATTGCGTGAAGTCGCTATAGCGGTTCTTGACGGTGTCAGGGCGGCGGCACGTGAAAGAGATTAGAAATGGGCGGGCTGGATCCAATGTCTGAATGGACTACGTTTTTCTTTACGACCGCGACGGGGTTCGTCGCGGCGGGGCTGACAGGGAGCGTTTATCGCCTTGTCACCAATAAACCAGCGAGCTTCCAGATTTGGGGGGGCTCAATGCTGGAGCAGATCATAGGTATTCTGACGCTCGTTTTTGCTGGACCCAATGTCATTTTGCGTAACGCGTTGCGTGCGCAGGTTTTTGAAAACCGCCCACCAGCTTGGTTGGCACTCTCCTTTTTCATTGCGATGATGTGGAGTTGCCTGTCAGGTATTTTCCTGCTCAACCTTATACTGGTGCGCTGAGCCGGCTTATCAGGTGCGGCTTTTGCGCAGGCGGCGTCCCATTGTTCCGACTAAACCTGCACCGATTGTCGCGACGATATACCAACCCCACCCCAGTGCCCATAGGACAAGATTGGCAACAGTTTTGAACGCCCGCAAACTTGTCTTGCCGGTAATCTCGACAATGCCACGTGTCTTAGAGCCCAGCTTGCCACTCATCTTGGTGATGCGGGCAAGGTCATCGCCATTGTCCACATATTTGAGCAAGCGAACGGATTCGGCGGGGCCTACTGTCTTTTGAAGTGTGGCTATCTCTCCGAGTGCGGGTGTGATCTTGGCCATGGAAATGCCGCCTGCATAATCGCTGACTGCGCGGCGTGTGGCGGAGGTGTTTGCAAGATCGACTGATTTCAAAGTGCCGCGAAGTTTTTCAAAGTTCACAGCTTCATTCAGGGTGCGTGTCAGGTAGCGTGTGAAATCAGCCGTGAGCGTTCCTGCTTTCTTGGCAACTTTGAGAATAGATACGCCGACCCGTGCGGGCAGGGCGGTGCCACCAGATGCGACAGTCGCAGTGGTGGCTGCCAAACCGACGACGGAGAGGCCCAGAATAAACTGAGAGTAGTCCTCGCCCTTCACCATTTTTGTGCCTTCTTGCCCGATGTCGCGGACATCGCCCACAACTGTGAGGTCAGATGTTATGGCGCCGACAAAGGATGCTGTGTCATTTCCTTCGCCATAGATGAAACCTTCGAAAAAACTGCCGGTGTTGCGCGAGACAGTACGTGTCATGCTTTGTTCGTTTGCGAGGCGTTGGGCGGTGCCGGCCTCGATTGGCATGTCAACGAATGTCGCGATTTCGGCATACATGACGGCATCGTCGATTTGGCCTTGATCAAGTGCGGTGTCAATGCGGCGGCTGAGGTCGCTGCCGCTGGTCTTTTGCACAAGTTCAGCGCGGACGAACGGATCGGAAGGGATCATGTCATCGGAGACAAAGCTGTCGAGCAAGCCGTTCTGATAGGCCAGAATGAAGAGGACGGGTGCCAGCAATACGAAAACCACCACGTCGAAAAAGAACTTCATATCCCCGTGCCCCTAGCTGATGCGACCTCGACGAGAGTGCGACATAGACCAGAGAGGTGCAACCGTTTCACCCTTGGTTGACCTGAATAGAGGCTTTATGTGCCTATTGGGCCGCCTTTATGCGACGTGATTGCCACAACAGAAGGGCGCGGTGGCATATCCGGTGCAAAATCCGGCCAACGTGTTGCCGGATCCTCGAAGGTTGAGGCGCGCTCAAATCCGACGAAATGTTCTGTGCCGTCGGCCGCAGGATGCTGGACGGCTACGAAAAGAGTTGAGGCATCTGGGGTAAAGCAGGGGCCACACATTTCGGCACCGACAGGCACACGAAAGAATCGTTTTGCCGTGCCACGTCCTTCTCCATCGGTGGTAAGTGCAAAAATGCCGTCTGCGGCTCCTGATGTTTCGGCCCAGTCATCGCCTTGATCGGTTGCAACCCAGAGGCGACCCTGGGCATCGACCGCGAAATTGTCGGGACAAGAAAACCATCCGTCCTCTGTGGTGGCGGTGTTCCAGTCAGATGCAATAGCGGTGTTTTCGGGATTGCCGCAGGTGACAAGCAGCGACCACGTGAAATGTGTGCTTGCATGATCAAGGTCTTTGGGTGTGATTTCGACGATCTGGCCCCAAAGATTTTCGCTGCGCGGATTGGGGCCGTTTGTCTCTGCGGCAGTTCGTTTGTTGTTGTTTGTGAGTGCCACATAGACGAGGCCGGTCCTGTGGTCGGGCTGGACATCCTCGGGGCGATCCATCGGCGTTGCCTGCAAAATATCGGCCGCGCGGCGGGTTTCTATCAGAACGTCGCTCTGATCGTTGAACCCGTTTGCAGCATCAAGACCATTTTGGCCGAAGACCAATGGTCGCCATTCGCCGCTTCCATCTTCGGCAAATCGAGCAACATAAAGCGTTCCCTCATCAAGCAGGTCAGCATTGGCGGCGCGATCTTTTAAATTGATTTTTTGAGCGGAGACAAATTTGTAGAGATACTCGCCGCGCTGGTCGTCGCCCATATAGACGGTGAGGTAGCCGCCTGTGGAAATGGCACTTTCGGCACCTTCATGTTTGAAGCGTCCGAGAGCGGTTCGTTTTTTAGGGGTGGAGGACGAATCAAGGGGATCAACTTCTGTCACCCAGCCAAATCGGTTTGGCTCGTTCGGTTCTTTGCCGATATCGAAACGCGCGTGATCGCGGGCCCATCCCATATAATCTTTCGGAATGCCCATGCGTTTGTGATTTTCTGACTCGGTAGTGTCGGTGAGAGAGCCACCGAAATAGAAATTGATGTTTTCTTCGCCCATCAGCCATGTGCCCCATGGTGTGATGCCACCAGCGCAGTTGTTGAGAGTGCCGATGACCTGTCGTCCGGAGGGGTCTGCATTGGTTTGTAAGCGTTTGTGACCGGCTGCGGGACCATGCATGTCCATTTGTGTGTCGAGCATTGTAATGCGCCGGTTGAATTTGCTGTCGGCAACAGTTTTCCATTTGCCGCTCGCATCGCGCATGATTTCGACAATACTGCCGCCATGTGCGGCCAAGGTCACATTGATCTGTTCGGGGCTGAGGTCTTTGACATCTGTGAAACCCGAAAACATGAGATTGGCATTTGTATATTCGTGATTGACGCAGAGCAGTCCGCGATCACTGGCCGCCTCGCCATAGGGCAGGGGCACAAAGCCGAGATAGTCATTGTTGTAGCCAAATTGCCGGCTCTGGGCCTGTGCGGTCTGGTTGGCCGGATCGAAATCAGGGGCATCGGCTGTCACCGGATCACCCCAGCGGATAAGGATGTCGGCGTCATGACCTTCTGCGACATGATGCGTCTCGTCTACGCCGCGTTTCAGCTCGGTGAAGTTGAAATCTGCCGGTGTCTTCGCATTTTGGCAGCCACTCAAGGCAAGGAGGCTTGTGGAGGTGCCCGCAAGAAGTGCGACGCTACCGGTTGCCCGCAGGAATGTGCGTCGCGACCAGAGGGTGGCCAATGACGGGGCCGTGGGGCGTTCAATGGTGTGGTCGTCAACGGCTTCTAGCATCTCGCCAAACGAATTGCGCAGGGTCATCTTGTCTTGGCTCCGGATTGGCATTCAAGGACAGGGCAGATTACGTGCCGCACGTATCACCATTGTGACGCGGGGCGTATGTCATGGCATAGTCTGGCGCAAAGGAAACCGGATATGAATATCCGAAAAGAAGGATGCTTCAGGGATGGCTATTTTTGCACTTGGTGAGAGTGTTCCACAATTGCCCAAAGAGGGCGAATACTGGATTGCCCCGAACGCGCAGGTCATGGGCAATGTGAAACTGGAGCGCAATGCGAGCGTCTGGTTCAATGCCGTATTGCGGGGCGATAATGAACTCATCACAATCGGCGAGAATTCAAATGTGCAAGATGGCTCTGTGCTGCATACCGATCCCGGTTCGGCACTGACAATCGAGGAAAATGTCACCATTGGTCATATGGTGATGTTGCATGGGTGCACTATCGGGGCGGGGAGTCTTGTCGGTATTGGCAGCATCATTCTCAACAATACGAAGATCGGCAAAAATTGTCTGATCGGCGCCAATACCTTGATCGCGGAAGGTAAGGACATTCCTGATAATTCGATGGTTCTTGGTGCACCGGGCAAAGTGGTGCGGACCCTGAGCGACGAACAGGCTGCCGCGTTACGCCTGTCGGCCGATCATTATGTCCAGAACTGGCAGCGCTATGCGCGTGATCTGAAGCAGATCGGTTAAGGCCAATAATTCAATAATCGTGAGGGAGGAAGTCTATGAGCAAAGTGCAGGAAGTGTCCGCGAGCGCTGAAGATGAAGTTCTATACGAAGTTGCAAACCACGTAGCGACGATCACTTTCAACGCACCTGACCGGATGAATACAATTTCCGGTCCGATGTTAAACCAACTGACACAGCGTCTCCTGGATGCCAATCAGGACAGGGATGTTCGTTGTGTGATCTTGACGGGGCGCGGGCGTGCTTTCTGCGCGGGTCTTGACTTGCGACCTGAAAAAGGCGGTGTGGCTGGATTGGGCAGCGGGGCGACAAGTGTTTCGACAACGCTTGATCTGCGCAATACGCCCCCCACTGTTCTGTTCGAGATGGAAAAGCCGGTGATTGCAGCCATCAATGGTGGCGCGGCGGGCTATGGTATGGATACCGCCTTGGGATGTGATATCCGGATCATGGGGCGTTCAGGCAAGTTGGCGGCAGCATTCTGCAAGCGTGGGCTGGTTCCAGAATCTGGCGGCACATGGTTCCTGCCGCGCCTTATTGGCTGGTCCAAAGCGGCTGAGCTGATCTTCACGGGGCGGACGCTTAATGCGGAAGAGGCTGTGGAATGGGGATTGGCCACCGAGGTCGTGGAAGACGCCGATCTGATGGATCGCGCCAATACTTTGGCTAGGGAAATCGCAGCCAACGCGCCATTGGCTGTTCAGGCGGCCAAACGGATGATGCGTATGGGGCTTAACGAGCCGTTTGCCGAACATGTACATCATGTCTATCTGCAATTGCTGCCACTAATGCGTACTGAGGATTTGAAGGAGGGCATGATCTCCTTCATGGAAAAGCGTCCTCCGGTGTTTAAGGGGCGCTAAGCCATTTGAACACAAGGAAACCGGCGGGTGATGAAACGGACAGATTTATGAAGCGCGTTTTGTCTTCGCACAGGTGTTTTCAGTGGCGATGGGTTTTAGCGGCCATGCTGTGCATGGCTGCTCTTGCCATTTCCGCGCCGCTGGAAGCTGCTGGATTTACTGGCAAATATAACGGCATTGCGAACGCCACCGGTATGTCGCTTTCCATTCAGGAGATCGAGGGGCGTGTTGTCGGTAAGCTTATATTGGCGGATGCGCGCGCATATGCGCTGAACGGTGTGCGTGGTCAACAGGTTGGGGATACAGCATCGGGTGCGCAGGGTGAGTTGCGACTTGGCGGTGATCCGAAGGCAGTTGCCTTTTTCCGCTTGGAGAAAAGACCATTAGGCGTGCAGTTCTTGTTTATTCCGATGCGTTCTGATGGCCATGCTGATGTGAAAAGCGCACAGGATTATTCATTTCTTGCTGAGGGCGTTGGTGTTGCAGCTAGCGAGCATATGGTTGCGCGCATCGTTGAAACCGAGAATGTGGGGTTGTTGCGCTTTATCGATGAATACAGACAATGGAAGCCGCAGGATCTGGGGCGTATTTATGATCGGCTAAGTGAAAAAGACAAAGGTCTGATCCAGCTCTATGACCATGCAAGCGCGGATATTCTCTGGCGGGTCTGCGAAAGTAATCCGCCGAATGAATTTGTGACCCAAGCTGCGCTTGATGAGTTGCTCGACAGGCAACAAGCTGACTGCGCGACAGTGACGCCATTGGTACAACGGGCGCGGGCAGGGACGCTGTTTCCGGAATTTCTGAAGCGTGCCAAGTATCAGTTCGAGATAATCCGCGAGACAAGCCTATGTGACAGAGGAGAGTCCTCACCTGCAAAATGCGCGGATGTCAGTGCACTGGGGGCGCCGCTGATGATGCATTGGCGCAGCATTGTTACCATAATGACAGCTATTGCACCGCCAGCGCCTGCTGAAATGATTGAGGTGGTTCAGCCAGTGCCTGAAAAACACGATGCGAGTAAGGTCATTCCTTTACCGCCCTTAAGGGCAAGTCTGGCTGATGTGCCGAAAGAGCTTGTGGCTAGAACGGCTGGGACAATTGTAGAAGTGTCTAAGACAATAAGGTCCGTGAAAGATGAAGGCCGCGCCATCGTCCGTGAAAGACGTCGCGGCCTCCATATACCATTGCGAGATCCGCGTTGACGGATCAGCCAACCTGCACAAGTTCGATGGCGAATGTCAGGTCCTGACCGGCCAGCGGGTGATTGGCGTCAAGACGAACTGTTTCATCGTTAAGTTCTGTCACTACGAGGGCCAGTTCGCGCCCGTCCGGGCCGCTGGCGCTCAGGCGCATGCCAATTTCAAGTTCCATATCGGCCGGCATTTCAGAGCGCGGCACATCCTGGATCATGCGCGGATCATGCTCGCCATAGGCGTCGGCGCAAGGGATGGTGAAGGTTTTTTTCTCGCCGACATTCATGCCCGTGACGGCGCTGTCGAAACCGGGGATAACCTGACCGGACCCGACCGTGAAGCCAATGGGAGTTCTGCCTTCGCTGGAATCGAAGACTGTGCCGTCGCCCAATGTTCCTGTGTAGTGAACCTGCACGGTGTCGCCGTTTGCTGCTGCCACGAGAGCCGCCTTTCAAATAAAAAAGGTCCTCAGAAACGACCTGAAGACCTGTTGGTCAATGGCGGACCCTAACATTTTCAAACCCTAGGCGTCATCCCTTGAGGCCCAAAAGCTGTAATATATGGCGGCTTACGGCGCGAAATTAAAAGGCGCGACGCCAGACCCTGCGTATTTTGGCGTCTGTTTCCGGTCCAAGATTGTGCCAGGCTGTTCGGTCACGGGTCGCATCCACGATGAACATGCTGTCGGTCTTGCCAATATGGATGCTGAGATCGTTTAGCAGACCGGGCGCGGTGGTATTCGTGTTCACGCACCAGACATTGGGTGCGAGTTTGTATGCGGGCCCAAGTGACATAATTGCTTGTTCAAGAGGGCCGGCATAGCGCGCTTTGATGTCCATAATGACTATGAAATTAGCTGTTTCCGGCTGACGGCGACGGTCCACCTGACCTTTTGCCGGGCCATAGACGGGTCGTGGCTCCGTGTCGGATTCAGTGGTAGTGGAAAGTTTCTGCTCCGATGTATCTGCCTTAGCTTCTGTGACCCTGTCTGCCGGTGAAACATAATCGGGAGCGACTTTGTTTTGCGCTGATTTATTCTGAGGTTTCGGATTCTCGCTGAATTTCTCGGCAAAGGCTGTTGTAGCACTTGCGGGTAGCCACTCGTTGTCTTCCAGCGCAATGCCTTCGGGTGCGATAAGGCTGGACGCGACCACACGCCCTTCAGTGATATAACCGCTCATGGCTTCTTGTGAATACGGTCCGTAAATCCGGTCACCATATTTCAGCAACCATCGCGTGGCAGATGTGTCGCTAGAGTTATGTTCAGATGCCGACATTGGATATTTGCTTTAACGAGCGATGTCATTTTCCGGACTGGGATTTGCCGAATCATGACCGTTTCACCATGGAATAAGCGTAACTGCTTAATAAGACTTTACTATGCGCCCTTGCGTCAATGGCGGGTTGCTTGCGGATTTCGCTTCAAGGGAGCAGATTTCCGGCAAGGGTAAAGCTAAGGCACGACAGAGCCGTAATTCAAAATCAAGAGATAGAGCAGGGAAACGCCATGGGATATGAGCATTGCACAGCGGAACGTGACGGGAATTTGCTGATCGTGACGATCAATCGTCCGGAGCGGATGAATGCGCTGCATCCACCAGCCAATTTCGAATTGGAAAAGGTTTTCAATGATTTTGCCGCTGATCCGGATTTATGGGTGGCGATTATCACAGGTGCTGGCGAGCGTGCTTTCAGTGCAGGCAATGATCTGCGTTGGCAAGCGGAAGGCAATAAGATGGAGGTGCCCGCGTCCGGATTTGCGGGTCTGACTGCGCGCTACAACCTGAGCAAGCCGGTTATTGCCGCCGTCAACGGCGTGGCAATGGGTGGTGGTTTTGAAATTGCTCTTGCCTGCGATCTTATCGTCGCATCGGATAACGCGGTCTTTGCATTACCAGAGCCGCGTGTGGGCCTTGCGGCGCTTGCAGGCGGATTGCATCGCTTGCCTCGCCAGATCGGTACCAAGCAGGCAATGGGTATGATCCTGACCGGTCGTCAGGTCAAAGCCGCTGAGGGCAAAGAGCTGGGCTTCGTGAATGAAGTGGTGCCCGCTGCTGATCTGATGGCAGCAGCTAAACGCTGGGCAGGTCTGATAATGGAATGCTCGCCCATGTCGATCCGCGCATCCAAGGAATCTGTCTATCAGGGTCTCGATGAAGCAAATCTTGAAAAGGCTGTGACCGGAAAATATCCCGCCGTTGCTGCGCTGTTCAAAAGCGAAGACCTGATTGAAGGTCCGCGTGCTTTTGCTGAAAAGCGTAAGCCTAAATGGACCGGTAAGTAACAGGATTTCATTTACTCAGAAAAGTACCGGTCCTGTCATGTGGGGATGACAGGACCGGCCTCGACAGGACCAGCCTCTGGGGGGTGAGAGGCCGATCGGTGGTTCTTTAGCGGGATGCCATAAGGGCAGCTGTGGGTTCCGTTTTTAGGTCCAGTGCAGCTGTGGGAAGGTCCATAGCAAGGCTGGGACGCAGTTCGTTTTCAGCCTTCTGTGTGGGCATTGGCACAGCATTGGCATTTGTTTTTGGTGTCTCCGCTTTTGCCATTTGCGTTGCCGCAGGTAGACGTTTGGCGTTGGCAGCTGCAACAAAAGGTATCTCTGCTCCCAGCGGAGGCAATGTGTCATTGGCCGCAGTGCGGAAACTGCGCTGGTCCAGATTGACCCAGATATATGGTCGTTCGCGAGACTGGCGTTTCACCCATGTATAGGGAGTCTCATTCCAAGCGACGATGGCCCAATTTTTGTTGTCGAGTACAAATTCACCCTTGTCTGTGTCGGCTACGAGGATCGCATGACCTGCACCGTTCCATTCGCGTACGACGGCAACCAGAAGGTCGGAGGGCGACCAGCCACGTTCGATCAGTAGTTTGCGCTTCATCAGGGCAAAGTCTTCGCAGTCGCCGCCGTTCTCATTCGGGTATGACCAGACTTCGCTCTTGCCGTAATTGGCGATGTCTTCGACTTGCGGAATCGCAGAGTTTACATAGTCGTTCACAGCATTTAATTCAGCCCACCGATCTTTTGTCAGTGCCATGCTAGCAGGCGTGTCGGTGCCGCCCTCACACTGGCTGGGATCGTTCAGGCAGAATGAAATAAATCCCATGGGCGGAACGACTTGCTGCCCCACTGGCATAAAGGCATCCGCACGGATGACTGTGTCATTGCTTTTCTTTTCGAGCATGGCTTCGACATTCGTCGTGGACTGACATCCAGCCGCTCCGATCGCGATGCAGCCCAACAAGGCCAACACCATTTTACGTTCAAGTTTCATAACCCCACCTCAGTCTGTCGAGCAGAACTTCCTGTTCTGACCAATTCCTTGGTGTGGTCACCGTGCCATTGAAAAATTGGCCGTCGTTTAAGTTGGAAACGTGGATTTGAGCTAAGTTCGACGCTCTTTTGTGACAAGTTTATCTAAAATTGGATTCAGCTGAATTGGGGGTTTTGTTCGATAGCGGGAACTTCGAAAATGCCAAGGAAATCCATGTCTTTGAAGTGATGCCGATTGAGATGCGGGGAAAACGTTCGTTGTTTTATTTTGATCTGCAATAAAAAATGCCCCGGAGAAAATTCCGGGGCATGGTTTAAAAAGTATTTATTTCGGGCCTTTAACGCGCTGTTCCGTCGAAAGTCTTGCTGTCGCTTTGAAGTGTTTCGCGGATCATGGCAACCGTATTTGCGCGTTCTTTGCGTTTTGTGTTGGCAAAGGCGGGTTGATTGAGCGCACCAAGTTCGCGTGCGCGAGCAAGTGAAATGTCACGTAGCTCGGTTGGAACTGCGGTTTGGTCTAGATAGCCGATTTGGGCGGCCTCAACCGGATTATAGATACGGGCTTGTGTGACAGCGGCAGTCAGGTGCTGGGGAGCGAGACGATCGCGGGCAAGCTCCAACCCGAAGACCGGCATGGTCATGCCGATTGCAACTTCCGGCAGGCCGATTTTGAAGGCACCCTCCGCACCAATACGTGCGTCTGCGGAAAGAAGCAGGAGGCCACCTGCTGCGAGAGCGTGGCCGGTGCAGCCGATTACGATCGGAAGTTTGTGTGTGTAGATGTCCATAAGCAAATTTGCACCGGCGGTGACGAGCGGAGCCACATGCTCGGGGCCGGCGGCCATGACCTCTAGGTCAAAACCGGCGCAGAAGCGACCTTCACGTCCCATGATGAGAATAGCTTTGGCTTCGCTCTCAGCCTGTTTGAGCGCCGCTTTCATTGCGTCGATCATTGTATGGCCCAGCGCATTGGCGCGGCCATCATCCATGGTCAAGACGGCAACGCCGTCATCTAGTGTGTAATTGAGAATTTCTGCGGTCATGCCGTCCCCCTGATTTTGTTGGGGGCACTCTAGAGAGAGCTGTGCATAAGAAAAAGAGCGGAAGGGTGCGCAGGGCAGAAAATATCAACCGAAGGGGCGGGAGAGAGCGGTGGATTTTTCTGAAATGTCGCTGAAGGCGATAGCGATACCTTCGTCCGTGTGGCGAACGATACGGCCCTTCATGCGGCCAAGTGAGACCGGCGTGCCGATGGGTTCGCGGTTTTCCAGAGCCACATTGGCACCACCGAGCGACATATCGACGACGCGGCAGGGGATGCTGCGTCCGTCCGGCAGATTGAGCATCTGGGTTTCTTCGAAGCCGCCTTCGGAAGCCGAATAGCGGCGGAAGGCACGGGCGAGTGGTGTTGTTTCGCCCTTGGCATAGGCTGTCAGGCGGTCGGCAACGCGTTCGCGGCGAGGGCCACTCAAAGCTGTCTCGATGGCAAAACCGCCGTCGAAAATACGTACAACATCGCCTTCAAAGCGTCCGAAATCGTCAAGATAGATAATCAGGTGGGAGCCGAGGGCAATGGGTGTGTCGCATATGAGAGCAATGCCCGACAGGGACATGTCGCGAATGGCGCAAGGATGCTCGGATCCGTCGGGTGCAAGAAAACGACCTTTTACGGTCACCGGCACTCGCGGATGGCGGCGTCTCTCTTCGCCTTTCGGTTGCTCAGTCGTCATCGCTTCAAGCTCTGTTTGTGGCGCCTCGGCCCTGAAGACCAGATACCGGGGCGAAATCGGGAAATATCCTCATTCGTGTGGTACCGCAGGGGTTAAGATAGTCGGACAGGGTTAATGAATTTCTACCGTAACATGTCAATAAACGTGGAATTTCAACAAATATAACCCTTTTGACAGATTTCTGTAGAAATGACGCTTGCGTCAGCTTTCTGTATTGCTGACAATTCGGTCAAATCCGACCAGTCAGGGGAATCGGGGCCGTTTTGGCCAAGGTCGCGGCTATGATTTGCCGAAGACCGATCCTTATGGCCTCAAATAACGAGAAAGTTCTAGGGAAATACTATGAGTGAGTTCGACTACATCATCATTGGCGCGGGTAGCGCAGGCTGTGTGCTTGCCAACCGTTTGTCTGAAAACCCTGCGAACAAGGTTCTTTTGTTGGAGGCGGGGCAAAAAGACAGCAGCTTCATGATCCATATGCCTGCAGGTGTCGGCAAGCTTATCGGTACGGATATGGTCAACTGGTACTATTACACCGAAGGGCAGCCACATCTGAATAACCGCAAGATGTTCTGGCCGCGCGGCAAGGTGCTTGGCGGCTCGTCTTCGATCAATGGCATGATCTATATTCGCGGCCATGCGCGCGACTATGATCTGTGGCGTCAGATGGGTCTGGAAGGTTGGGGATTTTCGGATGTGTTGCCATATTTCCGTAAATCGGAAGGCAATGAAAACGGCTCCAGTGCGTTCCATGGTGGCGAGGGGCCGCTGGGTGTTTCCAATGCGGCCAAAAGCAATGTGCTTTTTGACGCTTTTGTCGAAGCTGGCAAGCAGGCTGGTCATCCCTATACAGATGATTTCAATGGCCCTCAGCAAGAGGGCATGGGCCCCTATCAGACGACAATCAAGAACAACAAGCGTTGCAGCGCAGCGGTTGGCTATCTCCGCCCCGCGTTGAGCCGTCCGAACCTCAAGGTCGAAGTGGGTGCGCTGACACAGCGTATTCTGTTCGATGGTAAAAAGGCCGTTGGCGTCGAATACAAGCAGGGCGATGAAGTCAAAACCGCAAAATCATCAAAGGAAGTGATCCTTTCTGGTGGTGCGGTCAACAGCCCGCAGGTCCTGCTGCTTTCCGGCATCGGCCAGGGCGAGTATCTGCGTAAGTTCGGCATCGACGTTGTGTCTGACCTGCCCGGTGTTGGACAGAACCTTCAGGACCATCTGGATGCCACCGTTATCAACGAATGCAAGTTGCCGATCACACTGCATAGTCAGATGAATCCGTTCCGTCAGTTGCTGACGGGTATGCAGTATACGTTCTTCAAGACGGGTGCGGCTGCTTCGCAAGGTTTGGAATCTGGCGCATTTTTGAAATCGCGTCCGGAGTTGGAAGTGCCCGATTTGCAGCTCCATTTTGTGGCTGCGATGATGCGTGATCATGCGCGCATCAAATCTGATCGTCATGGCTTTACAGTTCACGTTTGCCAGTTGCGTCCTGAAAGCCGCGGTTTTGTGGCGCTCAAGTCGCTTAATCCGGCTGATCATGCATTGATCCAGCCAAACTATCTGGCAACTGAGAACGATCGCCGTACCATGCGAGACGGTGTGCGTTTGGTGCGCGATATCATTGCACAGCGTGCAATGGACCCTTATCGCGGTCCGGAATTTATGCCGGGTGCCGACAAGCAGTCCGATGCCGAAATCGATGCGTGGATCCGCGAGAATGCAGAAACGATCTATCATCCCGTCGGCACAGCTAAAATGGGCACTGCCAATGATCCGATGGCGGTTGTGGATACCAAGTGCAAGGTGCGTGGCGTCGAAGGTCTGCGGGTTGTGGACGCTTCGGTGATGCCGACACTTGTTGGTGGCAACACGAATGCGCCGACGATCATGGTTGCAGAGAAGATTTCTGACGACATTCTTGGTCGTGCTGTTCTCGCGCCAGAGCATGTAACAATTGCAGAAGACCGTCGCGGCGCTGCTGCTTAATGGCTTTCTGACAGAACGAAAAGAAAGACCGGCCTCCATTTCGGAGACCGGTCTTTTTGTTTGCGGGGTGCGGCCGCAGTGAATTGCTTGTGCGTAAGGTCGGCGCTTACTCGCCCGGTGCAATTGCGGTTTTGACAAGGCGCAAATAGGAGCGTTCGCTGCGCAATGGCGGACGACGGTTGGCGAGGCTGGAGATATGCGCCACCGAGAACGGTTTGCGGGGAAGGGGTAGCCGGCGCGCAGGTTCTGCAACATGTTCGCGTTTTGGCATGCGGTCAGGGTCAAGCAGTTGCAGGCGATCTATCCATTGGCGCGATAGAAGATGGTCGCCGATCCAGGGCAGTTCATCGATAGGAACAGCTGCGCCTAACACTCTTGTGATGACACCATTTTCTTGTGCCAGAGGCATCAGGATCATTTCGAAAGTGGCTTCGCGTTCGGCGGAGGTGCTGGCTGTGTATTCAATAACGCTGACGGCTGCATTGCGTGTAACTTCATCGAGTGTATTGCGAAGGCTTGCAACACATTCTCCCTGCCACATGGACAGGAGATTATGATTGCGGAATTCCATGCCGTAGATGCTGCAAAGGCCCGTTCCTGCGAGGCGGAAGCGATAGCTTTCATCTTTCTCACGTTCGAGAATGAAGACATTGGGCAGGATTGAGCGAATTTCGCCGGGCTGGATTTCGCTACGGAGCGGTGCAGGGCGACCCGCGCGTATGGCGTTCCAATAGTCAAACAATGTGTGAATTGTCTTGTGTTTCATATCACTCAATCCCCAACTACGGCGTCCGCCAGATGCCCCCACCATGCGATCACGCCGTGAGAGCCATTCTACTGTATTCATTTTGAAACGTCCCATTTTGGGGCGGTTCTTTTTGATTTCTTTTGGCTCTGCCTATGTCCTGTCGTGATACGGATGGCGATTTGAGCCGGTATTTGATCCTGTAACAGCAGAAAGCGTGCCATCGGTATGGCTGGAAGGTTCTGGCAAGGGTGTGAAGTGGTGCCAGCGCATAAATTGGCTGGATTTTGTGTCGTTTTCGGCTTCGCGCAGTGCTTGTGTTAAAATATTAACGCGATATTCACCATGAAACGGACGCCAAGAGCGTTACTTGATGGCACGCTGGGTGCGTGCAGTGGGGTGGGAAATCCATTTTCTGACCCATTTTGAGCCGTAAGTTAATGCGGCATGGGTTCTGCAATAGAGGGGTAGGCGCAAGCGAAAGCGCACCAGATTGGGTCCATCCAAAACTTCAATGGACCAGGAGAAAAGAAGATGAAACAGAAAGCCCCCCTGATCTCCACCATCGCCCTTACATTTGCTTTGGGTTTTGGTTTCTTTGTATTTGCCGGAAGCTCGACTGCAGTGGCAGGTAGCGGTTATACGCCGCCTGAAGAAGATTGCGGTTGTGAACCTCCGCCGCCCCCTCCGCCGCCGGTCGAGGATTGCGGCTGTGAAGGCGATGATGGTGGTCATGCCGGTAATTGGAACTGGAATAAGAACCACAACGAAAATACAAACACGAATACCAATACCAATACCAATACGAACACGAACAACAATAACGTCGTGGTCAATGTGAACGTGGATTCAAGCTCGAACTCTAATTCCAGTGCAACGGCCTCGGCCAATGCAGTTGCCAATTCCAACCTTGCCAATTCGGTTGCGAACAATTCATCCAGTAGCGCGCGCGGTTCAAGTGCCAGCCGTTCGGGTGGTTCTGGATATGGCATCGGTAATGGCAATGGTAGCGGCGGCGGTGGCGGCAGCTATTACGTGGCCGCGCCAGCACCGATGTCACTTGGTGTCCTTAATGTAGTTGTGCGCGAACAGGTTGTGATGAAGCCGGTTAAAGGCGTGTGCGTCAGCGCAAAAGGTCTGGAAGAATCAGCTCTCTATTCTACGCAGATGCGTGAACTGGCGGCTGGTGAAGAAACAGAAGTGTTCCATTGCCTTCCAGGTGACATGCTGGTGGTGACGATCGGTCGTATGGTTGGTTCCGAAGGTCGTTCATTTGCCGATTATGATGGCGGATATGTGATCGAATGCCATGAAGGCGAAGCCCTGCGCTTTGGTGCGAATGGTCTCGCATGTGCTCCGACACAGAGCAAGTGGTCTCGCGCTGAGGCGAGGCAGTCGGGCCGCTCGGGCTATGCGGAAGTGATGATCAGCAAGGGTGACCGCACGGCATCTACCGCCAGCAATGCTGGTGCTGGTATGGCTACTTTCAGCGGTGGCGTTGGGTACTGATTTCGACTGAGGTGGATTTCTGCGAAGCGGGACGGGGAGGGCGAAAGCTCTCCCCGTTTTTTTGTCTGTGGTGATGGACCTTGTTGTTCGCTATGACTATTTCTCAGGAACCGGGACGGCTCGGGACTCTTAGCGATTTGACGGGGACGACCTCGTCGCATTTCCGAAAGGTGTGCGATATGGCTTGGACCTATCTTGCTGTGGCGGCTGTTTGTGAAGTGATCTGGGCTTCCAGCCTGAAGGCCAGTGATGGCTTTACCAGATTACCGTTTGTTTTCCTCATGCTCATCTCGATGTTGGCGACAAGCTGGCTGCTGGCAGCGGCGACGCGTAGTTTGCCACTGGGCGTTGCCTATTCTGTTTGGACTGGAGCAGGAATTGTAGGCTCGTTATTGGTTGGTTGCGTTTTATATGGCGAGGCTTTGGGGCCTATACGACTCGTCGCAATCGTAATGATTTGCAGCGGCGTGGCGTTGCTCAAATTTGGTCCGGCATGATGTGTGTCAGCCCTTCTGACCTTTCAGTGCAAACATGCATCACTTTTGTAGAAGAAAACATCCGTGTCAGGATTGTGGGTTGGCAAATAGCGATGACAGGCGTATGAAGCCCGCATGACACATGTAGTGCAAATATCAACCAAGCGTTTTGAAGGTAACTCGTACCCCTCGGGGCCGGGCCGAAATCGTTTGCGCTGATTTGCGCATTACGTTTGCGACCTGAAGCCCCAGCAAAACAAGTTGGGGCTTCTGTCGTTTCAGGACTCCCAATCACGATTTCATCCAGAAGTCAGGAGAGTCCCTATGTCCTACCAGCATTTAATTTATTCAAGGAAGCCCTCTGCCACAGGCATTTGTGGCTTTGAACAGGCTTCCGCCGCTTTCTAAGCGGCTTCCGTTGCCCTGACAGTTCAGGGTCACGTTTCAGATTTGGCAGGTCAAGACGGACACACAAAACGTGTGATGCCGACAGGAGATCTGCATCCAGAAGGAGACGACATAATGATAACGATACCGGCCGCTACCTTGCGTTGGAGCCTTGAGAATGGACGCAGCATAGGTGTTGCCGCCGCCACTCTTGGTGCAATCTTCGTAAGTGTTCGCGGCATGGCACATCCCAATCTTCTGGATGTGCTGGCGGTTGTTCTGCCTGCGCTTGAGGTAGCGATGTTTGCTGCCGTATTTGCATTTTATCTCGATAGTGAAACCGAGAAACGGAATGTGACATTCGGTGGCAATTTTGAAGCGATGGTTGCCTGGTTCGTCGTGGTGGGTGTCATCACATGGGGCAATATTGCTTTGGTCCGCTACGCCATACTTGCGTATGCAAGCCTTGGTGTGCCGCCTACCTGGGGAGCGCCATACTAAGCTCGTATGGAAAAAGCGATTAGCTCACGATGGGCTAAACAAAAAAAGGGGAGGATCAATGATCCCCCCCGAAGTTTGTATTTCCGAACCGCTTTGGGTGCCCCCCGTGGGCGGTTCGGGTCTGTCCGATAAAGCCCGGACAGCGGCTCTCAAGACCCGGTTAAAACCGGAGGCAACCTGAGGGATGGAGCTGGTGGGGCGGTGTATTGGGTTCGTCCCATCAGCAAATTTCGAATTGTGGTTTAGTTCACGCCGCCGCGCAGACCGCTATTGTCGATATCGGAATAATAGGCGTAGGGCGTGTTTTCGATTTTGGCCTGCTTTGCGGGGACCTGAGCTGCGGGAGCGGCGGCATAGGCGGTGCGGGCCGGAGCGTCATAGGTGTTGTTCTTGGCCGAGGGGTTCGACTGACGATAGTCGATCTGGCCCATCGGGTCGGACTTGCCGGCAAAGCGCGAGCCGCAGTCGGAAGGGTTCACCTGATAGAGCGGGACGAGCATTTTCAGAACAGCACGTTCAATGACCGAGCGAACTGCAAGCTGCAGGGGCTCTTGGGCGCTTTCGCCACCGCCAAGCTGGAACAGATTGCCGCCGAGGAAGTCGAACACACCGGCGCTGACTTCATGGCCGACGATCTGCTTCTGATAGGACACGAAATCGACAACTTCCAGTGTGCGGCTGTTCACCAGGCGCAGGTCGAGGCCGATATTCATGATGTAGATCTTGCCGCCGAAGGAGGCGCCCCAGCCCATGGCATCCGAGCTGGAAACCGTTGCGTCGAGACCGCCCGAGCGGATGTTGAAGTTGAGTTCCGTGATGCCACCAACGAGGTAGTAGTCGCTGCCGCGGATTTCCCCAGCGAAGATTTTGCGATAGTCGTTGGCGCCTTCGGCGTCTGATTGGCCATCGCCGATCAGCTTGTTGTTGGTGTATTTCAGCTCCAGTTCGGTGATCGCTGTATCATAGCGCTCAACCAGCGGCACACCGGCCTTGCCGAGAGCCGACATAGCCATTAGTGCAGCGCCCTGTGTGATCTTGCGGCCTGAACCGTCGGCTTCTTCTTTGCCTGTGTAATCGCGGATATTGCCGACAGCAATGCGCTGTGTTGTGGCGCTGGGACGGATATGTGTTGCTACGCAGCGCAGGGCGTTGGAATAGGGCGTTTCGTTGTTGATGACCGGCGCATTGCCCATCGGGCGGGTGTAGCGACCATCAGAGCCTGCATTGGTGCTCATGCATCCCGTGAGAGCGAATGCCACAGAGAGGATGCCCAGCGTTTTTACGGGCAGTGCCTTATGGGCCAAAATCGTCTTTGCAATGTTAAACACGGGATCGTCTCCTGGTTGCCTATTCCCGTCGCTGGTGGTTTCGGCGATCTTTTTGATCTGTCTCGAAGCCGCGACGATGAAGTCAGGAGGGAGATTGCAACGGGTGTGCCAGACTTCAGGACTCGTTAATCTTTGGCTGGATGCTAGGTTTTCTGCCGTTTTTCAGGCGGTCGCATTTCCACTGTGCCAAAAACGGGCCATAAGGAATTTGGTTAATTGGCCCTAATTCCTGTCCCGTATCGATACGGGCTGAATATGTGGGGCAAAGTGTCCTTCATTGAAACATTCGAATGTCGTCATGGACATGCCAGAAATCCGCCAAGTTTCCAGTGGTTAACTTGCGGCAGAACGCGGCTCGGGCGACACTGCGCGACGCATTTGGCCCAATCAGACATTAAGAGGGACGAACCCTTGGCTACACTTGAATTCTACTTTGATTGCTCCAGTCCTTGGACCTATCTCGCGTTTTCTCGTATCGAGGCTCTGGTCGAGCGCACAGGCGCGACAATCATCTGGAAGCCCATTCTGGTGGGCGGCATCTTCAATGCAGTCAACGACACGGTTTATGAGGCGCGCGCCAAGCCGCATCCGATCAAAGGACGGTATTACGTTAAGGATTTGCGCGACTGGGCAAAATTCTGTGGTGTCGAGATCGGTCAGCCGCCGGTTTTTCCTGTTAATTCGGTCAATGCTATGCGCGCCGCGATTGTCGCAGATGGTGAGGGCAAGCTGCCTGCTTTTTGCTGGGCCGTTTTCCGCACCTATTGGGGCGAGCTGAAAGACATAAGTCAGCCCGATGTGCTGGAAGCCATCTGTCAGGAGGTTGGACTTGATTGGGCACATGTCGCCAAGCGGATCAAAGATGACGACATCAAGGCCCAGTTGCGGACCAATACCGACGAGGTTATTGCGCGTGGCGGCTTCGGCTCTCCGACAATGTTTGTAAACAAGACAGATATGTATTTTGGCAATGACCGTTTGCCGCTTGTGGAGGCGGCGCTGAAGCATGGTTGATTTTGATCGCGGAACCGGACAGGCCAAAGAACCACCGGCCTTTAATGTACCTTCTGTTGTTCTTGCCCTGATTGGTGCCTTGATTGTCAGCTACGCTGTCTTCGCATGGGCTGCGCCACAAAGGCAGGAGGACTTGCTGGTTTTCTTCTCGCTCATTCCTGCGCGCTTCATAGCATCTGAATTGCATCCTGATCTGGTATTCCCCGGTGGGCTTGCTGGTGATATCTGGACACTCATCAGTTACACATTCATGCATGGAAGCTGGACGCATGTAGCGATGAACAGCATCTGGTTGCTCGCCTTTGGCAGTCCTATTGCGCGACGTATCGGGGCGTGGCGTTTTGCCTTGTTCTATTTTTTCTGCGGCATTGTCGGCGCTCTTTTGCATGTGGCATTGAACGGCGGATCGCTTGTGCCTGTTGTGGGAGCATCGGGTGCTGTTTCCGGTCTGATGGGTGGTGCGGCACGGTTTGTCTTTCTAGCGGGTGGTCCCTTGGGTGGGCTTGCGGGGCAGAGCGGTCCCAGCACTGCGCCGCGCGCTCAGACGAGCATTGGTGCGGCATTGCGCGACAGACGTGTGCTGATTTTCGTTGGTGTATGGATCGGGCTGAATTTTCTCTTCGGTGCGACCGGTATAACGATGGATGGGCAGACGGCTAATATTGCCTGGGAAGCTCATTTGGGCGGATTTCTGGCCGGTCTGTTCTGCTTTGGAGTTTTTGACCCGCATCGGCCATCAGCCTCCGGTGGGCCGGGAAATGTAGGCTATGGTGAATGGACGGGACGATAGGGCGCTTTGGCTTCTGCCATTGAATTACGACCAGTCGTCTCCACATAAGATGTGAGGTCAATTCATTGGAGGAGAATTTCCCAGATGAGTGATACGTCCACATCATCCGAGCCGTCTGAAGACTTTACCGAGCGTTCAGAAGCGTCCGAGCCTTTATGGGTTCGCTTTCTCTATATGTTGGGGTTCGGTGTGCTGGCGCATATTGCCTTTTCGCTCACCTTGTTTCTCGGGGTGGTGCAGATCGTTTTGCTGGCTTTGCGCAAGGGTACGAATGAAGAGCTGATGGGGTTTAGTCGGGGACTCATTGCCTATATTGGCCAGTGTCTTGGCTTTATTGTTTTTATCAGCAATGAAAAGCCGTTTCCTCTTGGCAAGTTTCCCAGCATAGGTGAATAGGCAGCCTGCCGTAGTCAGTCAGCTATTGGACTTTGAGGATTGGGCCTTTGTGAAACTATCCAGTTTCGCAAGGCCCTTTTTCGTGAGGAATCCGCGGATCATGGCCAGCGTTGTCACGCCGAAGCGAGCCTTTGCGTCTTCGGCAGTAGCGTGAAATCCAGCAAGTTCCAGGCTGCACAATCCATGCACCACCGCCCAGAAAGCATCGGCAATCATGATCGGCTCTATTTCGTCGGTGAAGCTGCCATCTGCAATGCAGGCTTCAACAGCCTCGAATAGATATTGATATGCCGGATGCACCGAGATGCCCCGCGCGAGCAGAGTGGTACTGGCCTCTTCTGCGTGGCGCGTAGCTTCACTCACCGGCATAGTGGCGCTGATCATCAAGGCGTAATAGGACGGATTGTCGAGTGCAAATTTGTGATAGGCGCGACCAAGCTCTGCGAGCCAAAGCAAGGGTTCTGCGTTTTGCGGCACGGCCTTTTGGGTCGCTCCAAGGCGGTCGAATGCTTCGTCGAAAAGCGCATTGATCAGGCCTTCTTTTCCGCCAAAGGCGGTGTAGACCGACATTGTTGAAGTGCCGACTTCTGTTGCCAGCTTACGAAGTGAAATGGAATCCGGTCCCCCGCGCATCAGCATACGGCTGGCAGCGTCCAGCAGGGCGGCTCGCTGGGCGTGCCGACGTTGATCCGCAGGGCTTGTCTCAGCATGCGTTTCGGATTGCGCGTTACTCTTACTCATGCGGTCGCCTTTTAACTCCCCCGTTTCCTCTTCTATCTACAGGCTTGATCTTCTGTCCAGTGTTCGTTTATAACAGTGTTATATTTAGTCTGTTGGCACTGGAGATAGAGATGTCTAAGCCATTTCCTCAAAACCCCCTTCTGCAAGAAAACTTTGCACCTGTCATGGGTGAGGTCGATGCACCTGACTTGGTGGTTGTCGAAGGTGAGTTGCCTAAAGAACTGAACGGAACGCTCTATCGCAACGGCCCAAATCCAATGTTTCCGCCGCTTGGCGACAAGTATCACTGGTTTCTGGGCGAGGGGATGGTGCATGCCATCCATGTGGAGAATGGTCGCGCCTCCTATCGGAACCGCTGGGTGCGCACCGAGCAATTCGATGCCCAGCGAAAGGCGGGGCGGCGTCTGGTTGATACCTCCTTTGGCGGCGCGAGCTTGCCAGAGGCGGACGGCATTAAGCGGAATGTCGCCAATACGAATATTGTCTGGCATGCCGGAAAGTTGTTGGCGTTGGACGAAGGTAACCAGCCTGTCGCGATGGATGGTGACACGCTGGAGACATGCGGTTCATGGACTTTCGAGGGCAAGTATGAAGGGCCGATGACGGCGCATCCAAAAATCGATCCCAAGACGGGTGAGATGATGTTTTTCGGCTATATGGCCAAAGGACCTGGCACGCCGGACATCTCCTACACGGTCGTGAATGCTGAGGGAAAAGTGACGCGTGCTGATATGTTTGAAGCGCCCTATGCCAGCATGGTGCATGATTTCATTACCACAGACGAACATGTGATCTTTCCGATCTTTCCTGCCACGATCGATGTCGAACGCATTATGAATGGAGGCCCTACGATTGCATGGGATCCTGAAACACCGACCCGTATCGGCATCATGGCACGCGATGCCAGTGTTGATACGATCCGATGGTTCACGGGTGATCCCTGCTATGTCTATCACCCGATGAATGCTTACACGTCGCATGAGGGCGGGCGCACCCGCGTCATTGCTGACGTTATGCGCTATGATCGTGTGCCGCTATTTCCCAATGCTGATGGTTCCAAAGCTGCCCCGCAATATCTGGATGAAAACGGGCGTCTCGTGCGTTGGGTTTTCGACCTTGATGGCAATAGCGATACTTATTCGGAAGAAACACTTTCCGATCTTGTCGGAGAGTTTCCCCGTCTCGACGAGCGTTACACCGGTGCTGCATATCGGCATGGCTATTATGCTGCACTGACCGGCAAGCCTGCAAAGGGTCGGCCATTTGACACTCTTGTTCATGCCGATCTGCTAACCGGCAATCTCCGGACCTATACGCCGGGCGCTGGCACATTCGTCATGGAGCCGGTTTTTGTCCCCAGCAAAGAAAGTGCCGAAGAGGGCGATGGCTGGTTGGTTTCTCTCAATTATGACAGCCAGCGCAATCTCAGTGATCTCATTGTGTTGGATACAGGTGATATATCGCGTGGACCCGTGGCTCGGGTAGAGCTTCCGACCCGTGTGCCGTTTGGCTTCCATGGTAACTGGCGAAATATGGCCTAGAAGAGCGGCTCTTCGTATATCGGCTCGCCATCAATGCGGAGACGCTTGATGGCGGCCTCGCCGTCATTTGCCAGAACCACATCAACGGAGAGTGCGCTTTTGTTGCGCTGGTCCTCTAGCGTGCGACCTTCACCCTCGGGCACATAATAGCGCTCAATACCGTAGTCGATGCGCGCTGTGTCGTTCTGGTCATCGTAATATTGGATTTGTCCGCTGATAATTTTGTTACCAAGTTCGGGTGTTGCCACATGTGCATAGGCAGCAACCGCTCTCCACGTATCTTCGCTCGGTGTTATTTCGACAAATACAGGTTCATTGTCTTTCCAGTTTGCATCACCCTTGATCTGTGATGGTGCAAGTGTGCTTATGCCATAGGCAAGGATCACATAGTCGCCCCGAAATATGTCACGCGGGTCCACTGGTTCGCTTTTTAGCGTCACGATGTTGTCGCTGCGGAGCAATGCGATGCGGTCTGCCACCATCCAGCCGAGTATCAGGGTTTGCACTATTGCGAGGGCAATAATGGTTGTCCCGAACCTGCCCAGACGAGTGATGAGTTTCGCGATCATGCCTGATCTCCTGCATTGACGCTTTCGACAAGACGACGGCGCAGCCGTGGCAGGATAATGCTACCGGCAATGAGAATTATTCCGCCCAATGCGAAGAAGGCGGCTGTGTCGAGCAATGTGCCGAGCGTCTGGAAGTAGAGATAGAGACATTCTCCGCTAAAGGCGACTAGGCCGGCATTGAGGGCAAAGCGATGATTGCGGCTTGTACCATACGCAACCAGCCAGACTGACAGAGCCATGAAAAGTGTGGCGTAGAAAAGCATCGTCCAGCCTTCATGATGAGCAAGCAGCGGGTAAAGCAATGCGCCGAGGCTCAATCCTAGTAGCCCCACATAATCGCGTAGGGCGAGACGTGTTGCCGACAGTTCGGCCTGAGCCAATGCAGCTACGAGAGCGAATGCAATCAATGCGGTGGCCCACCAGCTAAATCCAACACTGCTGTCATCGGTTTGTATCTGCAACGTCCAGATGAGCACAAAGGCCACAACCATCCCGTAGAGTTCGAGTATCCATCCGAAGCGCAATGATCGCGCCGAGACGCGCAGGCCGACAATCCATAATAGGGTCGCTACCAGCACGAAGAGAGCTGTCATGTCGCCTTCTTCAATATTCAAAAGCCGGATCATCGGATCGGCATTGACCGCGCACCAGACGAGCAGCGTGATCAGCGCGAGGTGCAGTCCGGAACGCCAGCTCAGCCGCACGGTCAGCCATGTGCCAAGCGCCCAAGGAGCGAGAAATCCCCAATGGAGTATTTCACCTGTCTCGCCACTCCAGAGGGACCATATGCAGGTCAGAAGAAAAGAGATTGCTAGTGCGCTGCGTGACGGTAGTCCCCATGCAGCCGCCAGAGCCACAAGGCTCCATATGAGGAGCCAGAGCGGCGTCGTTGATGAGAGATGATAGATTTGTGCGATCAGCATGATGTTCGCACCGAACAGAGCAAGACCGCCCACCACTGCGGCTTCCGCATATCCGCTATGCCCGCGCCGATGGGCGATAAAGGCCGCGCCCCAAGCGCTCCAGAGAAGCGTGAACAGCATGGCGAGTTTGACGGCTTTGGGAATAGCGGCCCAATTGGCAGCCACAAAGCTCATTGCAGCCAAGCCCACCAGAACAGCGCCCATCACTGCCAGCACTTGCGGGATGTAACGTGTGGTCTGTCCTGCACCCATATCGGCCAGCATGGCCTGGGCGTTTGCTGGAGTAATCCAGCCGCGCTCGATCCAGCGTTCAATGTCGCGCTTTAGCCGTTCAAGATAAATGCGTTGCCACATAAAGCCGCCGTTTCCTCAGAAAGTGCAGGGAATCCGCCCATCAGTATGGTGAATAACCGCAGTCAAAAGCGGCGAAATTAAGCATGCCGCCGGGTGATGCTTGCACGCTGCGTCCGAATGTCGCAACATTCAATTCTGAGGTGTTGCCGGTGCGGTTTTACGAGCGGCGTAACTTCGCTCAACGGGCTGCTCATAAGCGGATGCATTCGCGACATCCGCAGGTGCCACCATTATTGGAGGAATGCCATGAATGTTGCCACAATCCTGAAAGCCAAGGGCCATGAAGTCGAGTCCATAGGCCCGGATGTGACTTTGGGCGATGCTGTGCGTCTGCTGGGTGCAAAGCGTATCGGTGCTGTGCTGGTTATGCAGGGCGCACAGCTTGTCGGTATTCTGTCCGAACGCGACATTGTGAAAACGCTCGCCCATTCTGGTGCCGAGGCGCTGGATCGCAAGGTGCGGGATACGATGACATCGCGTCTGGTGACATGCGGCCTCAATGACAGCGTTGATCAGCTAATGGATATGATGACCGAGGGCCGTTTCCGCCATCTGCCAGTGATGGATGAAGGAAAGCTGGTTGGTGTCATTTCGATTGGTGACGTGGTCAAACACCGCATTGCCGAGACGGTCATGGAAACTGAAGCGCTCAAGCTTTACATCGCCAATAGCTGATCAGGTCAGCAAGCCGATTGTTTCGCGAATGGTCGGGAGGGCTTCTTCGGCAGCCTCTTCGCCGAGACGGATCAACTCATCCGCGCGGTCAAATTCCATTAATGTCAGGTGACCGATTTTCGGAGCGATAACAATGTCAGGCGGATCACTCGCCAGTCTTGCACGTGCCAGGCGGTCCTGAACGATATTCAATGATGCCAGCAATACGCTGGCAAATCCCGGTCCGCGAGCACTTGTGCCAATTGCACGTTTGACGATTTCGCGCTCCGGCGCGCGCTTGGCCCCACGAATTTTGCGCAGGCTGCTTTTGATCCCGTCCATGATTGCAGAGTTCTCATCCGCTCCGACATCAATTCCCGTTTCCTGCTCGATCAGTTCCGCGATTTCTTCCTCGACCTCTGGCTCGACGCGAGGGGCTGGATTGTTCGAGACATAGAAAGGGTTGCTACCTTCTGCAAAATTGCGGCGGGTCGCTGGGTCAAACGGATCGGTATTGAGATTGACGGCGATGACGAGGCGCGCCCCGAGTGCACGGGCGACAGACACGGGCACGGGGTTGACCACCGCGCCGTCGATCAGCCAGCGATTGTCGATCGGGACAGGTGAGAAGACACCGGGCAGGGCATATGACGCGCGCAGGGCTTGAACGAGGCTGCCCTCGCGCAGCCAGACTTCGTGGCCGGTCGAAAGTTCGGTGGCGACGGCCACAAATGTGCGCTCCATATTCTCGATCTGCAGGCTACCCAGATATTTATAAAGCATGCCTTCTAGCTTGCTGTCGCCGATCAGGCCCGACGCTCTGAAGCGGAAATCAACAAGACCCAGCAGTCGGCGTCGGCTGAGGCTGCGTGCAAATTCTTCAAGTGGAGCGAGTTTGCCTGCCACATAGCAGCCTCCGACTAAAGCACCGATGGAGGTGCCGGACATGATGCTTGGTTCGATACCCGCATCGCGCAGAACGCGCAGAACGCCAATATGAGCCCAGCCACGCGCGACACCGCTGCCAAGGGCTATCCCTATTTTAGGCTTCGGCATACTGATCTGGTTCATCGATCGGCTATCCAACTCTACAAAAACTGTTTATTCGGCCGGAAGATAGGAGCGAGCAAAGGCGAAAATGTGGCCGTGATTGTGACCGCTTCGCCTTAAAGTTTCTGGGCTGTGATGGTTAAGGTCAGCGATTGTTCTGGTTTACCCATCGGCACTGAGCGGAAAAAACATGATCGATACCCTACATGGCATGCGCCACCATCTCCGCCGACATCGACCTTCATCACCAGTGCGTCCTGATCGCAATCCACGCGAATATCGCGCACGGTCTGTGTCTGGCCACTTGTCTCGCCTTTACGCCAGAAGCTTTTGCGTGAGCGAGACCAGTACCAAGCGTCGCCGGTTTCCAGTGTGCGGGCCAGAGCTTCTGCGTTCATCCATGCAAACATCAACACTTCACCGGAAGTCGCATCCTGTGTGATGACGGGGATAAGCCCGTCGGCATCGAATTTCGGCATGAAAGCAGTGCCGTTCTCGATTTCGTCATGTGTGCCGGGTGGGGAGAAGGAAAAGCTGGTCATGGCTGTCATGTCTTCGTTGGGTGAGCCAAAGGAATAGCACAAAAACAAATGGCCCGCTCGGAGGCGGGCCATCAGGGTCGTTCTTTTGAACCGGGTTAGCCCCGGATCATTTGCATGAAGCGCGCTTCCATGCGCGGGTCGTCGCGGAAGACGCCCGTGAACTGGGTGGTGATTGTGGACACGTTTGGCTTTTTGATGCCGCGCGTTGTCATGCATTGATGCTTGGCATCAATGAGAATAGCGACACCGGCAGGTTCCAGCGCCTTTGTAATTGTGTCGGCGATCTGGGCTGTCATTGTTTCTTGCGTCTGAAGGCGCTTGGCAAAAATGTCGATCACGCGGGCCAACTTTGAAATGCCCACAACCTTCTTGGTCGGCACATAGGCGATATGGGCCTTGCCAAGGATCGCAACCATATGATGCTCGCAATGCGATTCCAGATCGATATCGCGCAACATGACCATGTCCTGATAACCTTCGACTTCCTCGAAGGTCCGGGTCAGCTCTTTGTAGGGGTCTTCATTGTAACCCTCGAAGAACTCTTCATAGGCGCGGGTCACGCGACCGGGGGTGTCTATCAGGCCTTCGCGTTCGGGATTGTCTCCGGCCCAGGCGATCAGCGTGCGCACAGCGGCTTCCGCTTCTTCGCGGCTCGGACGTTTCACATCCGGCAGGTCCGAGGATTTCAGGCGGGCGGCAGCGCCCTCGACGGCAACATTCATGTTCATCTGACCAATCTCGTTTGGGGTTTCCCTGAACCGCCGGATGCTTTCCGGTCAGCGGGGTCAAGTCATGACCGCTCTTCGCAGTCATTTGCCCATCAAGTACGGGCCTTATATGCCATGCTCGATCCGCTCTGGCATCGCCTCATGGACGCATATGGCATTGCAGAAAGGGGCTAACAAGGTGGGTGTGACATGGAATACAAGCAAATCTGCCTATGGAATCCATACAAAATCCCGCAAGTTTCCTCAATTTTAAGCCTTGCCCGGCAAGGTCAGGGCGATTAACACAATGCAGCGGCCTTTTGCAGAGCCGCGTCAAGGATAGCGCCATGACCTGTCGAAGCTACAGACCCGCCCTTTTCGCCGCCTGAAGGCCCCTCCGGCAGGGGACTTGAGCGAAATCCCCATGCTGTTTTGAGAGACCGCTTCGAAATGACTGCACAACTCCACCTCTACAATACGCTGACGCGCACCAAAGAAGAGTTTCAGCCCGTCGATCCGGCGCGTGTGACGATGTATGTCTGCGGCCCGACGGTTTATAATTTCGCGCATATCGGAAACGCGCGACCGGCGGTCGTATTCGACGTTCTCGCGCGGGTGCTGCGCCGCCTCTATCCGAATGTTGTCTATGCGCGCAACATCACCGACATCGAGGACAAAATCATCGCCGCTGCCAAAGAGCAGGGTGTTCCGATCTCTGCCATCACTGACAAATATGCCGACATCTATCGCAAGGATATGGGTACGCTGGGCGTCAAGCTGCCGGACATCGAGCCCAAGGCCACAGACGCAATTCCAGATATGATTTCCATGATGGAGCGGCTCGTAGCGTCTGGTCATGCCTATGAGGCAGAAGGCCATGTGCTCTTTCATGTCGCCTCCTACAAGGAATATGGCGCACTTTCGCGGCGCGATCTGGATGACATGATCGCCGGTGCCCGTGTGGAAGTTGCGCCTTACAAGAAAGACGCGACCGACTTCGTGCTTTGGAAGCCGTCGAATGACGAGCAGCCGGGTTGGGATAGTCCTTGGGGGCGCGGGCGTCCGGGCTGGCACATCGAATGCTCGGCCATGATCGAGAAGCATCTGGGCGAAACTATCGATATTCATGCCGGTGGTATCGACCTGCAGTTTCCGCATCACGAAAATGAAATCGCACAATCCACTTGCGCGCATGGCGGCAAGCTCTTTTCGCGCTTCTGGCTTCACAATGGTTTTGTGAACATCGAAAAAGAGAAGATGTCGAAATCCATCGGCAATGTATTGCTGGTGCACGACCTCATCGAACAGGCACCGGGCGAGGCAATCCGGCTTGCGCTTCTCAACGGCCATTACCGCCAGCCATTGGATTGGACGGGTGAGGGATTGGAGCAGGCAAAGCGTATGCTCGACCGTCTCTATGGTGCTATGCGTACCCTCAGTGATGTGCAGCCTGTGGCCAATGACGTCGTGCCAGACGAATTCATGGCAGCTTTGCTCGATGATTTGAATACACCCAAGGCGCTGGCAGTGCTGTTCGATCTGGCCAAGCAGGCCAATGTGGCAACTGAGTTGGCTGAAAAAGGCCGTCTCAAGGCTGCTTTGCTGGCTTCGGGGGCTTTGATCGGTTTGTTGGAGCAAGATCCTGAAAGCTGGTTTGCAGGTGGCGGCGTCACTCCCCATATAGATGCAAGTGAGATTGAAGCCCTGATCGCCGCACGTGCCGAAGCGCGCAAGAATAAGGATTTCAAGGAAAGTGACCGGATTCGCGATGATCTGGCCGGTCGCGGTATCCAGATCGAGGATGGCCCAAAGGGAACAACCTGGCGGGTCGGATAGCAGAGACCGGAATGCTGAACGAGATTTACAACACGCGCATCCTGAAACTGGCAGCCAATATCCCGCTGACAGACAGGCTGGATGCGCCTGATGCGTCGGCGACTGCGGTTTCGAAACTTTGCGGGTCCAAGGTCACGGTCGATGTGAAGATGGATGGGGACAAGGTCATCGGCTACGGCGCCGACATTAAAGCCTGTGCCCTCGGGCAGGCGTCATCTTCCATTATGGCCCATCATGTTATCGGTTCGACTGCAGCCGAATTGCACGATGTGGCAAAGGCGGTACGCGCCATGCTGAAAGATGGCGCAGAGCCGCCGCGTGATTTTATGGACGGCAAATGGCTTGATCTGGAAGTGCTGGAGCCAGTTCGCGAGTTCAAAGCCCGTCATGCATCTACTTTGCTGGTTTTCGATGCGGTGGAAGAGGCCGTGGAAGAAGCTATGGCAAAGAGTGGGGCGGCAAGCGCCTAGTTTTGCGCCGCGGCTTTTATAGCCCGCTCGGTATCCTCGACCAGTTCATCGACCAGTTCGACCACACTGATCTGCCGGATTTTAGGGGGCAGCAATCCCTGTTCGGCCAGCATCACGGCGCCATGGAGTGATGTCCAGAAACGCAATGCGATATGCCTGCGGGTCAGTTCTTCCAGTGTCGGATCAATTGTTTCGAGTATCAGGTCAAATCCTGCATCGGCGGCTTTGTAAAGGTCGCTGCCTGCGGCGGCATGTTGCACAAGGCGCGAGACATAGAGCAGCCGGTATGTGCCGACGTGACGAAGACCGAAATCCAAATAAATATGGGCGAGCTGCCCAAGTTTGGATCGTGTAGAACGGCGCTTCAGTTTCTTGCGAAATTCGTCATTGAAATGCAGAAAAGCTTTCGTTGCGACTGCGGTCAGCAGTGCTTCGCGATCGGCAAAATGTCGATAGGGCGCTGCTTGTGAAACACCTAGCGATTTTGCCAATGCGCTAAAGTTGACTGCGTCGGCTCCAATCTCTTCCACCATTGCAAACGCGGTATCGATCAACGCCTCGCGCAGATCGCCGTGATGATAGGTGTCTTGTGCTTTGCGTGCAGAAGTGCGTGTGTTCGACATGTAATATTCTATAACATTTGACTTGACCGCTTGGAAGCCACATGTGAAATGTAATGCAATATAACATTGGTTCTGGGGAGGTGCTATGAGCCGTATTTTTGGTGCAGTTGCGCAGAACGGCTATGTTGTGCGTGATATCCATGCTGCGATGGACCACTGGGTCAATGTTATGGGTGTCGGTCCCTGGTATTATATTGATCAGGTCAAGACGGACTATTTCCGTCATCGTGGAGAGGCATCATTTGTCGAGATGAGCATAGCGCTGGCTAATTCCGGCGATCTTCAGATTGAATTGATCCAGCAAAGAAATGACGCGCCTTCTATGTACAAGGAGTTTCTGGACTCCGGTCGCGAGGGCTTGCAGCACATGTCCTATTGGACCAGAGACTATCAGTCGCTTTATGACCGTGCTCTTTCACTCGGGTACAAGGTCGGGCACGAAGGCCGGATCGGTGGTGAGCAGGGGCGCTTTTGCTATTTTGATACCGAGGCCCATCCGGGCACGGTGGTTGAAATTTCGGACATCAGCGGCAGCAAGGGTCAGTTTTTCGAACACATTCGTAAGGTCGCATCCGGATGGGATGGCAGCGATCCTATCCGTCCCGTGAAGTAAGAGATTATACAGATCAGCTTTCAATTTGCCGATACTCAGAAACGACAGGAAACAATATGACCGATCTAGCTGAACGTCGCCTCAAGACGGTGCGTGATCATATGGCCCTCGAATGCGTATCTGACTGGGATGCCGTGATCGCCACGTTCGAGCACCCGCGCTATGAGATGTATGGCTCTGGTGTCGTGTTCGATGGCGAGGAAGCGGTGCGAGGATATTTTGCTGCTTCGCGGACGCCTTTCCCCGATCAATCCAATGAGATTATCGCGCTGGCTCATGCCGACGACACGGTACATGTCGAATTCTATTTGATGGGTACTCATCTTGGACCGCTTCGGCTTCCCGGTGGCACCGTTGAGGCAACGGGCAAGTCGTTCAAGGTTCGAATGGCAGCCACCTTTGAATTTGCTAAAGACAGCGACAAAATCATTTGCGAACGTCCATATTTCGATCAAGGTGCTGTCATCCGGGCGCTTGGTCTGGAAATGTAACGCGTCGTAAGGCTTTCGATCTCGGTGGCCGGATGATGCGACCTCTGAGAGACACGACATATGGCACGCGCCCATGAAGACGAAGCGGTGGCTTTTCTGGCTGCCAATCCGGATATCGTTCAGTATCAGGCTTTTTTGACAGATCCGTCCGGTGTTGTGCGGGGCAAAATCCTCAGGCCGGAAGAATTGCGCACCGCCTATCGCGAAGGCCGCCCCATCCCGTGTTCCATCCAGTCACTCGATATTTTGGGTGAGGACGTGCTGGAAACTGGTCTCGTTGGGCATGAGGGCGATTCCGACCGACCGTATCATCCGGTTGCGGGCACGTTGACACCAGTGCCTTGGGCCGATGTGCCTACAGCACAATTCATCATTGAAAGCTGGGAGCGGGATGGGACACCTACAGGTGCCGATCCGCGTCAGGCGCTAGCACGTGTCGTGGATGATTTTGAGAAGCGCGGATTGACGCCGGTCGTCGCCATTGAGCTTGAGTTCTATCTGATTGATCGAGCTTCAACGCAGAATGGTAGAAAGCCGACGCCGCCTACACCTCCGAATGGATTTACGCCGACACGCCTTCAAGCCTGTCTGATGCAGGATCTTGAGGATTTTTCAGCTTTTCACAATGACGTTTATGCCGGAGCAAAGGCGATGGGGCTTCCCGCCCGCACTTTGATTTCTGAGTATGCGCCGGGTCAGTTCGAGATTGTTTTGGAACACAGGGCTGATGCGATGCGCGCGGCTGATGACGCCATCCTGTTCAAACGTCTTGTGAAGGGCATGGCTGACCGTCATGGCTATGCAGCGACTTTCATGGCGAAGCCTTATGCGGGCATGTCCGGCAGTGGTCTTCATGTCCATGTTTCACTGGCGGATGAAAGCTCGGATAATCTATTTGCTGGCGAGGGCGCAGATCTGACACCGCATCTGGCTCACGCTATCGGCGGGCTTGAGGCGACCATGGCTGAGAGCATGGCAGTCTTTGCACCGAATGCGAATTCCTACCGTCGTTTTCGTCGAGACACCTATGCGCCGCTGACGCCTGCATGGGCGGTGGACAACCGCTCTGTACCTTTGCGTGTGACAGGGGGTAGTGCCTCATCGCGCCATCTGGAACATCGCGTCTGCGGAGCGGATGCCAATCCCTACATAGCGCTAGCGACGGTTCTGGCTGGGATCGCCGAAGGGCTGGACCGGAAGATTGCGCCTAGTGCGCAGGTCATTGGGGATGCCTATGAAGTATTGAAGCCTTCCTTGCCGATCAATTGGTGGAAGGCGCTGGAAGTGGCGCGTGGCTCTACTTTTCTGCCTGAAAGGTTGGGTGAGACTTTTACGAGTATCTATCTGACGATCAAGGAAGCCGAATGTGACCGTTTTTTCGCGGAAGTCACGGATTTGGACTATGCGTGGTATCTCAGAAATGCCTGAGGGCATGGACCTTGTCTGGGGACGCTTATATAATATTAACCAGTTTGCGATGACCTAGATGTCTGGTGATCCGAGGGGTCATCCGGCATTACAATAAGGACGACGCCCGTGGTAAGCGGCATATTGCAGAGCATCGGTTTGAGGAGTGGGACGCATGTCGCGCCCGACACCCTCACTAGCACCGGCCCGGCCTGATCGGTCGGGCCTTGAGGTGCGCCTATTCGCCGCCGACCTTTAATTTCCCTATACTAAACCTGAAAGCCCCGTTTTCCGTGATTTGCGGCAGGGGCGCGTTTAGGCTTTGAAATGCGGTATTCTCCCTTGTCGCTTGGTATGCGCGGGCTGATCCAGCTTTACCGCTGGTTTATCTCGCCATTGCTCGGACCGGCCTGCCGGTATGGACCAAGCTGCTCGGAATATGCGATTGAAGCCATAGAGAAACATGGTTCTTGGCGGGGTGGCTGGCTCGCTCTGTCGAGGATTTCGCGCTGTCACCCTTGGGGTGGCCACGGGTTTGATCCTGTGCCGCTAGCGCTTGATCCGGCTCCATGGTACGCGCCTTGGCGAAATGGCCGCTGGAAGATGCCGCCCGAACAGGGCTGACGAAATTTGAGAGAGACGAAATGATTAAGCTGACACTGCCCGATGGATCGGTACGCGAGCATGACGCGCCGCTGGATGGGCGGGCCTTTGCCGAGAGCATCGCCAAATCGCTGGCCAAGAAAGCGATTGCCATCAAGATTGACGGCGAGGTCAAAGATCTTGTGACCGTGCTCGACCGTGATGCCAAGGTGGAGGTTGTGACGACAGCGACCGACGATGGACTGGAGCTTTTGCGCCACGATGCGGCGCATGTCATGGCTGAAGCGGTGCAGGAGCTTTTCCCCGGTACGCAGGTCACAATCGGACCTGCCATCGAGAACGGGTTTTATTACGACTTTTCACGGCCCGAGCCGTTCCGGCCCGAAGACCTGGAGAAGATCGAAGAGCGCATGCGCCAGATCGTGGATCGCAACGAGGTGATCACACGCGAAGTCTGGACGCGCGATGATGCGGTGGCTTTCTTCAAGTCGATTGGTGAGCATTATAAAGCCGAACTGATCGAGAGCATTCCGGCGGGCGAGGATGTGTCGGTTTATCGTCAGGGCAACTGGCTTGATCTGTGCCGTGGTCCGCATTTGCCCTCCACGGGCAAGCTCGGCAAGGCCTTCAAGCTGACAAAGCTTGCCGGTGCCTATTGGCGTGGTGACAGCCGTAACGAGATGCTTCAGCGCATCTATGGCACGGTCTGGGCGACAGAACCTGAGTTGAAGGCCTATCTCACGATGATCGAGGAAGCTGAAAAGCGCGATCATCGCAAGATCGGCCGCGAGATGGATCTCTATCATTTTCAGGAAGAGGCCCAAGGATCGGTCTTTTGGCATGCCAAGGGCTATGTGATCTACAATCAGCTCGAAGCCTATATCCGTCGCCGTCTCAATGCGTCGGGCTATCAGGAAGTGAAGACTCCGCAGTTGATGGCGTCGAAATTCTGGGAGCAGTCAGGTCATTGGGGCAAGTATCGCGAAAACATGTTCGTGGTGCCGGATGAAATTCCGAACACCGAAGATGAAGGTCCTGTGCTATCGGGCAAGTCCGATCTCATGGCCATCAAGCCGATGAATTGTCCCGCGCATGTGCAGATATTTAATCAGGGCATCAAGTCCTATCGCGATCTGCCGATCCGCATGGCCGAATTTGGATGTTGCCATCGTAATGAGGCGCATGGTGCGCTACACGGTTTGATGCGCGTGCGCCAGATGACGCAAGACGATGCGCATATTTTCTGCACAGAAGAGCAGATCCAGTCCGAGACAGAGCATTTCGTCAATCTGCTTTACGCCGTTTATGAAGACATGGGCTTTGCCGATGTGGTTATCAAACTCGCGACACGACCGGAAAAATTCGGTGGCACGATCGAGCGTTGGGATGCGGCTGAAAAAGCGTTGGGCGACGCGCTCCGCGCTACAGGTCATGATTTTGTAATCGCGGAAGGCGAGGGGGCATTTTATGCGCCCAAGCTTGAATTCCATCTGAAGGATGCGATTGGCCGTTCATGGCAGGTCGGCACTTTGCAGCTCGATTATGTGCTGCCTGAACGCCTCAATGCGACATATGTGGCAGAGGATGGTTCACGCAAATATGCTGTCATGCTTCATCGCGCTATTCTCGGCACGCTGGAGCGTTTCATCGGCATAATGATTGAGAGCTGCGCGGGCAAGATGCCCATGTGGTTGGCGCCTGTGCAGGCAGTTGTGGCGACCATTACATCGGATGCGAATGAGTATGCCGAGGAAGCCGTCGCTGCCCTGCGCGCTGCGGGCATTCGCGTTGAGCTTGATACGCGCAACGAAAAGATCAACTACAAGGTGCGCGAACATTCGGTCGGCAAAGTGCCTGTGATCCTTGTGGCGGGAAAGCGCGAGGCCGACGAGCGCACGGTTTCTGTGCGTCGTCTTGGCAGTCAGGCCCAGCAGGTCACGCCGTTGGATGAGATCATCAAGACACTGATAGCCGAAAGCACACCGCCTGATCTCGCGCGTGCTTCAGCCAAGAAGGCTGCAGCAGAGTAAACGGAATAGGGGAAGCTACGGCTTCCCCTTTTTTACACGGCGCTGTGATGAAGGGGATTACTGCCCTGCAAATCGCTTTGCGTATTCCGCTGGTAATCCGTCGAAGCTTTCCCAGAACCCTGACTTCACATCACTTTCAAGCAATTCCGATAGCATGAGCAGATGAATGTGCCAGCCGCCTGCAAATTTGGCGCGGTTGTCTGATTTGTTGAGACGGCTGTGGGTCAGGGTGAGGCGTACCTTATCGCCTTCTGCCTTTAGTAGAAATTCAACCTGACTGCGACCATTGTCGATGCCGTCGCTCCAGTCGAAGACAAGACGATGAGGTGGCTCCCAGGCCAGAACTATGTTCTGGCTTTGATGCGTACCACCAAAATTTTTCATGTGTTCGGGCGGCGAGCCGGGGCGTGCGCCGAGTTCGTCATTCCGCCAGATAAGCGTCAGTGCTCCACCGTTCTTTTGTTCCATATCGCCATCGGCAAACCATTTGGCCCGCAATTCCGGTTTGGTGAGATAGTCCCAGACCCGCTCAATAGGGCCGGGCAGCAGTCGCTCGAATTGCAATGTCTGTTGGTCGATAAGGATGCCGTGTCCGTTCATGGGTTTTGATTCTTCTTTGCAGCTTTGATGAGTTCAGCTTCCAACGCGTCAAGTTTGGGGGTCCAGAAGCGGCGTACGCTGGCTAGCCAGTCTTCCAGTTCCTGCAACCCGTCAGGGTTCAGCCGATAGATGCGGCGCTGGGCGTCCACACGCACCTGGACGAGATGCGCGGATTTCAATGTCTTCAGATGCTGTGAAATTGCCGGAGCGCTCATGTCGAAGCGGCGCGAGATATCGCCTGCCGACATTTCGCCCTGCCCGAGCATTTCAACAATCTGGCGTCTGGTGGGGTCGGCGAGTGCCGTGAATGTTTCCATGGCTCATTATTTTATTATTTACTTAATTAAGTCAAGTATAAAATAAATAGGTGCTAACCTCTGGTTCAAACGGACCATGCGCTGCCTCGCCAATTGAGCTATGGTTAATTGGGGTGCATGTCCCGGATATTGAGGGTTGGGCTGCATGAAATTCTGGTTGTTTTTGGCGACAGCGGTGCTTCTGGGTGGCGCAAGTAGTGGATTGCGCGCTGCACCTGCAGAAGTCAGCAATGCTGTCATGTCACCGGTTGCCTCGGCAGGAGAGGTGGTCGATCCGGCAGTTGTTGTAACGCCTTCGGGCTACCAATGGCGGGTGACCAAGCTCACCTGGAGCGCTAGCGACGAGCGTGCCTATGGTGACTTCGTCCATGCGATTGGTTCCAGCGATTGTGGCGACATCGATACCTGCCTCAAAAGCCCTGCCAATATCTATCGCGCAAGTGATCCCAAAGGCATGAGCTTCTATGCCGATTGCGCAGACCTGCCATATCTGTTGCGAGCCTATTTTGCGTGGAAGAACGGTTTGCCGTTTTCATATGCCAGCGGTGTCGCAGCCGTTGGCCAGTCCAAAGATTTGCGTTATTCGCGCTATGGCAATTATGTCTATGCACGAACAGACATACGTCCAGCAGCCGAAGGCATGTGGCCGAATGCGCGGCAGGTGTTCTTCAACATCAACAATGTGATTTCCAGCGCCATGTATCGCTTTGCACCCGATGTGACGCGTGGCGAATTGCCGGATTTCTATCCGGTCAAAATTGCACCGGGATCAATCCGTCCGGGTACAAATATTTATGACCCCAACGGACATGTGGCCGTTGTCTATGATGTGGATAGTGAAGGTCGCATCCGTTTCATCGATAGTCATCCTGATAACTCCGTCACGCGTGGTAATTACGGGCGTCGCTTTGTACGTGCCTCTGCACCAATGGGAGCGGGGTTCAAGAACTGGCGTCCGCTGACACTTGTTGGTGCTGCACAAAGCAGCGATGGTTCTTATGTCGGTGGCGTTATCAAACCAGCAGCGGATGCTGAGCTTTCCGATTGGTCAGATGAGCAGTTTTTCGGCACGCAGAAAGCAAAGAGCTGGTCTGCTGCACAGTTTGTCTATCAGGGGCAGGCCATAGATTATTACGACTATGTCCGCCGGGCTGTTGCCGGACATGACATTGTCTATGACCCGGTTGCCGAGACGCGAAGCATGGTCAGAGGTCTTTGCGATGATCTGCGCTATCGCGTAGAGGCGGTGGACATTGCCGTGCGTGCAGGACTTCACATGCGCGAACAGCCGGACCGTCTGCCGGAAAATATTTATGGCACAATGGGCGACTGGGAAACTTACTCAACACCGTCGCGTGATGCGCGTCTCAAGGTTTCGTTCAAGGAGTTGCGCGATCAGGCTGTCCGCTTTCTGACTTTGTCTGCAAAGGGGGATGATAACATTGCCTATCAGGGAACGGATCTGGCCGCTGATCTCGCACAGTCATACCGCGAGGAAGCGTCGCTATGCCGGATCACTTATCAGGCCAGCAATGGCGAGCAGCGCGGTTTGAGTTTCGAAGAAGCGCGTGAGCGTCTCTTTGCCATGTCATTTGACCCCTATCATTGTCCCGAACGTCGATGGGGCGCGACAAGGGCGGATGAGCTTGCCACCTGTCCGGATGGTTCGGTGAAGCGTCAGTGGTATCTGGCTGAACAGCGTCTGCGAAACCAGCTTGACCGAACCTATGATGTATCAATGGGGTTTTCATTGGGGCAGTTAAAGGCTGGCGTATCCGGTAGCGGTCAGGATAGTGCGCCAGATGTGGCGCTTCTGGCTGCTTTGGGGGCGGTTGATGTCAAGGGTTCGCTTATAGCGCAGGATGTATCGGGTGGTCCGAACTCAGAAGTCGTACCACAGCGCGAAGCCGAGGGTTTGCTCGTCGATGGTGTTTCGCCCTGACAGGCTGGCCATCCCGTTTAGTTCCATAGAGACGGTTTTGTCGAGTTTCTGAACAAAGGAAAGTCCCAGCTTGTTCGACTGTATCTGGCTGGGTGCGGCATTGGATTCTCGCGTAAAGCTCGCATAGCTTTCGCTTTTCAACATAACTTTGCGTCCGCCTGCGAAATCGAGACCTATGGTCAGGTTAGCTTTCACCTCATTGAGACGGCTTGCGGGCTTGACGCGGATACCAACAAGATTGTCTGAAAACCCTTGCAGGCCCCAGAGCTCGAAATTCTGTCCCATCGTGATGCCGAATTCGCCATCTATGTCACCACGCTGCGAGCTATAAGGGTCGCTCTGGTTCGTATTGCCGTGCCAGATAACAAGTGGCTGGAAAGAGAAGAGAGTGTCTTGCCACTCACCCAGCATAAATCGCGCACCGGCCTCAATGCGTGATAGGCCTCGATTGGAGATGGTGGAGCCAAGCCAGCTTGTCTCCTCATGTGTTAGAGCGAGAGTGCCGACCAATGTCGTTTTGTCAGAAAGACCATACTCTAGATAGGGTAAAACTTCTTGTTTGGAAAAACGGTTGCGACGGACTTTATCGCCTTGTGCGTTATAGTCTTGAACCGCTCGGGTGTTCTTGAAGGATACGATAATCTGTAAGTCGTCTTTTTTCTGCGGCCATGCACCAGCCTCTGCGACGCAAGGCCACAGATATGAAAGACAAATAAAAACGCAAAAAACGGATACAGTCCGTGTTGGCGTCACGACGCTTTCTCCCCCATAGCTGCGCCAAGATCGTGGGGCGATGTGTGTCATCTGTAAAGCGCGGCAGGCTAGTTGCCCACAGCTTTTAGTTCATCCGGATGCAAATTAAACCTATTCGTATAAGGAATAAAAATTTGGTACGTTCTGACCAGACCATTGAGTTGTTGTTGTCGCGTCGGTCGGTCAAGCCGATGACCATGGCTTCCCCCGGCCCAGATGCTGCTGATTTGGAAATAATTCTCACAGCCGGAGCGCGTGTTCCCGATCATGGGAAGCTGGTGCCTTGGCGTTTCATTCTATTTCGTGGGGAGGCCCGCGCTGCTTTCGGTAAAGTTCTGAAAGCTCGATTTGCGGAAATTGAACCGGGCGCTAACGAGGACCGCCTGGAACTGGAGGCGAACCGTTTCATGCGGGCGCCGCTGGTGGTCACAGTTGTGTCAGGTCTTGTGCCAAACCCCAAGGCACCGGAATGGGAGCAACGCCTATCGGCAGGTGCCGTTTGTCAGAACATTCTTGTGGCAGCCACGGCCCTTGGCTACGGCTCGAACTGGCTGACCGAGTGGTGTGCTTTTGATGATGGTATCGCGGCGGCGCTTGGTCTGGGCGAGAACGAACGTGTCGCGGGGTTTATCTATCTGGGCACGCCGACACTACCCAATGAAGACAGGCCACGTCCCGATCTCAACAAAATTACACATGACTGGTCTTTTGTGGACTAGGGGAGTTCGTATTTCTCAATGTCCGTCGCCACCGCTACGCAGTGCTTCATTGCGACCTTGTCGCATGGCAAGGCTCATAGCGTGCGAGCGGTCGTGGCGCGGTTCGTTGGGGTTGCCCTTGAAAATATGCCGCCCGTGATCATAGAGAAATGACAGGATAACGATGGCGAGCAGGATGCCGGTGCTGATGCCGGCACCAGGGCTTTGCAGATAACATGCCCATGTCATCAATGCGCTTCCGGCAAGCAGGAGCAACCCGACAATGAATTTTACATCACGCATATTTGCTCCTGTTATTTGGTAGTGTCTGTTTCAGCATTATAGTCCCCGAATGGGACAAAGCGGAAATGAAGTTATGGACAAATTTAAAAGTGCCTGCCGGATCAAGGGCTTGCTCTTTGATAAGGATGGCACCTTGTTCGATTATTACCGCACATGGGTACCTGTCCTTGAAAGTGCTGCCTTGCTCGCAGCAAAAGGTGAAGCAGAATCTGCTGCCAGTTTGATGGCGCTTTGTGGGTTCGATGCTGAAACCGGTCGTGTGCCAGCAGGGGGTGTGCTGGCAGCCGGCAACACGCTGGAGCTTGCCGAAATTTGGGCAGGAGCGGGCGGGGGATGGCAAGTTGCAGAGCTTGCGCTTGTGCTTGATGCGCATTTTGCAGTCGAGGGTCCTGCGCGCTCGGAGCCTGTCACAGATCTGGTTGTCTTTTTTGCGGGTCTGCGTTCACTCGGTTTTCGAACAGGCATTGCTACAAACGACAATGCGGCCTCGGCCAATACTACGGTCATGCGTTTCAGGCTTGAGCCGCATGTCGAATTTGTGTGCGGCTATGATAGTGGTCATGGCGCAAAACCCGAACCAGGCATGATGCATGCCTTTTGCAATGCTATGGGACTGGTGCCATCGCAGGTTGCCATGGTGGGTGATAATTTCGGGTATACGGATTTAATGGTTGATGGGGCACCTTCACCCCATCAATC
>TARA_R110000824_G_scaffold101190_1_pt1 | contig 42944 bp, 52 predicted proteins | sample TARA_R110000824 | Tara Oceans TARA_R110000824 (sample SAMEA4397747) | marine metagenome | biome: Polar Biome; feature: [MES] marine water layer (ENVO:01000295) within the mesopelagic zone...; material: water (ENVO:00002006), including particulate matter (ENVO:01000060) such...
CACGATTGGTCGCACATGGTTGAAGACTCGTGCTTCATTGTGAGCAAGGGAGTGTATTGGATTAAGCAAGTTGCTTGGTACGACGACCTCCCCCAATGGAACTCGGATGAAATCAAAGCATTTTTGGAGAGTTAATTATGACAGAAAAAAGAAAGGGAAAAATTGTGTATCATCCTCCGGAAAGGTGCTACACCAATGTAAACATTGAAGAAACACCCCATGGCTACAAGATTTATCGGGTGGGCGAAACGCGACATTTTACCGTGATTCCGCTTTCAGCCGCAAAAGAAGTTCTATACAACAAAGGTGAATAAAATGGATATTGAAATGATTATACTAATTGCCGCTATTGCAGTGGGTCTTGGACTTGCTGGCTACCGCACATACAAAAAATTGATGGCTGATGGAAAGATAACTCTTGACGAAGTTATGGACTTGGCTGACGACCTAAAAGATATTGCCTTAAAATTACCTTCTCTTTCCTCTCTTAAGAAAATGAAAAAGGACGAACTAATTGACCTTGCTAACGAAAACGGTCTTGCCGTTGACGGAACAAAGGCCGACCTTATTGCTCGTTTGAAAGAAACACATGAGGTGATTAAGGATGAAAAACAATCTTGAAGAGCGAGTCGAGTCTTTAGACGACCGAGTGGAATTGCTTGAAAAAGCAGTGTTTGAGTTATCTCTTATGGCAAAGTATCTTAAATACGCATTCTTTGCTATGGTTGCCTCACTTGGCGTTGATGTACAGGGGTTAATGTGATGGTGTACTATTGCTCAACTTCTGATGTTGGCTCTCGGCTCGCACTCGATAGCGCACAACGAACCCGTGCCGGTAGTAGGTTGACAGGTGTTATTCGACGAGCAACAATTGACATTGACCAAATGTTCCGTGACTACGGTCGAACAACACCCAGCAAATCAATCGCACAGACCACCCTTAGCGGTGCTGTTTCTGCTGGGGCTACCACAGTGGCCTTGACAAGCGGAACGGGCTTTACCAGTGCTGGAAACGGCAATATAGACGGTGATTCGTTTGTATGGACGGGTAAGTCCACCAATAACCTCACAGGAGTCACAGGTATTTCCTTTGACCACGCTTCGGGAGTTGCCGTTGAAGAAGGAGAAATGGCCCATGTGTTGCGTGAGATTTGTGCAGATATTGCCGCATCGTACTATTTTGAGGATGAAGCAGTTTTTCAAACAGCAAGCAAAGACGGAACTATCCGTGGAAACAACCTTTATGAGCGTGGCATGAATAATCTTAAGCGACTTGCTCATTTAGGAAGTGTTGACTAATGGCTTCCTTTTCTGTTACTCAAAAAACCACTAATGGAATGTCGATAGTTTTCGATAATCCTTCTTGGAATCGAGCATTTAAGAAACTAAAGGGCCAAGTGGCTAATGCTATGTGGGAAGCATCGGGTAAAACAATGTCTGATGTACAAGACCACACCTACCGATACCTAAAGGGTTTTGAAGGAATGTACCCTACATTAGCCACAATGGTTGCCAACTCACTTGATTATGATAGAGGAACAAGGGCCGAAGCAAACAGTTCTCAAAATCCGGAAATCAATGTAATCTTTGGTAGCCGTGGTCCAAACGGAAGAAGTGGTAAAATCGGAGCAGGTGTGCATACCCCACCCGACGATACCCAAGGCACCTACAACATTGGTATTGGCTTACAAGAAGGTGCAAGTGCAGGTCACTTTAAGTGGAAAGGTAGTCCCAGCAAAGGTAAAGCAGGCGGTGCAATCCAACACGGTCGGCAAATCGGAACTATGACAGGCGACAGTGCGTGGTATGGTCATGGTGGTGGGGCGTACTTTTACGGTTATGCTACATTAGATTACATCGGAGAAGCGCAAAGAAAGTTTGAGGCAAAAATTGAAGGTCGTTTGCGCTCAAACATGAAAAAGAGGTTGAAGTGAAATGGCAATAGCAACTACATCAGAATTTTGGAATTACCGACTAAACGGTGAAAACCCTACTACTCCCGAAGGGACAAATAATGGAACTTGGAGCCTTGTATCGGGCGGTGCTGGCACAGCAACTAACGATTATTGGGTTATCACCAACTCCGTGTACAATGTACAACCAACGACAACAGCCTACACTATTTTTACGGCAATAGAATACACAACGACACCGGATAACGCCACAGTGTTATTGACACTTGACAACGGTACAAAGAAAGTTGAAGTCAAGGCTCTTGGTCAAAAAGTTCAATTGGTTGGTGCCACTACTGTCACAAGCGACGACTTGGATATAACAATGTCCGAAGACGACCCGACACCACTTATTATGCGTCTAACTCTTGATGCTGACGGAAATGCCCGTCTGTATCTAAGAGAACTAATTGAGGATGATGATGCACAAACTGCATATCTTTCTGTTGCCGGAGCAAGTGGTAGTGGTACTAAATCAATAAAATGGGGCAACACCACAGGGAATGTGAAGTGGGCAAGTCTGTATGCTACCGACACAGGGGCATTTGGTCCCGATGAATTAGCACCGTCTGATTTGACAACAGACACTTTGCTTCGCATGGGTCTTTCTGTTGTTGAAGCATTGCGAAACAGCAAGCGAACCTACCTCAAAACTCATTTGGATAACTCATCAATTAATTACGGGTACGACATATCAAACGCAATGCTTTCAAGGACGATGCCGCCATTTATTAATGTCATGCTACAACGACTGTCTTCCCCTACCTTTGCCGCTCTTGGTGGCGGTCGTATTGACCAAGAATACGATGTTCTGATTTATGTCACTTCTCGTGGCACTACCTACGAGGATGCCTACCGCCAATGCTTGAATATCATTGGTGAAGTTTTCGATGAATTGTACACTACGACTGGTCTTAACGGAACTACGGATAGTTTGTTTGAATACGACTTAGAACTGCAAGCAAAATTAGATGATGAAGTTACAATATGTACGCACTTGTTGACATTGACCTATATGCGACGCATCAATATGCGCCACCGTTGAAACGCTTAAATAACAACTCATATCTCAAAGATACATTGAGAAGGTGTTTTGAATGGCAGTACAAGATATGAACAACCGATATGTAGCCGCAATTAAAGAAGCCGCTTATGGCACAACACCGAGCGGTACTTACTTTTTCGGTGAAGTTGATGATGAGTCAATCAAGCATTCCTACGATTTACTTACCCGTGAAGACATGAGCCGCTACGGTTCTTCCAAGTCTGTCACAGGCAAAGAATACTCAGAAGGGGATATTAACATGGCCCTTATTAACGACAACTTTACTGGTCTTGTTTTGCTTGGTCTAATGGGTACCAATACAGTTGGTTCAGCATCGGGTGGGCTTTATGCACACACATTTACCGAAGCAGGAGCAGGTATCTCAATGAGCCTTGCCGTTGCCCGTGAAGAAAAGATTCATTACTACGCAGGTTCAGTGGTTGAAAAACTCAGCGTTAGTGCCGCTATCAACGAATACGCTATGGTTAGCGCATCGTTCATGGGCAAGGCAGAAGGAAGTCTAACCGCACTTGGTAGCCTAACTGCATCTTTCCCAGACGCAAAACCCGCACTTTACTTTTCCGACGCAAAGGTATTCTTCAATGCTGATTCAACAGCATCCGATGCTGTCAAGTCAATTTCTTTTGATATTTCACTTAACCGTGATGGTGACGCCGCTTGCGGTCTTGGCGACCGAACATACACTCGTGCTCCACCAGCACAACGAAGAGAAATTACAGGAACTATTGAGTTTAACCGAATCCTACACAGCGGAGCCGGAGCAAGCAACCCATCCTACGATTCCTTAGTTTCCGCAGACGGTCTTGAACTTTCCGGAAGTGGTGTTGAACTAAAGTGTCAATTTGGTGACGAAAGCGTTGCTGACCTAATGACCTTTAACTTTTACAAAATCCGATTTGAAGCACCCGACGCAAATGTTTCGGGTCGTGACACACAAACATTTACTGTGCCATTCGTGGCCCTTTACAGTTCTGCCGATAGCAAGATGATGGATATTGTCATGCGAAACGATAGAGCAACAGTCTATTGAGGTGGTTTAGATGGCACATAATGGTGGAACCGTTATCGCTGATAAGACCCTCCTTGATGTACTACAATTCACAGGAACACCAGCGGTTGTACAAGCCGCACTTAGAGCCGCCATCGCAAATGATGATATTATCATTTCTTGCGATACAAGCAGAAAGAAAGATAGCAACGAAATTGTTTTGACCGTCGTTGCCATCATAGCATGAGAGTAGTATTCCCCCAAAGGAAAGAGAAGTGAAGAAAAAATGCCTGTATTGACAAAAGAATTTGAACTTGAAGACGGAACAAAACTGCTTGTACGACAAGCCGGTGGAATGTCAAAATTGCGGATTGAAAACATTCAAGCGCAAGTTTTTCGTGACCATATCCATTTTGGTATGGATACGACAAAGTGGACTGACGAACAACAACAGCAATTTGCTAATGCCCTTGAAGACAAAGGTGCCGGTATGGTTCAGCAAGTTGAAGCGTGGGTTCCACGAGCCATTCTTGAACCAGAAAACTTTGACATTGAAAATCTAACCAGTGGAGAACTGCGAATGATTCTTGGCTTTGTCCGTGGCGACGACCCGGAGGGTGCAATCCCTTTGGACAATTCTTCCGAGTAGCGTCAACACTTTGCATGGCCTACAAGGGGGTACTACCCTCCGATTTATGGGAGAAGTATGACTGTGAAGGTGGTCAAGAACTTATGAGTCTTGATTTACTTGTTGCTATGGATATACACGATAAAATTGCCCAAGCAACAACAAAAGCCAAAGATGGTAATGCGGCAGTTGCACGACGCAATCAAAGAAAGGAAAGGCGAGAACTCTTAAGTGACAACGATGGTCTGGCAATGTTAAGGGGACTTGGTGTTCCCATAGCGAAGCGTAGCGAGTGAAGGTGGAGAAAAGTGATTGGTCAAATTATTTTTTCCTTAATGCCTGTTGTTGCGTTATTCGCAATTATCACCATGCTCGTTTTGAGAGCCGGTGCATCCCGTGTTTTCTTCGATGTAGTTGGGTCTTTCCAAGCCGATAGGCTAATTGGCGACGCCGAAGCAAAAATCACTGTACTGCAAGGACTTATGCTTGATGGTCTTTCCGGTATCACGGAAGGTATCAGTGAAATGTCGGCCATGGTTGACAAAATGGTTGACAGTACTGTACCACTTGCTATGGAAATAGGAAATGCTCGTATTGAGTTTGAAAAGTTTGCTAACTTTGCAGGTGCCGAAGAACTACAACAACAAATTATCGACATTGGTGAATCATACGCATTTACAGGCGACCAAGCCCTTGCCGCAGGTGCAAAGATGGCTCAGTTATCACAAATTGTTGGTGGTGGTCCCGCTACTGCCGCCGCAACAGAAGTCGGTATTCAATTTGGACTGATTGGTGGTATGGAAACAGCAGATGCCATGAAGAAACTGATTTCTCTTCAACAGCAAACAGGCTTTATGTATGGCGATTTAACTAAAAAGCAGTTTAAGAGATTAAGCGCAGAAGAAAAAGCCAATGTTGTACGCTTGAACAGCATTAAAATGTTGAATCAACTCAACACAATTGAGAACCGGTCTGCCGCAACTATGTCGCAGATAACCCATGTGATGAATCAATTCGCTTCGTCTGCTAAATTGGCTGGCGACGATGTTTCATACATGGCCGCTATGTCCGCTACTTTGATTGAGGCTGGTGAAGAGCAAGGAAAGGCTGGTCGTGCGCTTAAGATGATGTACGCCCGTCTTGGTGCTAACACAGGAAACAACGCAGAAATTCTTAGACAGTACGGTATTGAAGTCAAGGGTGCAAACGGTGAGTTGCGCTCCATGGAAGACATTCTTGGAGATGTTGCTCAAAGGTACGACCAACTTGAAGATGCAGAAATCTTGGCAATCTCACAGGCTATTGCAGGCAACGACCACTATGTTCGTGCAATTAAATTGTTTGAAAACCATGCTCGTGTTCTTAAATTAGATTCGGATGCAGTAGCAGAAAGAGATACGGCGCAAGAAGAATTGAACAAGCGCATGAAAGACAATGTGTTTTTGTTAGAGCAACAGCAGGCTCGCTTAATCAACTCAAAGGCTCTTATCGGAGATGTTTTCGTCCCAGCAATACTTCGTGCAACAAAGGCACAAGCAGACATGAACTTTATGTTTGCAGAAATGGCCGAAGAAGGTACTATTTACGGAAAAGCAATTAGTGGTATTGCTAAGATAAATGCTTTAGGGAAAATGTACGCTCCTATTGCAGAAGCAATGCTTAACACAATGTCTTTGAATGTGTCCCTAAAAACACAACAACAAATTCAACGCTCACTAAACAACGAACAATTGGTTAGAGCAAGCGCATACGGCGCACAAGTTAGTTTAGGCAGAATAAATTTAACCCAATTAGACCAAGAGTTAGGAAAGCAATCCCAATCAATTGCGATACAAATTGCTTCACTTGGTATTGAAACAAACAAAGCGGCTCAAGAGCAAAAGGTTGCCGGTCTTAAATCGGCAATGCTACGAACAGACGAATTGCGTTTGCAGACAGCGGTGGCAGATACTCAACAAAAAGTTATTGGTCTTCAAATTGAAAAGCAACTTGCTGACAATAGAAAAATAACTTCCGCAATTGAAGATGCAAACGAAATGAAACGGTTACAACAACTACAAGAAAAATTGCGTTTAAAGAAAGCAGGGTTAATGACGGTATCAGCAGAAGAATTAGCCCAACAAAGATTGATTGCTGGTCAATACAAAAAATTAGACACTGTGCAAAAAGTGTTAAACCACCGAACCGCCAGTGCAAGCATCGAAAGAACACTTGCTACCAATGAAGAACTTCACACCATAAAACAAATGAACAATGCGGGAGTAATTGTTAGTATTACGGAAAAAGAACAAATGATACAGCAAGCAATTGTTGCTTTAAAAAATCTTTCAACATTTCAAAATCAAAAGCAAATAACGGCAGAAAAAAACCTGTTAAATATCCAACAATCACAACTACAAGCACAAGGACAACAAGCCTTGCTTAGTATGCAAAATACAATGGACATACAAGGTGACACAGTGGCGCACCACGCTCTTGCCGCCGCCAAACTAAGACTTGTTGAGATAACAAAAATGAAGTCAAACACCGAGCAACAAAATGCCGCAATTTCAAAAGTTATGGCAATAACAGCAAGGGAGTTAGCGGCCGCGTATGGTATGCAAGAAAAAGAACTTATGCAATTGCTACCAAAAATGAAACTGTTTGCTCATTCTTTTTCCGCTGTACAGACTCAGCAGGAACTAACAGTACAGAAAGGAATGCGCCTACAAAATTCCCTTATGGCTACAAGTGGTATTGTAGGTATGATGAGTATGAGTTTCACAATGCTATCCGATAGCGAACGCTCGGCACGAGCAAGCATGATTTTAATGAACTTGTCGATGGTACCAGCAGTGTTCCAAATGATTATGATGACCAAACAATCCACCACTATGATGGCAGGTATGGCGGGTGTTGCAGGCGCAACAGATGTTGCGACCGCATCAGTATCAAGATTTAGTTTAGCCATGAAAGGTATTGGTGTAGGTCTTGCTATTGCCGCAGTTGCTTATGGAGCATATTGGTTTGCTGGTTTAAGCGATGCAAAAAAAGCAACAGATGCTCTTGACCATTATAACGAAACAGTTGATTACACGCAAGAACTGTTTGCAGAAATGACCGACTTGTATGCTGGCGACTCCCTACAAGGTATAACTGATGCAATGATTACTAAACTGGAACAGGTTCGTGACCTAAACGATAAAATTGGTCAAACCGACGACATATCCTTAATTAATTCGTATGAAAAACGAATTGCTCTTGCGGAAGACGAACTTCATGTTCTTCAAGATTTGAAAAACCAAAGAGCCGCCCAATCACTTGTTGCAGACTCAACAACCGCCGCAGAACTTTTTAACCAAGTTAAGGCTATGCAAGAACTTGGGGATGCCGCCAGTGATGCCGCCGACAATAACACATTCTTAGATGGTTTTCACAACTTTATAGGTGATAAAAATATAGTTAGCGAAATGTCACTTGGGTTGTTTGACGACCCACAGACAGCCCAAGACATACAAAACCAAACCGCTCAAGTATATGCAGATGCTTTTGCCGCAATTCCCGAAGAGTTCCAAGGTGCAATTCAAGACTTGGCAGAAAGTTCAGAAAGTTTCGATGAGTTTATGTCAGAACTTGCTCTTTTCAGCGACGAAATGGGTTATGATTTTGGCAGGCAGTTTAACGAAGCAGTTAGTGAGAATATCATCGGACCTATTGAGGCCGCAAAAGAAGCGGCGTTTGAGTTTGGCAACGCACGAGAAGAAATGTTCTTTGGAATGGCTAAGGGTAACTTAACCGGCGACATGGTAAAACAAGTAGTCAACAAGGGCGTGGAAACTCTTATCAACACGGTGGAAATAATTCAAACTAACAACTTCAATGGTATGACTACCACACAAGCCGCAAACGAAATAACCAAACAGGTGTTGGTGCAACTGGGACAACAAGGCATCAACACAAGACAAGTATAGTAAGAGTGAGAGAAATGTCGAGAATAGCAACAAGCAAGTACGGGTTTTGGCTCGCAGGGTCTTACGAAGATTTTATTGGCTCAAAAGTAATTGCAGACGATGAGAACCAACCGTCCACCGCAGGCACCTATGACGCCAATAGTACTCATCACGGAAACACACTAAACGGCGAAGCGACCCTCAACCCAAGATACCGATGGTCGGTACGCGATAGGGCCAACAATAGCGAGTTCTCAAATTCGAGCAATTACTTGGCCTCTAACGACGGCATTTTTCGCTGGGCTACCCTTGACTCTAATCGCCTCGGAAGGGGCGAGAAATGGGCTGGGAGAGCGCAGAATCAATACCCTTCGACACTTGTCAATGCTAACAGGTTAAGATACGCTAAACCACAAAATAATAACAGCGACGATTCGTATATGTTAATGACTTCTTCATACGATTCTGCAAACAGATACTACATTCCTTCCGGCGACACTGACGCATCGTTTGGTCGCTCAACAAAATACGAATGGAATGGGCGAAACTGGTTTAAGATGCAATCCGGAAAATCCACAGCAACAGTTCCGCATTTTATGCAGTACGCACACCTAACAGGTTGTTGGATGGGTGAGAGAATACAACCCAACGCATACAACGGAACTACTGGTGCCGCAGTATCAGCACACGAACAGAATCCAGAAGTTATTTTTAAGCCGATAAAAAGCAACGCAGGCAAACCATTCTTGTGTGTCACAACATATCAAGCAGTTAGTGGTGATAACCAATTAAACAATGTCACCAACAGTGGGGCGTACCGACCGGTTATTGCATCCTCTTCTAATCTTAACAGTAAATCGGATAATGACTACTTTACAATCCGTATGTGTAGCCAAGCCATGTTAGGTTTTGCAGGGACAGTCAACGAATTAGCACTACAGTCGTCAACACCCATTACTTATGAACTTAAAGTTGGCTTTCCAACCTCCACAACCTTTGGAACAACAGGGTCCGGAGGTGGTACTGCCGCAATCTTTTGGACTTTTACTCCTACGACTGGTGCAGGACTGTCGGGAAATGAAAACATCTATCATGTTGATTGGTTGGCAAACCAAGAGGTAGGCGATACCGAAGACCCGTGGTACGACTTAGAGTTCAAATTAGATTACACTAATAACAAGTTCAAAGTGTATCACGAGGGTATCGAAGTCACCGCCACTAACACCTCCGCTGGCTCTTATTCTTCCGGTTATACTATGGCAAACAATACCGACACTTCTGCCGCATTCAAAGCGACTGAATTAACAGGTTGGGAAATGTTTGTCAAACCAACAAGTACAGCAGGCAACAGTGTTGTCGTCGCTACTATGATTGACCGATGGGCGTTGATGCGACCACTAACTGACTACGATGCCGATATGTCACCAGTTAGTTCTTGGTCATGTTCAGCAATGACAAACGGTATTAGCAATGCTGGAATAACAATCTTGGACGACGAAACAGAACAAAACTTAACCCCGTGGTTTTTGTCTGACGACATAACCGATTGGAAACTACTTATGTTTAACGATAACATTAATCGCCCACTTTGGTGTGGTGTGATTGAGTCTGTTTCAGTACAACAAGACGCAAATTCAAGAACTCGTGAAATCTCAATTACTGCTCGTGACTCCCTTTCTATTCTTGACAGACAAATATCTTCTTGGGAACTTGGACAAATTGGTCTTGGGACCAGCGACCAAGTTATTTCTCGCACCGAAGAAATTGCGCTACTTTCCGACTCAATGTACATGGGAGTATCAAGATTAGAAGATTCCACAGAACAAATAGGATTCGATAAAACAGAATACGCAGAATTGGAAGGACAGCGCATGAGATTAAACAGCGCACACCCAATCCAAATGTACAACAACGAGGATGAATACGGACCTAACGATGTTGAGAAAGATTGGTACGGGTACGAGATAGCAGGTATAAACCAATACACAACAGGCGGAGCAAATTATACAGAAGTTATTTTGGCTCATACCGGAACTTCATACACCACAAGTAGCAGACCCGACCTTATTGGTATGGTGAGCCACAACAAAGAAGATGTTGTGATAACAGCAGTAAATAGTGCTTCGGGAACAATAACTAATTTTGGTCAACGATTAACAATACAATCACTGACATACACAGCAAACACCTCCGCAACACTACAAGGTGTTTCCACACTATCCCCTTTGACTGGTCAACATTCGGGTTATTTCTTTTTCGAGTTCGCAAGCCGACCAGCAAGAGGTGACGGAACACATCTTGAAGTCGCAGACTACATCACAATTCCCGACACTGAAACAGGAATAGGTACTGGGGTCAAGGGTAAAATACACACAGTTATTGCCACACAAGTAGTTGCTGGTAAGTTTTTTGCTAAAGTAAAAACAGCGGCCTCTTCCTTTACAAGCACAGGTCTAAATCTCAAGTACACTATCGAGAAAGGAAAAATTACCGACACCACCGAAAATCTCATTCATAGGGATGCACATGCTGTTTGGATGAGGCAATTGGCAGACTCGGCTTGGTTCCAGCGACACTTTGGTGTTTATGGAAAAGACTTTGTTGACGGTGGAACTACCCAAGAAATCTTTACGGCTAATGCAACTCACATTAAAGTATCTTCCTCGTTTATCGACTCGTCGCCGCAAGTGGGAGTAGGTCAAATTAAGACCAGCAGTGGCTTCTATGACACCTTTTCCTACACGGGGCATCTATCACCTGCCGCTGACGGAAACCACTATCTGACGGGGGTGCAGGGGCTTTCTATTGACCACACAAGTGGCGAGGACATGTACACCCTTAGCATATCAGAAGACTACAAACACATTTGGCTTATGTGGGCCGACATGAGAAACAATGGAGATGCTAACGCTGACGGCGGATTCCGCAAAAAGAGTTTCGGATTGCTTAAGCCGGTTCCGGAAAACTACGAAGTTTCAATTTCTTTTACCGACCAACTAACAGACACAGGAGAGTATGATTCCTTTACCTCTCTTAAGATTGGACAAGACTTGGATATTTGGGATATTGACTCAACACTGGACCCGACAACACTTGCGCCGTGGTCAAGACCGATAGACGACACATTGACTCGTCAATCTGCAAACAATGGTGCGGGCAACTGTATTACCTCGGTGTCGTCCGGAACAAAAATAGACCTTAGAACAGTAGGTGGTACCAGCGTAGCAAACCTAACAGCAGGTGACTTTATTGTGATTTTTAATTCAGTAAATTATTCCGGTATGCACGAAATTGACTCAATCAGCAGTAGTACAATTACCCTAAAAACAGCATACACAACTGTTGAGCCGTTTGTTGTCACCAACAACACCTTCAAAAAATTAGGCAAGGTTGACAGTAGGTTGAATGAGATTTGCGACTGGAACGACACAGCGGGTTCACTATTGGTGTACGATTGCTCAAAGTTCTTTAACCTCAACACTTTTATCAACGGAGGGAAGGTCGGACAATCAAGTGGTGGCTCGGTAAGTGTAGGTGACTACGAAACCGAGTATCACGGATTCCCGATTCTTATGGACAACTATTGGGCGCAGGCCGCAAGTACCAATATCAACAACGCCGCACCATACGGTACTCACCCCAACTTCCGCCGATGGGTCAACGCTTCCGCAGAACTCAACCGAACAATTGAAGTGGGCGACAAAGTGATTGAAACCAAACCATCGACGAGCCTTATCGAAGATTTCCCCACCGAAGGTTATGGTAAAATAAAAGCAACGAGAGGGGCAGAAACAAACAACCCCTCATTCGATGTGTTTTGGTACACCTACGATGGCAAGTTATCGACAGGTGTTATTGAATCAGCAACGAGCGCAAACAGCGCAAGCCCAATCGTCATAACTTGCAGTGGTGCGGACTTTGTGAATGATGGAGTCGAAGCCGGAATGAGAGTTAGAAATGTCACAGCGAAGTGGGTTGCCCAAATCGCAAGTGTGACTGCCACGGCTATAACCATTTCCGGAACACCCTACCAAGAAACAGGTAGTACAAGAGCCGATGTTGCGTCGAGTGATAGCATCAGCATTCCACAGCAGTTGTACGGTGTGTATCTCCAATCAGATGCCGCAAGTGATTACAATGCTGACCAAGCAATTGCCCTTCTTGAAGGAATACAGATGGATGAAGTGATTAAGTCAAATGGGTCAACCGCAACAATCCAAGTCAACCTACCAAGCCAAACCAATCAGTCGGGAGCGTATGATGAAGTTATTGTTATGGGAACAGTAGCACCACGGTTTGCACTACGCTTCCTTATGAAAGTTGATGGATACGCTGTATCCCCGAACAATGGGACATATTGGATTAACGATAAAATCAGATACTTGTGGGCTTTCAACCTATCAAAGACATGGTTGGCTCAGTCCTCGGTTTCCTGTTGGTATGATATTGGCTCAATACCAATGTATCAGAACATGACTGTCGATGGGACAGATACTAACTTTGATTCTTTCGGTGGGATATACGACGGACGAGGCGGCAAGTCCACCTTCTCTATTCTGCGGGAGTCAACGGAAGCAAGCGGATTAGGTTATGATTACGGTAAAAGAATACCTGTCACATACCAAATGGGTAGGGATAACAAATTAGAAATCCGCCCGACATATAACACGGGCGAAGTAGTCAATCGTGATATTATGCGAGTCAACAGTCTGAACGCATCAATGGCACAGCAAATAACCAATGTACGAGTGTACTACAACAACGGAGGTTCATTCTCCGACTTCCCAGCACCGACGCTAAACCAAACATATCGTTGGAAAATCGTGGAGCAACCGGAAATCCGCTCCGAGGTGGAAGCGAACTTGGTTGCCCAAGAACAGTACTACAAGGCTAAAACCAAAAGCATCGCACTGAACGGGACACTGAATCGTGAGGTTGACAAGGAAGATACGATGCTTGACGGTGGAAGGTACGGGTACATTGCAGACCCAACCCGCCAATCAGAAAGAGCGGTCACAGGACGATTTGCTTTTGGTAGCGCATACCCTGTGTCAACAGCGGCTCATAATCAAATGTGGTCGGGTCTTAACGGAACACTATCGCAAGGACAATGCAACGCCCTTGACGGCAATTTAGGAACGACCGATACAGACTTATTGAAGCGCAACCGATACGGTAAAGGCTACATTGCCCCAGCATCCACTGCGGCAGATGCCACCCACACCTACGCTAACTCTTCATGGTGGTGGGGAGCGCACAGTCTTAGTCACGCTGTACAAATCGTACATATCCCGACCAACATGCCGGTGACTGGAATGACTACCGCAGATGATTTGAGGATTTGGGTTGCTCTAAAAGACGGACAAAGCGGCGTCGATATTGAAAATGCTGAGTTCACCATTGGTATCACCGACCCGTCGTTTAGCAAAAGCATAGTTCCCTTCACTGTAGTGGATGGTACACAACATGCTTATGCTCCGACCCTTGCCAACACAGCAGGCTCAAGCACATTTACTACAAAAAATGTGAAGCGAAACGGCTTTTATGAGATTGCGATACCCGCCTCATATTGGACGAACCAAAGCGGAAGTCCAAAAATTACAATTTCCGTAAATGTTGAGTATCTCAAATCACTACTATACCATCGCTGTGGCGACCCGACGGCATCGGGAATCCTTCACAACGCTCACAACATAGGCGAGGCTGGACCGAGCAATTGGAGTGCCACAAGCGCAGATAGTATTTTTCCCCTTGGATTAAGGAAGTACGACAAAATGAGCGGTCTGTTCTCGGCACGAAATGTGTACTACTGCCCTCGCATCCATGTAGTCCCCGATTTGCGCTACCGACCCGCAACAACGCTCGCTTTCACCGACGCCGGACTCGGCCTTAACGCAGAACCAATGGTTATCGAAACGGTACGCTGGAATGTTTCGGGAAGAGATATTGAAGAAGTCAATCTTTCCCTTGAGCGTGACCAAACGAAAGACCGTGGTGGTCTTGCTTCCTACCTGTACCCTTCAATATCAAGAGGTCGTGGACAAAGCGCAGAAAGCGGAACTGTCGGCGGTGGCGGTGCTACGGGTCAACCCGAAACTAAACCACCACCAAGACCAACACATGACAGACCTGTTGGTAAAAGCGGGGTGGCACCCGTACAGCAACAAGGTGGAATGACACCGAATGAAGGTGGTGGCGCATTTGCCTCATCAATCACAGGGAACCAACTGGCTTCCGGATTACATGGTAAGATTTCCGGAAGAATGAACTTCAACGACAATGGTGTTTCCGGCTCTTCTTTGAGTGTTCTTGGTCAAACGAGGGTTGCACCACCTATCAACACACAAAGGGCCACAGAAGGCATTGGCAGTACCGTACAAGCCACTTCCGGCGGTACAGTCACCTCCAACGACGGAATGACCTTCACCGGCCTTGCGAACCCCGACAGTACGGCCCGCCCATCACAGACTCAAACCATATCGGTATCTGTACCCGATGATGTGGCCGACGAAATCATATCAGTGACTTGCACATATACGCTCGGAGGTGCCGCAGGTACCCAAGCAGTTCTTTTCACGGAGGCTACTGTTCAACCGAGCGGTACCAACTCAATAAGCACAACGACCGCAGTATCGGTGACGACCGACCGTAGGGAGATTACCCTCATCGGTTCGACACCCTTAACCGGAGCGAACGGCAAGAACAATACAATAGAGATTGAACTAAAGCGAGTTCCGGGTGCCGGTACCGATACTGGGTTGTATTCGTCTTTGACAATCCACAATATCAGCGTGAACTTCCAACGGTTCAGCCTCAAGGGATTGAATACCCAAGGGTTAGGTTTCACACCTTACTGATGCGTGTAGTCTTTGCGAAGACTCAAGATACGCTTGGCCTGTTTGCTTGTGATATTTGCACAAGCGACCATATCCTTCTGTCTTGTTTTCTTTTGTAGTATAACGGGAATACTACCATACTCCACCAAGAGTGCGGTCGCCTGTTCCCGATTGATACCACAGTTCATCAAAGTCTTGAGCCTATCATCGTCTTCGATAACAATTGGTGTTTGCGGAAGGTGCTCTTTGGGCGGAGTTATTTTTGCGATAACATTCTGACGATGGTTAGTGTAAAGCCATTCGACAAAATCGTCCATGGTAGTCAACTGCATGAATTGTAAATTAGGGAAGCGTTGGTGCATGGTCAATTTGAACGAGTTAATAACAGCGGCCATCTTCCTACGCTCATCCCCCAATTCCTTTGTCGATGGTCTGCGACCGTGGAACCAAGGTTTGAGTTCTGTGTTGTACACCACGAGGAATGGTTTCTCGTATGTTGCACATAGGTCGTTTAGTTGTCCGACAATAGTACGAGAGCGACCGATACCGAGGATGCTCCGGTACAAGTCATTTATTTCTTTTGCCTCAATACCCCAATCTCCGAGAACATAATCTGCCGACTTCATAGTCAACACTCTCGCCTCGCCCTTTGGGTCGTTCTTGGCATCACCCATCTTGACCAATAATTTGTGAATCAATTTGGGATTCTCACGGTGGTCAATTAGGAGCATTGTATCTCACACAAACCCAATGCTCTATGAACCTATTGTTCCGTCATATTTCCAACACTTGCCAACACACATACCCCGCTGGTTATACCAGCGACACGACGGTGCATTGTCATAACTTAAATTTGTCCTAATCCCTTGTCGGGTTCGGTACTCGTTGAAGTCCCTCCAACCAAGTGATTTTATGTATTGGAAAATCGTTTCTTCAATTGACTTTCGCTGTTCTTGGGAAAGTGTCTTCGGGTCTGCAAACCAACGCAGTTCTTGTGCCATGTGTTGTACAAGAGCGACACGGATTGGGTGAGTAGGGTTGGGAACTTCAATTGCTTTCTGCAAACAGGGCATGATTGGAACCTCGCCAGCCAATTCAATTTCACCCTTGAAAGATTCCAATTCAATTTCTGCCTCCGGATTCTTGCTACACCACAGAACGAAATCAAAATCACTGTTGTTAGGCTCTCCAAAGAAAGGGCAGAATTGCTTCCACAACTCTTGTGGTTTGTTGGGTATCTTGAAAGAGTCATCAGCCAAAGCCGTCGGAGGAATCACCACTGCGTACCGACCACGAGTGGTGTTGTAAGTGTCTGGAATACGAGTTAGTTTAGCGGGGAAAGCAAAGCCGTCAAGAGTCTTGAGTCCAACACACATCAGTCGTTGGTATCGGGCCAAGTTTCGGTGCATCTCGCTACCCATAACAGAACGGGAGAACAGTTGATGGATATGGAAGCCTCGACCCGTTGCCACGACTCGCACATCTCCGGCCAACCGAGAGATAAGAGTACGAACTTCACTCTTGACCTGCTCGATTCCGCCCCTTTCCCCAGCATCAAAGTCCCACCATGCTCGGTCGATGATGGCCGATGAAGAGTCGTACTTCCACGGCGCATCAGCGTCCTTGTCACGGAATGAGTACAGGGAAGTGTAAAGGTTTGCTTTCCCGTTCAACTTATCGACATAAGAGCGGAAGGTTTCATGGGAAGAGCATGGACTACGCTTAAGTCCGATTTCACGAGGCAGGCTTAAGAGTTCGACCATTTGTTTCCGCATCCTTCGCATTTGTGTACTTCGATTGACTTAGGGGCCTGTCCCTCTTGCCCTGTGACTCTCCACATCACTTCTGTCTTGATTCTTCCGCTATCACACTTTTCGCAATTCATTTAGTTCACCCCAATTAGTTCTTCGTTGCACGACAAGTGGAAGTCACACCATTGGGTGCAAAAGTATTCGTTCCACTTGATAGGCCACTGTTGAGTCATAATACCATGTATGGAGTTACTTAACTTCTTCTCCATAGCAGTGATACTTCGACTGTTGATTTTCTCGTACACACCGATACCCTGCACCAAGCCGTAATAAACCTCGGTGTTTCTTTTCCCTTCCAACTTAAGCATGAAGTCTGCGTCGTCTGCGTCGGGGAAGATGGTCAAGAAGTGAGTCGGTTCGTCATAACCTGCGAGTACCAACAATTTGCGGTAGTAACACAGTTCCCCACGAGTGCGGGATAACTTGCTCATGTTGGCGTTACCAGTCTTCAATTCAACAACGACAAGGTGGCCGTCGGGGTGGCGGAAAACGCCGTCAATCATGCCGACGAGTTCCACAGGGTAGGTGATGGTATCGACGCCATCCTCGGCCTCGTTAGGTACCAAGACTTCTATTGTGTGGGGGATGGTGTGCTTGTCTTCAAGTTCAACAATTTCAATGTGACCCCAAGCATCGACAATCTCGCCAACAATCTCACAAAGAGCATCGACACCGACTTCTGTTTGAACACCTTGTTCAATAGCGTATTTACTGAAAGAATTATGAAAGTCGTCGTTGATTCCCGCTACGATATTCTCCTTCTTGTTCTCGGTTACTTCTCGGAGAGCATCTTCCATGACTTGATGGATAGCAGTCCCACGAATAGCGGCGTCGCTCGACTTGAACTCCAAGTCCGGAAGGGCAATCTTGTTCCACCAATACTGTCGGGGACACATAGCGTACTGCGTGTACGAAGACTTGCTAACGCGCAAGCACAATTCGTCAGTGACCTTTGTTGGGTCGTATGTTGAGTTCCTTTCCTCTCCCATGTATATACATAGGCACTGAGGCTTATAAGGGTTGTGGTAGGCGACTAAAGTCACTCGTCAGTCTTCTTAGGAGAAGACTTCTTGGAAGGTGTTTTTGGTTGTTCAACAACATAGAGAGTTGCTCCCTCACCCATAGCCGACAAAGCATCCTTTGTAGGCATGGGGTAGGTGATGAGATGTGATTCACTTAGACCCATACGGAGTGCTTCTCTCCAAAGACCATTACTAATCAACCAGTACACATTCTCGGCACCGTGTTCTTTGATTGCTTTAGCGACAATACTTGTGTCTTGGGAGTCAACGAGATATACCATAATATCACCTACGAGTGCATTGTTGTTTAAGGGTTATTCTTCGTTATCCATTATGGACGGGTTAGTGAAGTTCTCTTCCGGCATATCTATGATTCTGTGACCACACTCGACACAATGCTCATCGACTTCGATTTCGGAAAGCATAGGTCGCATATTCGTGACCCCACAATTGCCGCAAACTATTTCGTCGGCAAAACCAAGTTCCTTCAACAATGTGAACAGTACCACATTGACTCGTTGCATATCGTTGGAGATAGCAGAAGTGAGATGGTGGACCCTTGCATTCAGTTCAACCAACGCTTGCGTTAGTTGGTTTGCGCTCATTTTCTTGATAGGTCGGACGCTGTTAGCCATCTTCTCTCATCCCTTCCCAAGGCTTCATGTCTTATAAACCCACTTACAGCCACACTACCTTCGATTTTCCGTTCATAGCACGACGGAGAGGTTCAATGTCCCAACCGACGACGGCGTAGTACGGTTCAACCTTCTTGATGATGAACCTCTCAACCATGACCTGCTTTCCTATTTCCTCAATACCCTTTATCTCGGATGGTTTGTCGAATGCGATATACTTGCCATCCTTGTTAATACTACAAAGGAAATAGTCACCACCACGATAACCTTTACCCAACACACGGTTGGCCCACTGCGCTCCCGCCGCAGGACCGGAAACGCTGGTGTAGTCACTCAGATTCTTACTTAGTTTTCCCTTCATACAAAGGTCTTCATCGGCAAACCGACCTTCCATGATACCCTCGATGAGCGTACATAGTTCACCATTAACAGTATCAGCATCTTGACCTTCCAGTACCCCGTCAATGACAGTACCCATGGCACTCTTCATCACAACCGGCATACGAGATTGCTTAAGTTCTATCCCCTTAACATAACGCTTGGGTTCGTGAGGGAAGCCGTCAGTCCAAGAAACCAATCCGGCGTACCGATTCTTCTGCATCAACAGAAATGACTTCGACCACTTCTCAAACTGCACAATGATGGGAGCCATAATCTCGTTCATCTTTTCGACGGAAACCATACCGTCTTGGGGTGACTGAACCCTACACATGACAGAATCAGTGTGACCGTACACAACCTCGTGTCCCATCTCTTCTGCGACGGATGCTAATTTAAGCAAAGTCTGTCGAGAGGTGTATGTGATTGCCGAGGCTATTTCGGGGTGGTACAGCCCGTATTTGGAGTCGCCTGCCACTCCGTACATGGAAGCCACCAAGGACTTTGTAGCGTACTGTAAGGCATCGTATCGGACTCGTTCTGCATCGGTCTTGGCCTGCTTCACCAATCCCTTGTAGTGGTCACGCAAAACGGTCATGTTGTCCATCTGTCGGACAAGCAAACCTTTCTCCCCTTGCGAGAAGCAAGTACCGTTGCCACAGTCCTTACCGTCGTCGCTCAAAGTGTCCCAAGAAATGTTGTGAAGGTCTGCGTTGCTGTGGTACATTGCTTTTATGTCAAAAATACCTATGTTTTCATACACACCTTGCTCACCATCCATGACGATTGCACCTTCGTATGCCGTCGCTTCAAACATTGGTCGGCTCGGCAGTTGTTGTTTGAAGTGTGGGTCACTCAAAGCAAGACAAGAAAACACCTGCGTGATGTGTGGTGTCGAGCGAATCTCGCACTGTGCGATGTGTTGTACAGCGATGAAGTACTCTAATGCGTTGACCATCTTGTCCAACTTGGGTAGGAGTTCCACATCTATTCTGTTGTAGTGCAAGTACAACACAGGGTCGGAGTAGTAGGTGTCGTGACCATCGGGCAGTTCCACTTTCTTTTCCCCCAACACTTCCCAAGCAACATCGTCCAACTTGTAGTTGGGCAACTTACCATTCTTCAATTCCCACAACTTAGGGAATGCGAGGCGCAAGTCGATAATGTTCCGACCGACGATTGGTTGCGACCAATCCTTGTACTCGTAGCGCACCTTGTTCATCGGTGACATAGTGGAAGCACGAACGCCAGTCTTGCCACACCGTTCGATGATTTGCTTAATGTCCGCACCCGTGACATACCAACCGGTGATAATGTCGGGGTCTTGTTTCCGCATGAAAGATACAAAATGCGACAACAGTTCAGCCTCGGTGTCAAAGATAACAACGGGAGTATCAAAGTGGTACTCTTGACCACTTTCGTCCTTGAGCATCTTGTGTTTTCCCTTTCCGATACCGTTAGGCATCACAGTCCACGAGTATAGTCTTTCGGTAAAACTATCGTACACCGAGAGCATTGTGATTTCACCGGTCGTGGTCTTCCATTCTCCGTCGAGATACCAAACCCGATGGTTGTAGGATGCGAACGGTTTGGCACCACCCTTAACTCGTGCGGTCAGTGCTTGGTTGGTGAAGGGGATATTCGCTTCCCATGTTCGTCCGCTCTTGGATATGTCACGAATGTCCCATGTGGTATGACCTTCTAATTTGGTCAACGAAGTACCGAACACTCCCATGTAACCATCGGTCTTTTTCAAACCGTGAATGTACTTAGCATCCTCTTTCGCAACAAAACAATAAGGGAGAAACTCCTTGATAACAGTTTCCTGTCGCTTGTCGTTTTCGTCACGATAGCGAACGAGCACATCGTTCTTACCTTTCTGCTCAACAATCATCTGTCTGCCTCAATATACCCTTGTGTTGTGGGCATATAAAGGTAGTCACTCAGCCTTAAATCGACCACGGGAGCGAGTTGGGATTGACAACTTCTTGAGCCATTGGTGGATGCTCATTGGGGTGATATTGAATTGGTCTGCAATATCTTGCATGGTCCGACAGTTGACGGCGTACTCTTGTACTAACCAATCTCGATTGCGGTATAACTTCTCAGTTGGTGTTTCGGTTATTTTAATCGAAGCAACCATAACACGACCGTCAATTTCAAATTCATGCTCCACTTGGGAGTTCGGACTGTTTTCATCATTCGACTTCATCACTTCAATAGCACCAAGAATGATTCGTTGTCGCAAGTTGTCGCTTAAGGGGTATTCGTCCATAGTATCACATTAGGTCCGAGGGATATAAAGGCTTGGTACACATTATATAAGGTATCTTTTATCACGAACGATTCGTTGCTGTCCACAACGCCCCCTTCCTTGACCAACAATAGTTCGATAATGCGTCGAAGACGGTGATATGACTTCTCTTCCGCAACCAGTACATTTACGCAAACACTTTCGTGGCATCAAAACCATTCCCTGTCTGCTTTGTCGTGACCGAGTTCTTGTTGGTAGCCGAGGATTCGCTTGTGTGCTATCTCGACATACTCAAAGGAATACTCACACAACAAAGCGTTGCGACCATGCTTGATAGCCGCTATCGCTGTGGTCCCAGCACCTCCAAACGGGTCAAGAACTAAACCGTCCGCTGGACAGCCAGCAAGGATACAAGGCTCAATCAATTCGACAGGGAAGACGGCGAAGTGTGCTTCGGGGAATGGTTTGGGACTGACCCACCAAACACTACGCTTGTTTCTTTTAGCGTATTGTTTAACACGAGCATCGGCAATTCCTTTCGCTTTACTTATTCTGGATGCGTCTTTATCTTTAGCCCAATCTTCATTATCTGCGTATGTGAACGCCGACTTTCTTTTGTCGGCCTTACTCACGGTATCTTCCTTGATTGCCTCGTGGTCATAATAGTAGTCTTTGTTTTTCGATAAAAGAAACACATACTCATGGTTTTTCGTACATCGGTCGGTGACAGACTCCGGCATACAACTTGGTTTAGCCCAAATAATATCCTGTCGCAACCACCAACCATCGGCACGGAGAGCAAAGGCGAGCATCCAAGGGATTCCAACCAAGTCTTTAGGTTTCAACGAAGGGGTATTCTTCTTGCCATACTTAGGTTGACCTTCTTTGATTCCACCTTTGTTGTAGTCACCACCCGAACCACCACTACCATTGTATGAATCACCAATGTTGAGCCATAGCGTACCTTCGGGCTTGAGAACACGCTTGACTTCACGGAATACTTTTACCATATTATCAATGTACTCTTCGGGAGTAGCCTCAAGACCCAACTGTGATTCGCCGTGACCGTAGTCACGAAGACCCCAATAGGGAGGGGAAGTCACGCACATATCGACGGACTCACCATCCATCTTTTTCATAAGTTCGACGCAATCGCCAGTGAGGATTTGAAACATAATATCACAACCAATAAGAATAAGGTCTATTGTATGACCTGTTGATAACTTTCATGCGGGACAAGATACCTAACAGTGAACCGACAACTTGCGTTGAGAATCCACTGTTGCGAGGAAGATACTTTTTTCCTAAAGTTCTTACTTCTTCGGCTGTCAAGTTTCGCCCTTGTGCATCGTATTTCAGAACAGCGAGTATCGCCATCTTGAGATACATTCGGCGGGCTTTCAACCTTCCATCACACATCGCATACAGTTCTTCGACCTGTTCTTGAGTTAGTATTCTAAGAGTTCCGTTGCGGATATTCACGACCTTTTGCTTGTCCATGATAATCACCTAACGACGGCGGCGGGAAAGGGCAGGGATGAGAAACCAAAAACACCCGTTAGCGTATGGAGGTACACTTTTGCCCTTTTACTTGCCAACCCACCATGTCGAATCAATATGTCAGAACCCCTGCTTGGAATGCGAACATCTCGGTGGCACCCATAATGTTGGGCCAGTGAATGTAAAGTCGCATACCTTGACCCTGTTCACGGAAGTCGTAAATGTAAATGTCACAAGTACCGACCATGGATTTGAACACTTCGTCAAGACCTCCGTCGAACTGCCATTCCCATGTTTCTTTTGCCTTTATTTCAATTGGCACTTCTGTCAATGTCTGTCCGAGGTGCATATCCCCGACTTGGACAGTCAAGTATTGTGAGTCGTATTCCACACCCAAAGTGTATCGGTTGAGTCGCTGTCCATTCATGTTATCACAACGCAAAGCCTCGTACATTCTTGTCGAATCCACAGTGTACTTTGCGAGTGGTTTAATCTTGTCACCGGTACCAGTGCGGTAGTACACCCCATCACTATGCCAAATGCGGTTGACCATCTCCATTCCCTTCTTGTGGAACTCAGCAATGGTGTCGGGGCTGTGTGAGAATGCCTTAGCGTCTTTCGATGCGTCGAGCGTAGTTTGTTTTCCCGTACTTTTAATCTTCAAACGATTCTTCTCTTGGTCAAAAGTAAGAGTAAGTTGTTCACCATGCAATTTAATAATCCCCAACATATTGTCGATGCTTGGGATTGGAATGCTGTAAGCATCGGAACCCTTGATTTTACAGGGCATACTCATGTATGTCAACCCCGACAAATCCCTTGTTAGGCTGGTGACTATGGCCTCACCCGCAATATCGTTCTGCTTATCGAGTCCGGTGTGCATACAAACCAAGAGTAGTGATTCAACCTGCGCTTGTTGCTTTCCGTTGACAGTCTGCTTGCGCTTCATAATGGTGAGTGTACGGGCCAAGTCAGCATTGTACATTGTGACGGTAGGGAATAGAACTTCGCTCATGGTTTAACCCCCGATATGTAGTGTGTGAACTTGGAGGCTGGTGCATCGTGAAGTTCTTGTAGTTCTTGAACTGCGGCGAAGAGAGAACCCAAGTTAGGGAGTTCGTCGATTATTGTTTCAAGGTCTGCGATATGCGAGGCTTGCGCTTCAAGTCTGTCCTTGATGATGCCCATATTCTCCGTCAAGAGGTCGCTGTGGATTTGTGCCTGTTGGATGCAAAGAAGAATGCTTTCAAAGATTTTTTCGCTGTCCACTTCACTCACTCCATGTTAGCATTGGTAGTCCGAACCATTTTACTTTACCCTTGATAATTTCGAGGATGGTGTGAGTCTGTCCGATGTATTCCATGTGCCTACCTTTGATTTCCTCAATGGTAGCCTTAACAACCCAATCGGAGTCGTTCTTGAGAGTAGGGTCGCCCTTGACACCTGCGGCGGTATCTGCTCTCTTCATGTAGCGTGACAAGAAGATTTGCTGGGAGAACAAGCGCATGGTGCCCTTGTCCCACTCCGGACGCTCGCCGACCTTCATTAGCACTTTGCCACCGGAGCCGTTGTCAACATAGTTAGACACATCTTTGAGATGGAAGGTGAAGAATACGCAAGGTACAGCAAGACCGTGAAGCCGAGTCATAACTTGTCGGAAGAGTTGGTTGCGGGTGCGCCACTCTTTTTGGTTGAAGGAATCGCCTTCTTCCTTGATAACGCCCTTTCGTAGCAGAACATCGGTCATGGCAAACTCGCACCACTTCAAGAAAGTCGAACCACCGTCGAATACAATTCCGGCAATATCTTCTCCTTCCTTTGACTTGTCAGCGACAATGTTGACGAAGTAGTTCACCTTGTCAATCAAGTTGGCGTAGTTGACGGTAGCATCACCGTTGAAGATACTGTCGTCACGCTCGTCAAGAAGTGGCAAGACGGTGATTTCGTCGTCGGAGGGGTATGCGGAGTCGATGGTGGCCTTTGCGGAGTTGTCAACATCGAACACATAGATGTGACCTTTCGGTTTCACCTGTCGTGCGATGCTGATTGCTACACCGGTCTTGGCGCAGTTTTCCTTACCGATGAGTGCCATGCGTACAGGCACCGATTGGGCGGTGTTTTTCTCAAACAAGCCTCGGTAGTAGTCTTTGTCAAATCCCGTCTTAGCAACGGTCGCTTCTGTTTTGGTGTTTGTGTTCCATGCCATGTTATTGCCTCCATTTGTGGGGATATAAAGGTACTCATTCACCCGCCAAGATGATTTTGTCAGTCGTCAGCATGAGCCGAGCGATTGACGATGCCGCCTTAAGCGAGTTAATGAGGATTTGGGTTGCGTCATACACTTCACATTTATTTTGTGTTTCGATATGGAAGGTCGGCGTATGCAGGTTGTTGTAGTAGTGTTTCTGTACGAATAACTTCCTAATATCTGCGAGGGATTGCTCACTACCAGCGTTCTTGGTCAGCACACGAACCGGCTCAAGGAGAACCTTTTCCCATCGCTCGTTGCGTGGCTTGTCGGGTGTAGTGGTGACGGTGGTCAATCGAGCGAGGGTCACACCAGCACCGAGGCTGATGCCCCCCTTGATAGCAAGGCGTGTGGCGTTGACCGCATCATCGACCCGCTCTCGTGTTTCTCGGATTTCAGCCTCGCTGAAACCACCAATGAGAATAGAAGCCATCTTGGAATCCAAGCGAGCAATACGGGTAAGTAGTTTTTCCTTTGTAAAAGAATGACCTGCCACTCCTGCCTGTTCCCGCAAACCGTGGAGATGGGCAGGCAACAAACTCTTGCCCACTTCACCAGCAACAATGACTGTTTCATTTTCGTCAATTGTTATCCGTTCGGCGGAGCCGAACATGGATTTGCCGACGACAGCATCAGCGATGGTGTGTCCTTTTGCGTCGAAGAACATCTTGCCACCGACAAGGGCTTGAATATCCTCAAGCCAAGCGAGAGGGTCAGTTTGTGGAACCTTGATAGCACAGGCTCTCACAACACCACCGACATGATTGGCGATGAGGTTCGATAGGGCGACGCCCTTAATGTCTTGACAGACGATGATAAGCGGTCGGTTTTCGCTCACTGCGATTTCAAGAGCAGGGGTCAAATCTTCAAAGTCTTCGATTATTGTTTGGGTTATAATAAAGAGTGGGTTACTGTATTCGACGGTACGCTTGCTCGTATTGCAGAACATCGGGGAAACAAATGTTGCGGGAATATCACTACCCACGGCATTCTCCCATGTACAATGGTCGCCGGAACCAACCTTGAGATTCACAAGTGCGTCAGCACCGAGTTCGGAAAACAAGTCGGAGATTAACTCACCAATGTGTTCGTCACCGTTGGCCGCAACAGTAGCGACAAACTTTAACCGTTCATTTAAACGGTCAAGTTCATCATCGTCTTCGGTATCAAAGTCCAATTCTTCGGAGTGACTTTGAATCCACCGTACTGCTTCTTTGGTGAGCCTTTCGATTTCAACGACAGCCGCAACCATGTTGGGATGACCAGCATAAGCGTTGCAGATTGCACGAGCAAGTATTGTTGCCGTTGTAGTACCGTCGCCGGATGCCTGTTGTGCCTCAAGTGCGACTTGGCGGAACAATTCAATGCCTGCCTGTACCGCCGGTTTGTCGGACTTGACGGAAGATACAATCTTCACGCCGTCGTTCAACACCGAGGGTGGTCTGTCTTTGTGGGCGACGAGAACGGTTCTCGCCATTGGTCCCAGCGTACCTTCGACCGCATCAGCGACGAGGTTGATTGCTTCCTTCAAAGCATCTTTGGCTTCGCCATCATACACAACATTTGACATTTACTTTACCTCCAAAAGTTCTGTGGTACTCAGTCCCAGCCGTCTTCGCCACTTTCCAAGTCTGCGAGGGGTTTGACTGCGTTCATGCACCACCAGCCGGAGGTCATAAATCGCATCTCACCGTCACGAGTGACCCAAGGTGCGCCAATGATAACGAGTTCCGAGCCAACACCGAAGTCAACAGCAGACTCTTCCGAGGCACCGACATAGACTTCAATTGGTGGTGATTCGCTCATAATGTCAGCGTCAGCGACGGTGACAACAAAGCCGCCCTTTTCACGAGGGTCGATGTGAACCACTTCAACGACGGTGCCGTAGGTGGTGTTCCACTTATCCTTTTGGTCGAGGGTGGCGTAGTGTTCATGGCACTTGTCGAGGGAAGACATGAGGGTTTCACCGAGCCAGTCAGCGATGAGTCCATGCGCCCCATTCTCGTCAACCATGAGAGGTGCGGAAGTGAAGATTGCGGAGAGTTTGGCGTCAGCAGTAAACTCGGTGACTTTCGTACCGTATGCCATACCTTCACGGTTAGCAGGTTTTAGCCCAATAGTACCGGTGATGAAGGTAGGCCACGAAGTCTTTGCGAGCGCACCATTGAAACGAACATCGAGGATGCTCGGAGTGTCGTTGGTTCCGACCTTGCGACCAAGGAACAAACAAGAGCGGTCGGGTTCTTCAAGAGGTCGGTTTGCACCGTACTTGAAGTTCTCGTTGCCGTTTGCGAAGTGGGTGGATGCCTTGTCCCAAACAAGTGAGAACGAGGTGTTCGCATCGAGAGCGACATGGCGTGGAGGGATTTCGGTGATTTCGTCAGACCGAACACCTTCTTCAAACCCTTGGCGGTTGAGCAAGGAAGGGTTGGCGTGACGGGTGTATGTTCCGTCGTGGTTGTTTTCGTACAAGACGAGAGCACCTTGTCCAACGAGAGCAAGTCTTTGCTCGGTGTCAGTCATGGCTTGTAGTTGCTTCTTCATCTTGTTGAAAGCCATCTTAGCCCAATCCTTTTCTCGTGGAACATGGACAAACATTCCCTCGTAGGAAGTAGCACCGCTTCGGCTCAACTTTGCTTTTGCGGCAACAAGTTGTCGTGCGGCAACTCGCAGTGCGAGTGTTTGCCGTTGCTCTTCGTTCTTGCCCGATGCTTCCCAACCTGCGCCCTCTTGGGCGAGAATTGCTTCTGCTTTTTCGGCCAATGTTCCTTCATCTGCTTGGACCTGTACGGCCACTTTCTTCAACATATCTGCGTAGTTCATTTTCAGTTCTCCTGTATTTTCTCGTCTTGTTGTGGGGATATAAAGGTTATGCTTGGCCCTCACTAACCAGCAAACGAACAAAGTTGTGGCGTACCACTTCTTCATCCACACCCGCCAAGAGGTCACGCTCGGAAACGATGGCCGATTCAATAACCCTCATCTTGGAATTTACTTTTGCGGGAGAATTAACGGCGTACTTGAACACCTCTCGGATTTGGTGCCGAACATCTCCCTTCAACATTGGTAGTGCTACCGAATAGTCTTTGTCACGGAAGCAAATCATAAGGAACTTTGAGAAGTCAATGTGGGGAGCGGTCAGCGAGTCAAGGAAGGATTCTGCCGGTCGCCCCTTCAAACCACAATAGGTTTGCAGTGCCCCGATTGCATTTCGCAAATCGCCACTATGCGCCCTCGCAATAACCTCAACCGAAGTTTGTGAGATTCCACCGTGTCCGGTCTTGCCAGCGATTTTCAACAATTGCTCAATCATCTCTTGCTTTGGTATAGCGTTAAAAGTACGCACTTGACATCGGGATTGGAGCCAGCGGGAAACCTTCGGCAATCGGTTGCAGGTGAGAATGAAATAACCATTTGCATTTTCAATCACACCTTTGAGAGCGGACTGTGCGGCGTCGGTCAACTGGTCGGCTTCGTCAAGTAAAAAGATTCTTTCCTTAATACCACTACGACACATAGGAATGATGGTATCTTCGACAAACTCAATCCCTCGCTCACGCTTCGACGATGCGTTGAAGGTCACGATTTGCCAACCCAAGTCCCTTGCGAGAGCATGGGCTACCGAAGTTTTTCCGGTACCGGCTTCGGGAGAGAAGAGAAGGTAGTGTTGCATAGGTAGTTCACCGATAACAATTTGGTGAAGTTCTGCGATAAGGTTTGGTTGTCCTACTATTCCCATAAGACTTTTTGGTCTAAACTTGTTTGCCCAAATCATTCTTCCTCATCCTCACATTCGCATTCAAAGCAAGACCAACAACCTTCGCATGAGCCGCTCTCGCACCACTCAAATTGGTCGTCGTCCACATATTGACCACAACATTCGGTGTAGCCGTCTTGTACTATTCCGTCAATAGCAAATGGTTCACCGACTCCGGTATAACTACCCTCACAAGTTATTTCGGGGTAGTCCTTCATGCCGTAGTCAGTGTGACCGATGATACCGTTGCCCTTGTAATTCTTCATGGGGTCGGTGTCGCAAAGAGCAAAGGGGATGCAACAAATGGATGCTGTGTCGGCACAGTGAGATGTACCAGCACGATGCCAACCCGTCTGTTCCAAACCACAGTACGACCATGAGCCGTCGCCACCTGTCGATTGGATAACGAGGTTGAAACCTTTCCACTTGACAATGTTGGAGCCGTAGCCTTGAGAGTCGGTGGCGGCGTTCCACACATCACAGAAGTCGCCCCATTCGGAGTCCTTGATGTAGTAGCAAGGGTCGCTGATGATAAAGTCGTTGACATTCGGCTCACCATCCTCATCCAATTGCCAAGGCTTAGGATGCCTCTCGTCGTGCATGACCTTTTGTGTGTAGGTGTTGTAGTGAATCTCCGGAGCCATCATCGAACCAACTCCAAACCAAAAGATGCGTCGATTGTGCAAAGCATACAACCACTTTCTTTTACGCCAACAATAGCGTCGTCACATAGAGGACAAAGTTTCATACCTTTGGATTCAAGAACTCGACGAGTGAAGTATCGTGCGACCTTTTCAATCATTCAACCATCCCCTTCAACATATCAAGCAAATCGTTTCTTGTTTCTTCGTGCATATTCGGTTCTTCAAGGTCCATTGTCGCTACCTTGATGGCTTCACGCAACCGCTTGACTTCTGTAATGAGATTCGTTAATGTATCTCCAAGTGTTTCACCTTCAAACTCCACAAGTTCGGGGTGGTCTGTGTTGATAGGGTCGTGAAGCAGAAAGGACGGCTTAAAAGAGTCGATGTAGTCAGAAAGCAACCTAATATTGTCCGAAGAGCATGACCACATGAAGTGGAGTGGGCTCTTTTGGAACAACACCCACTTCATTTCTGCGTAGTACCCCGTTGGCTCGTCGTTGTCAAATAATAAGTCAAGGAACTCCTGCTTGGAAAGTCGGTTGAGGTACTTGAGGTTTTCAAGTGTTTCGTGTAGTTCTGCGTAAGTCATGCTTCATGCCTCCAAAAAGTCTGCGAGAACAAGAGCCTTCTTTCTTGAACCAGCGGGGATTGTTTTGTTGATTGGTGCCATATCCTCTCGTGTCGTTCGGGGCATATAAGGCTTCTCTTCGACCTCCGAAACCAACACACGGAATGCCGAGAAGTATTGTTTCCTCCCAACCATTTGGTTGCCGTTCTTGGCTCGGCGGCGTGGGTGCATAAGATGCCAAGCGACTTCCACCTTGCTACCGTCAACGGGGCGAACGGATTCAGCGTTGAACAGATAGCCACCGTGAGAGTAAGAAGTGTTGACGACTGTTGTGACGATGAAGCCACCAGTCTTGGAAGGGAAAGGTGTGCGACCAGCGCAGACCTTGATTTCAGCGACGGTAAGTTTCTGTCCGACCTTGTACGGGCTTCGTGTTATTGTTGGTTTTGTTTTCATGTTTCATTCCTCCTTTTGTGTGTAATCTTTGTGGGTGCGAGGCAGGCGATGCTTGCGACGGTTCATCAAGTTGCGAACCAACACAGCGACATTCTTAGCCCCCGTGTTAAATCGCTTCTCAGTCACGGAATCGTTGACCATGCTGGTTTCGACTTCATCAAGAGGTATGTTTTCCAATACCTGTTTCAAAATCTCATATTCAACATGGGTCACTGTCTTCGCTCGCATCTCTTCTGCCTCTAAATATACATACACGACCAGCCTTATAAGGCTTTCGGTAGTACGACTAAAGGCTTATACGAGTACAATTCAAACATTCCTCACAATCGGGAGGGAAGATGCGAGTTCGACCACACGAAACACATTTGTTGGCCCGTGCCCTCTCCTTCGGAGTCATGGTCGATGGTTCAAGGATATATTGGAGGTCGTTTTCCGACAATACTACTTCACGGTCAATATCGTATAACGAATGAAATGACTTATTGCCTACAAGATTTTCGACCCTGCGTTTGCCGACGGTGATAACAGATGCAGACTTGCACAACAATGCAGACAAAGAGTGGGGAGAAGGTATGTTCTTGATACCCTTGGCCTGTGCGAGAGCGTTGCTCATGTCTTCTTTAGTCATTGGGCCACCGACCCAAAGGAGGTCGAGAATTGACCGCCTCACACGACGGTTGGTTGCGCTCATATTCCTTCCCACCACCGCAACCAATTTAATGTTGCCCTAACATTTATGAGTCGTACCACATCAGCGCATCCATAGTGTTCGCCGCCACTCTCGCTCGCTCAACAGAATCATTAGGATGGTAAGTGCTTATTGCGACTTCCTCATCACCACGAAGTCCCGAAAGAGTTTGTGAGTGGTAGGCGGCTTGCAGTTGTGCGTTTTCCCATTGAAGGCCAGCACACCAATACAACACACCAAATAAAATAAGCACAAAGATAACATCGAAATCAATCACTTTTCATCAAATCCACCGGAGTATCTTTTCCTGCGTTTTCTTCATCCCACTGGGCAGTTCTTTAGTCTTGGCCCTCACCTCGTTGCGAACCTCCGCACTGGTTTGGATAATCTCACGCCAATACTTATCCGAAGAGCGGAACCCTTCGGGGGCGTCGTCTTGTTTGACTGACTTGCTCGGCCACTCCCACCCACCTCTTCGTGCTTGGACCCCGTACACAAGAAGTGCTTCCGAGTACATGATAGGCAAGGTGAACTTGGTCTGTGCTAACAGTCGCCAAAGTTCTATTTCCTCAAGTCTATTCTTGCGTAGGAAAGACAATGCGAGTGGAAGGGGGATTGGATTCTTTGCGAACTCAGTGAAGACACGGGTGCGGTTTTCCCAACGAAACAACATATCGACTTCCCGATTGAAACCACTACTGGATTTCAAAGACTTGTCAATTATTATTTCTTCCTTAATTGTTTTAGACAACTTAGGCAATTTGTCTATCACGAAAACCATACGATAAGAGGGAATGTCAACCCACCGCTTGATTTCTTTTTCCGTTATCTTAACACCGTGGATGATGTAGGTTGTGTTCGGTGCGACGGGTGCGTGGGTGATACCACGAGTTTCGATAACTTGACCGACACGATATGCTCTTTCGTCAGCCGTCAAGATAATTATTCCCTTCATACCTTTCACCTCCGAACGGATTCGTTTCAAGAATATGCGAGCGAATGACGCTGTATTGGTCTTTGGTGATACCCCAAACTCGTCGGACTTCGGAGGGTTGAATCTTGTACTCCCCGTACCACCAAACGGTGCCGGACTCTTCAACAAGGCAAACCAAACCCTGCTCTCTCATCGCAGAAAACAATTGCGGGTATTCTGTCTTGAGAATACGACGAGCAAACAAGGACTTATTGGTGCCACTTCGCCACTGTGCCATATTCAGTCCTCCCAATCAACTTCGATGGTTTGCGTCGGCGGCTTGAGAGCGGCGACACGGAGTTCAATCATGTCAAGCAACTTGGGTTCATCACGGAGGGTGTTGACAAGTACGCCCATGACACCATCCATTTGTTTTTGCGCTAACAATAATTGTGAGTCAACACCAATCTCTTTCTTCAACTGCCCGACAAGTCGGAGTGAAGTGTTTGCTTGGGCAACCAGTTTTGCCGCATCAGTAACCCACTCGGAGGTGATGCCACCTTGACTATCCTTCATCGCTTCCAACTCATCGAGCCATCCAAGAAGGCGACCCACAATATCCTGTGCCGCATCGAGGGTGTTAATGCTTTCGTATCGCATCTGTTCGATGTGCTTTGCTTCTTCGGGGTCGTAGTCAATATGAGAATCCATGTGTTCCATGACGGTACCAGCGGGCCACGAGTACCGCTCTTCAAGGTAAGCGATGCTTACTTGGTCGGCGTGTACATCAATCTCTATCTCCTTGCGGTTAGAGATACCGCACAGGGGACACACGGGGGTATCGAGTACCCACCGCAGGGTTTCAATTGTTAGGGCGTTGCCTTCTGCCGCCAACCGCTGTTCAATCTCACTCCGTGTTCTCATCAGAACCACCTCCCCACTTCTGTACGACTTCCGTAGGGTCAGTCATTGTGCCGATTCGACACATGACACCCTTTCGTCCTCGTCCCTTAGTCTTGGGGGTATATTCACAGTACCACGGTTGGTTGACAAGATTGTCGTCAATCCACCGCTTTGCCGCAGTGTAGTCACCACGGGTGATGATGCGAGCGATTTCCTTGAGCAAGGTGGACTTGGTTATGTCTTGCATCCAAAACGCATCCTTGATGAGTCGAGCATCGGACTCCATGACGGAGCGACGCATGACGAGAGCGGCCTCAAGAATCAAAAGTAGTTTTTCGTCAAGAGTTATGTTTAGGACTTCATTCCCGACCCATTCGTCGCACATCATAGCATACCCGATTGCGATTCGTCGGAACAGGTCAGACTCAAACGAACGAATGTCCGGTCGATTCAACCACGCACCGAGTTCTTCCGAGAAATGTACACCGCTTGGAGGGTCGAAGATTGCATCGAGCATACGAGTGTTAATCCAGTTGCGAATACCAATGACCTCATCAGCGAGAATGGCTCGGTCTTCACGGGTCATGTTGACTTGCTTGTGTTGGGCAATCTTGTAAGCCGCCTCTTTTTCCGGACTCATTTCAATGTCGATGATAAACAGTCTTCGGTCAAGACCGGACTCCATCTCAAGACGACTTGGTTGTGTTCCGCCCCACATAGTATAACGAGTATTATATCGAACCCTTCCCATCCTCATAGCCTTCTCCACCCGACCGTTGTCGAGGGAAGTGAGCAATTGATTCTTCATGTCAACGCTGTGGTCCTTCTTGTTGGCATCGGTGAGCGAGGATGATTCTTCAAAACCAAGGAATCCGCCACACATCTCACGAGCGAGAGGACGGCCAGCGATGTTACCGTCTTCATCGACGGACCCAAACATACCAGCCTCGGTCACGGAGTTGGGACCAAGCATTGTACGGAAACCAGCACCGTCCTCAAACGCTGTCGGTGTGTACAGCAGACCGGTACCTTCTGCGAGGAACATATTGATGAGCATACTTTTACCGGAACCCTTCTCACCACGCATCAAGATGTGAACCCGTGTGTCTGCCAACTGTGACATTGGTGTGTAAATCGGGGAGAAGGAATGGCGCAACGGGCAGTTCGGTATGTTGAAGTCTGCGTTGTGCAACGGGTCAAAGTCACACCGGCTACACTTGTTGATTGCGTTGAAGATGTGTGCCCCAATCGAAGTGACGAAGATGGGGATTTTATCTTCAACATCGACATAATAGTTCGCCTTTGCGAAGTTAAGTATTCGGTCAATAATACGAGTCAAGCCCACTCCCCCATTGATGAATCTTCATCGAATGCTTGCGCTCCAATGTCGTCTTCAAGACTCTTTAGTGTTTGAATGGTACTGTCCATGACTCCCATGTCAAAATCATATCCAAGCATAACGAAGTGGGAGATGGCAAGTCCGAGTGCGGTTGGGTCAATGAACTGTCCTTCGTCTTGGGTGATGCAAAGTACATCGGCGTGTAGGCCAGCCAAGCGAGCGGTGAACACGAATGACCATGCGGGCAAAGCGAGGTACATCTCTTCGTCGAGATGAGGGTTATTTTCAAGAGTGGAGGCTTGTAACAACTGCGGCTCCCTGTCGCCGTCGATTATGTTCATGCTTGTCAAGAAGGTTAGTTCTTTCGTACCGTTGCGAATCAAGAACATAACCAAATCACGCACGAGAGGATAAGAGTTTTTCCAAAGCGTAGGACTTGGTTCGCCTCTTCCGTCGCTATGTGGAAACCAATTTGTTATTGCGATAAAGATAGTATCGTCTTTGACAGCAGTAACTCGCCACGACGGGTCGTTTGGTTTTGGCATCCGGTTGAAGGATTCAACATTTTGGTACCGTGACATGATGGAAGCGATGAGGGGTTTGCTTTCCTCCATGGACTTGCCGACGATTAGTGGGATGAAGCCGTACTCGCCTTCGACATAGATGTACACATTCTTCATCTGCGTGGGGGAGAGTTCTTCGTGGGCGAACCAGTCAAGACAGCCTTCTTGTAGGAGGGTTGTCATCACACTTGACCCCCTTCGGATAGAAGGTCAACACCACGCCTTACGAAGGCAGGCATACGGTCTAAGCGACGCAAAGGGGAACGGGTGGGGTCGAGGTAGGGTTCGCAAATCTCTTCCATTTTACGGGCCTCCAAGACAACAACAAGATTGGTGGATGGGATGCCTTCCAAAGAACTGAAAGGGAGAGAAGTGATGTGCTCTTTACCGGTCTTGGTGTTGAGCCATGAAACACGACGGAAAAGACCCGACCGGATGAGGGTTTGAGTCATGGTCTGTTGTGACCTAACAGCATCGTCACCATACATGGCTTGCAGGTGATTGTATAGTGTATCGGCCCGCATACAGTCTTGGTGTGTGTTCATAAATGACCATACCCTCTCAAGCAGGCGTGAGTTGTTTCTGTTGCTCCCCATGCCCTTTCCTACCGTTGTGGGGGTATAAAGGCTTTGTTTTTGTTGATTCGATATTCCGAGAAACAAATAAACGCTGTACTGCTCTCTAATGCTTTAATTCTTTTTTTGTTTCATAGGTGTTTAAGAAAAAGTAGTAGTTAAGATAAGAGGGAATCGTATAAACCTCTATGAAGTATTGAAAGAATAAAGGAATAGGCTTGCAGTGTACCGTTTATTTCTTTCAGTGGTGCGTTTAAACAAGTAAAACAATTCAACGAGGTACACTTTGGAACCTACGAAGTTCCAAATCATCTCGCTCAGAAAATCTCATTCCGTTGGGAATAGTTTCCATTGTGGGAAAAGAAAGGTTGAGCCTGCTGATTGCGGAAAGATTCTCCAACCTTTCCCCGATATTTTCGGTGACTTTTACCATGTTGGAAACCGGAAGAACATCGTGCCTTCTTGGTCGGAATCCGGATGCTCCGATTTCGATAACGGAATAAATAAGATGATTTCCCCCAATACTATCGGTGACAACGACTTTGTAATTTGCTCTTCCCGCTAAAGGTATGACTAATGCCGGTATTGTTTTTGCTTTGGTCTTGGTGTGAATTGTTAAGGGAATAGTGTACGAATCTTTGTATTCTCCCTCAAGTAAAAGAAGTGTTGGGGTGACTTCTGTTTCTGATGCGCTCGGAGAAACACTTAGGGCAAAAATACCTTTAGTCGGTTTTCCGTCTTGGTCCTTCCAATCTCCATTTCGTATTTGTATTCGGAGATAAGGCCAAGCATCGGGGTCGCAAAGCAATCCGTCAATCGCCATGTGTCCAACAATCCCCTGTTTCAAGTCGTTGTTGACTGGATTGCGGGGGAGTGGGTTGTCGGGATAGATTGCGTCGAGTAGTGACCACAACGCTCTCTTACCGTGTAGTATGATTTCTCCCGATGGTGTACTGATTCCAAAGTACGGTTGAAAGATTCTGTTAGTACCTGACTTAGAATAAGGGTAATAGAATGTGACCTTCAAGTCCTTGGTTCGACAGAACAACCAATTGCCAATAATCACGCTGTTGTCACCTTTTCGACCCACTCTTTGAATGCGTCTTCGTTTTCGATGAAGTAACCTTTGCACAAATAACTTTTGCCTTCTTGTGTGATGTGCATTTGACCATTCGACAGCCCTTTGATTTGGCGACAGATTTGAGCGATACCGTTTGCGTCGGGAACATAGTTCCCAGCGAGTCCGGTTGCCTTGACGAGTTCAACGATTTCCCCACTCGGCACGAGTCGGTCTTCGTTGTCTTTTAGCACTTGTACGATTCTTTGCTTGAGCGCAAAGTTCCGTGGCATTTTCTTTCGTGTAGCCATATCATTCAACTCCCGCTGGGTTCCACCAATGAGGCGCAGGTACGCCTTTGTCCCAACAAGCAAAGCCAGCCTTTTCACGCATATAAAAGATGCGGTAGGCTTCGACTGCGGTGTGCTTTGTGGCGTCGAGCAGGTCGAGGTTGCGCCCTTCGGATTGATTGAGGCAACGGGCGAACGGCGTTCTTTCTCCTTCGGGTATGTAGTCTATCCACAGCACTGCGCCCGCCAAATGTCTTAATTGTTGTTGGGCGAAATGTTCTTTGTCGAACCGTATTTTGAATTGCTCACACAGTTCTTGGGTGTGCTGGTAAAGCCAAATCCAATTGCTAAGATTTTCGGATGCCCACTGCGTTGCTGGGTGGTTCTTGTAGCCACCCTTGTGTGGTTGACCGGTCGTTTTGGTGAGAGGCATTTTGTGAGCGGGTGCGTCGTTGTTGAGCAGGCCGCTAACGAGCATCTGTACGCCTTCAACGCACATCTTGCTTGCGTGGGTATCACAAACCATTTGAGCCGCTGTATCGGGACAGTCGTCGAGTGCGACGAAGTGTGTCATGCTCCCAACTCCTTAATCTTGCCGATGGCATCTTGGTGGGCTTTCATTAGGCGGTCTGTGAGTGCTGATGTGAACGGGTAGGATTCAATCCTCATGTGCTTGCATAGTTCCTCAATGATTTTGATTGCATCTTGTGTGATGTCTTGTACATCGAGGGTGCATTGGTGGTTGATGGCAAGCATCGCCTCCATGTTATCGGCAAGGGTGAATTCGATGCTCATTGGTATTCCCCCAATTTTTCTTCAAGAGCCTCGTCGGACAGCAGTTCGGTGCGAAGTTTGTTGAGTTCTTCCTTCACTGCGTCGGGGTGTTGGTGGCTGAAAGACCAATCGTTGATTGGTACTACATCGCACCACGGGTCGCCGGTCATCATCACGCTGATGGTCTGTCGGTAGCCTTTTGGCCCCATGACGCCTTCGTGTCGTACACCGTATTGGAAGGTGAGGTTGGTGTGTTCGTAGTTGAGTGCTTGGTGTGCAATCTCGTGATAGTCAAGAGTTCGACCGTAGCAGTTCAAGAGGTGGTGAAGTTCGTATTGGTCGGGCATGGTAAAGAAGCGCACGATTGTGAAACCTCTTGTGGTCATTCGTTCGATGAACCTTGCGAGGTTGTCGGTGTAATCGTACTTGCGTAGTGTTGCGTCAATTATATCTGTGTTTGTTTTCATGTGTGTATCTCCATTGTTTTTGTGTGGGGTGTGTCGGGTTGTCTGCCTACAAATTAAGTAGTATCTCTTACTATTTAAAGTTGTTGGTAGTGCGACTAAAGGAGGGGTCAAGGCTCAACGCCGACTCCTGTTGTTGTTTTTCTTCTTGCGGCAAGTTTGACAAAGACCGGTGCCTCGTCCTCTTTTTGGTGGTCGGCAATCTTTTGCTCCGCAAATAGTATTCCGGCAATCCGTACATTTGGTTGAGTCTGCTACATTTTGCAGAATGTCGGATGGGATTGGCTCTTCGGTGAACAGGTAGGTGTGTATCGGTGAAGTGAGTGGAATGAAGGCGGCGCCGGTGGCGGTGGTGAGGGTGGCGGCGGCGAGAGCGTATTCCTTCTCTTGGGCACTCCATCCAGTACCGCAGGTTTCGCAAGAATCTGCTTGGAGGATTGCATCTTTGAGTTCCATCAAATGCCAATTGAATCCGAAATCACGCTTGAGTCCTCCGGCAACAAAATTTTGTTGGTGCGAGTTTTTGATGATGATGGCGAATTGTGCGTCGGGACCGATTTTCCACGGCGTTCCGAGGCCGTAAAAGAATCTTGGACCTTCGGGGTGGTCGAGCGTGTACAGGATTGGTTGTTTGAGTTGGTAGTCCGCAGGGTACCACATTCGTAGGGACTGTGGGTACGGTTTGCTCAAATCTCCCTGTCCGATTGGGTTCACGCCGTCACCTCTTTTAGTCGGTATAGCATCTGTTTTTCGTTTGCGTTTATTTCAAACCGGTCATCCATCCTAATGAACATTGAGATTTGGTGGGTGGTCGGTAGGTAGCGATTGGTGACATGGCGTGGTTTGGAGCGGGGGGGACGGCTTGAATGGAGAGCGGCAGTTGTCTGTCTATCTCGCAGTCGCTTGTTTTCAGCATCGGTCAAGATGTTGTTGTCGAGAAGCATACCCGTGATTTCACGACTGCTTGCCCATTGGTTGTCATTACCTGTTAGGGCAATAACAATGCGGTCTGTGACTTGCTTGCGTCGTCGTTGCGTTCTGTCGCCAATCGCCATCACTCTTCACCGTCCTTTGGTCTTTTTTGTAGGATTCGCCAACCGGTTTGAAGTCGGTCGTGGCAATTCTTGCAGGCGGTGCGTGTGGTACCGTCAACCAACTTATTGCAGGAGACGAACTTGACGGCTGGGTGCTTCTTGAACTCACCGAAATGGGAATGGAAGGTGTGCATACCCTCTTCCCATTGGAACTCCGTTGAGCCAGCCATGTACTTCAATTTTTCTTCGGGGTATGAGGCTGGTGGGGTCATGCAATAGCCGTGGAACATACACTGCGAGAAGACGCCACGGGAAATGAGGCGTGGTTCGCTTGTGCCTTCGTAGTCCGGTTCAGTGTCACCGTTGAAGGTGAAGTCACCGTCGTCGGCTCGTTCGTCGTACCCGAAATTGTACCCGCTTCGTTCGATGTACTCACGAGCGGCGGCAACGGATTTTGGGCCGGTGATGGTAGCGTACCGAGTCATTTTTTCGGTGACAGCAAATCGGTAAATCTTCGTACCGTCTTGCTCCGTGTGTACGGAGTCAAGGTGTCCGGTATAGAAGCAGTCGATTGGGGTCAAGGTAGTCATACTTCCACCTCACCGATGAGCGTTTCGCATTGGAAGCAGTGAACCTTGCCAGCAGTGGCGTTGAAGTAAATGTGCCATGAAAGGGACAGTGAATCTTCGGAGCACCGTCGGTTGGGACAGTTGACCGAGTTGTTTTGAACTCGTACCCGTGGTGCAGGGATGAAGATAGTCATACTTTCACCTCAATAGTAAGGGGGTCTGTTTGAGCGTTTGTTTCAAAGTGGTCGAATGACTTCTGCCAAGAGTTGTGTGACATGAAGTAAATGACATTTGGGTGCAACATCATGTTGATTCTGCCGGATTGTTGAACATCGTAGTAGTTGCTCCACATGGCGTGGGTGATTGTGTAGGGTGGCTGTATTTTTCGCATATTATTATCTCCATTGTTTTTTTGTGTTTGGAATGTGTTGATGTCGGGCAAGCACTGCGGCTGGCCGTCATTCACGGTCACATCGGCAACTCAAGCGATGAGGCGGGCCACCACGGAATCCCATGCTTTTGCCTTTGTGTTGGAACCGACGCCAAGGACGGCGGATTCGACGCGCTTTTGGTTCACAGTCCCTGCGGAGTTGTGGACCCATGCGTGGTCGATGTATTCGGTGACGACATTGAACGACTGCCAAGCGGTGTCACGCATAGCGGCGGTGTTGTTCGTGCGGGACTTCTCAAGGGCGAGAAGGTGGTTCATGGTGTTGAACCCACGGGTCTTGAGGCCGTGTTCATTTTCACCATCACGGAGTTTCTCGTCGGTCTTTAGGCCGAGAACATCAATGTAGTATTCGGCCCTGTCAACGGCATCCATCTCAACAGCCATCAGTTCACCAGCAGTGTCGGCAAAGTTTTGATTGAGCGTGTCGGTCAATTTGATGGCGTGTCGCATTTCAGCAAGTCGGTCGTGCATCTTCGACGAGTGTCGGATTGAGAGGTCACGAGGGTTGATGTTAGCCCGCTTGAGGCTTGACATTGCGTGGCGGAACTGGTTGGTACAGCCAAGGCGGACATTGGTCGGTACACATCGCACACCTTGCGACCCGTCGTGGGCGTTGGTGAGATAGATGTACTGGTTGAGGTCGTCCCATCCGTCGATGCGGAAGGAGTCGGGTAGTGAGAAGGATGCGTAAAGGCTTGAGCCTCCGTCAATCATTCCAACTCGGTCCCATTCGATTTCGCCGGTACCCACAAGGGTGTCGGCCATCGCAAGCAGTTCGGCGTTTTGCAGGACATTGTAGGTTTTGCCTACAACGCCGAGCGTGTGGTCGTTGTCTGTTCTTGCGACCCGTTGGAACTTGCTCCGGACTTCTCGTCCCTGTGCTGTGTACAGCGGTTCGGTCTTCACACCGAAGTCCATGCCAGCATTGGCAAGCACCTCGGCGGTTGTTTCTCCATGGGCTTTTTGACCCATCGTCATATATGCGGCTATCATTCTTGTCATAGTTTTCATCTCGTTTTTTTTCATTTGTTTTTTGGGGGGTGTATTGCGTTGTCGGCTTGTCGGCTTTCTCCGCTTACAAATTAAGTACTTCGTCCTACTATTTAAGTCTTTCGGTAGGGCGACTAAACACACACACACCATTTCACTGCGAGTCCCCGTGCCCCCTGTAGTGTGGGGGTAGGTGGACAGCCCAGCGAATTGTTCGGCGTTGTACTTTTATGCCGTCGTCGTATTCTGTTCGCCATTCTGTTGTCGAAACAATACTTGAAGTGTTTTCTTCGGTAGCGTTGTGCTTGCGGGTGTACTGCGCCCACACTGCGGTTGTTGGGAAGTGGCGGTGTAGTGGTGATTTAGACACATACGGCCAAACTCGTTGCATCAAGTCGTACAGTTCGTCACGGGTGAAGGTTATCGGCCCGCATCCAATTCGTGAGTGGTAACGCATCATCTTGTACATCTCCCACATACACCTTGTAGTTAGTTTTGTCGTCAAAGTATTGCACCCCCTTTCGGTTCGTCGTCGTCGTCACCCATGGCGGCGTTGAGTTCTGCCATTTCCATTTCCTTGCGGTGGCCGAAGTCGTGCGTGGCGAGCATGTGATACACATTGTAGTCCGGCCCAACAAATTCGGTGCCGCATGTTTGACATGTCATGCGTATGATGTTGATTTGTGAAACCCACATTTTGCGGTCTTGGAGATATACCCCGTCACCGCTGGTTTCGGTACCAATCATTTCGGATATTACTTTTTCGAGAATATCAAGTGTCAAATCCTTTCTTCCGTTCATTCTTCAAACACCCCATGGAACTTCAAGTAGCAATCGGCACACACTTCAAGATGAGTCGCTGGCGGAAGGGGGATGGTATTGTCACTGTGGATGATGTACCTTTCACCGGCTCGCCATTCTTCGCATGACGGATATTCGCAGGGGCGTTTTGAGAACGCGATGGGTTCGTTGTTTTGACCTTCGTCTTCATCGAAGGGAACAGGGTTGAAGTGTTCGACGCAGACTTCGCAAGAAGTGTAACGACTCATGCGACCACCTCTTCGACTTTGTAAAGTGAGTACCATTCGAGCAATAATTGGGCGTTGATAAATTTAACTAATTGGGTCAAATTTTCGACTGGTACGATTTCAGTGTGCAATTCTTCGTTTTCTTGATAATCGGCAAAGACTCGCCATGTGACGCTGAATCTCATCATTCGCAACACCACACATGGCCGTTGGAGTAGGTGAAAGCATGGCGCAGTTCTGATTTCCAATACCACTCAAAGTCCACATAGCGGAAGAGTGGGTTGTTGTTGTTCATATCAATCCAACCGACTTCGGTGGCGTATTCTTCGGCAAACGCTTTGGGTGAATCATATTTTCCCATGTATTGTTCATTGAAGGCCCATTCAAGTTCACCTTTGAGGTGCGACATGTTCCATGAGTCGTGGTTGAACCAATGGAAGAAGGCGTCGGCGCCCACTCTCATCGCATGCATGACTTCGATGAGGAACTCAATGTCGGGATTTTCGCCAATGTTGGGAACGCCGTCATAATCGTGAATCGCCCATTCGTCGTGGAAAGGTCGGGGGCAGGCGACCATGTGGTCTGTGTTTCGGTCGGTCGGTGTTTCGGTCGGTGTATTGGTTTTTTCATACCG
>TARA_R110000824_G_scaffold3384_2_pt1 | contig 42651 bp, 31 predicted proteins | sample TARA_R110000824 | Tara Oceans TARA_R110000824 (sample SAMEA4397747) | marine metagenome | biome: Polar Biome; feature: [MES] marine water layer (ENVO:01000295) within the mesopelagic zone...; material: water (ENVO:00002006), including particulate matter (ENVO:01000060) such as......
TCAACGGCACGGCGCGAATATTACCGATTTAGGGATCTTGTGTCTAGTCCTCTGCCGATTTTTTTCGCGCCGACCATATCTTACCTATCAGCTTACGTCTTAAGCATCGCGTCATTATGCAAACCCGCAAGTCTTATTCCACTTCGTTTTCGCTATTTCTTTCACGCTGAATGCGCTGATAAATCTCTTCCCGGTGAACCGCAACATCTTTAGGCGCATTAACACCAATACGCACTTGATTGCCTTTCACACCTAGTACGGTGACAGTGATTTCATCACCGATCATCAAGGTTTCGCCAACACGGCGAGTTAGGATGAGCATGGCTGATCTCCTTTTCAGACGTTTTATGCAACGGGATATGTCAGACCGAGGCAACACTAGGCCATTATGCGGCATAGTGCTGCCTGTCACCAACGGCTCCGGCTCCATGACACCTCAACCTCCCGTTGAAAGAAAGCTCACCACCACATGGCAGCAAGTACCCCTTCAGCGTAGAAGATTTAAGGCATTAATGTTATTCAGATTCGATATCTGTCTTATCTAAACCGAAGGCTTTGTGTAACGCATTGACGGCAAGCTCCATATGCTTCTCATCAATCACGACAGAGATTTTAATCTCAGAGGTGGAGACCATACGAATATTGACGTTCTCATCAGCCAGCACGCGGAACATTTTTGATGCCACCCCTGCGTGAGAGCGCATTCCCACACCTACCAAGGAGACTTTGGCGATATTGTCATCACCACGCAGTTCACCACCACCTAAATCCGGGATCACCGTCTCTTCAAGCAGTTTCTTGGTTGCTTTGTAATCGCCTTTGGCAACCGTAAAGGTGAAGTCGGTATAGTCACCAGCCGGGGCAACGTTCTGTACGATCATATCGACTTCGATATTGGCATCGGCAATCGGGCCAAGAATACGAGAAGCGACGCCTGGCACATCCGGTGTGTTGAGCAAGGTCAGTTTGGCTTCATTCTTGGTAAAGGCGATACCGGAGATCAGTGGTTCTTCCATAGCGTCCTCGTCTTTGTCTGCTTCTGCAACAATTAGGGTACCGGGGCCGTCTTGAAAGCTCGACAGCACCCGCAGGGGCACGTTGTATTTACCGGCAAACTCTACCGCGCGGATCTGCAGTACTTTAGAGCCGAGACTAGCCAGCTCCAGCATCTCTTCCACGGTAATGCTCTCTAAGCGCTGCGCTTTGGAACATACACGCGGGTCGGTGGTATACACCCCGTCAACATCGGTGTAGATCTGGCACTCATCGGCGCCAAGTGCGGCGGCCAGAGCTACACCCGTGGTGTCAGAGCCACCACGACCCAGGGTCGTGATGTTGCCGTCCTCATCGACCCCTTGGAAACCAGCCACGACCACTACCTGCCCTGCTTCCAGGTCAGCTTTTAGATCGTCGGTTTCGATGCGCTGGATACGCGCCTTGGTATAGGCGCTGTCCGTATGGATACCTACCTGGGCGCCAGTGTGTGAAGTGGCTTGCACGCCAATTTGCTGCAGCGCCATGGCGAGTAGGGAGATCGTCACCTGCTCGCCGGTCGACAGCAGCATATCCATCTCGCGCGGTGCGGGATCGTCATTAAGTGCCTGAGCCATGTCCGTGAGGCGGTTGGTTTCGCCGCTCATGGCCGAGACCACAACCACCACCTGATGGCCTTGATCGCGGAAGCCCTTAACCTTTTCCGCTACGGCCTTGATACGCTCGACAGAGCCCACCGAAGTGCCGCCGAACTTCTGTACGTATAGTGCCATATGCCGTTTTTCCTATGCGTTCGGGAATGGAGGGTGAAGTTACATTTATCACTAGGAGTCTTTGATTAACGTAATGAGCGCAGTTCAGACAAGGCGAAATTAGATGAAAAAGCGGAGTTTACATAAAGTAAATGAGCATTTTGAAGCTAATTTCAACGTCGTATGAACAAGCGCAATAGTTAATCAGAGATCTTCTAAATAAATAAGGCCGGTGACAATCATGCCACCGGCCTTTGGGTTTAGCTAAGTGCGTTTTCCAACCATGCCGGTACGCTCTTCAACGCATCCGTCAGGGCATCGGGCTGGCTACCTCCTGCCTGAGCCATATCCGCGCGGCCACCACCTTTACCTCCCACTTGAGAGGCAACATGGTTAACCAGCTCACCGGCTTTCACTCGGCCGGTCAAATCTTGGGTTACCCCGGCAATCAGGCTGACTTTGCCCGCCACCTGATCGGCAACCCCAAGGATAATGACCCCGGAACTGAGCTTGTTCTTAAGTTGGTCAAGAATGCCGCGCAGGTCTTTGCCAGAGACACCTTCCAACTGTGTCGCTAACAGTTTAACGCCGTTGACCTCTTGCACCTGACTCAGCATGTCACTACCCGCAGCACTGGCTAGCTTGGCTTTAAGCTGCTCCAACTCTTTTTCTAAGCTACGATTGCGCTCAACCAGAGACTCTACCCGCGCTTCAACTTGCTCAGGCTTGGTCTTCAAACGTTCCCCCAAGCGCTCAAGGCGAGCTTCCTGCTCGCGGAAGTAAGCAAGTGCGTTTTCGCCGGTAATCGCTTCGATACGACGTACACCGGAGGCAATGCCCACTTCACTCATCACATGACAGCAGCCAATATCACCACTGCGTGCCACGTGGGTACCACCGCACAACTCGATAGAGAAGTCGTCGGCACCAATCGTCAGTACCCGCACATTCTCGGCGTATTTGGCCTCAAACAGCGCCGCCGCCCCTTTGGCTTTGGCTTGATCCAGGCTCATTTGCTCGGTTTTAGTCGGCGCATTAGCCAGTATCTGCTCATTGACCAACCGTTCGACTTCCGCCAACTGCTCGGCAGTCATCGGCTCAAAATGGCTAAAGTCGAAGCGCAGCCGCTCAGCATTAACCAGCGAGCCTTTTTGCTGCACGTGATCGCCTAGTACCATACGCAGCGCTTTGTGCAACAAGTGAGTCGCCGAGTGGTTACGGATCGTGGCGGTACGCAGGCTGGCATCCACTTCGCCGCGTACACTGGCGCCTACACTCAGCGAACCTTCCACCATAATGCCCTGGTGTAAGTGATGCCCGCTCTGCTTTTGGGTATCCGTTACCTGGAAACGACCGCCGTCGACATACAGGTAGCCGGTATCGCCCACCTGGCCGCCGGACTCACCGTAAAAGGGCGTGCAATCTAGCACCACAACGCCCTTCTGCCCCGCTTCCAGCGCGGCCAGCGCATTGCCTTCGCTGTCGACCAGTGCCGTTACCTTGGCTTGACCCTCCAGGCGGTCATAGCCAGTAAAAGCGGTCTCACCGTCAAGCTCAATAGAGGCGCTGTAATCAGCGCCGAACTGGCTAGCCGCCCGGGCACGCTCGCGTTGGGCCTCTAAGGCCTGCTGAAAGCCCTCTTCATCGAGAGTGACGCCGCGTTCGCGGCACACATCAGCGGTGAGATCAAAAGGAAAGCCGTAGGTGTCGTAAAGCTTAAACACTGTTTCACCCGGCAGCACCTTGCCATCCAGCTCGGCTAAGGCTGCATTCAACAGCCCCATGCCATGGTCCAGGGTGCGAGCAAACTGCTCTTCTTCTTTCAACAGCACCCGAGTGATCTGGTCATTCGCTTCGCGAAGCTCTGGATACGCATCACCCATTTCGGCATCCAGCGCGTCCACCAGCTTGTGGAAGAACGGCTCTACGGCTCCCAGCTTGTGACCATGGCGGATCGCGCGGCGAATGATGCGACGCAATACATAGCCACGCCCTTCGTTAGAAGGCAATACACCGTCGGCAATCAGGAAGGCACAGGAGCGGATGTGGTCGGCAATCACACGCAGCGAAGGTGTCGTGGTATCCGGATGCCCGGTCGCTTTAGCCGCCGCCTGTAGCAGGCTCTGGAACAGATCAATTTCGTAGTTGGAATGCACGCCCTGCATGACGGCAGCTACGCGCTCCAAACCCATACCGGTATCGATAGAGGGCTTGGGCAGCGGATTGAGCGTTCCTTGGCTATCACGATCAAACTGCATGAACACCAGGTTCCAGATTTCGATGTAGCGGTCGCCATCTTCTTCCGGGCTACCGGGAGGGCCGCCCCATACCTCTGGACCGTGGTCAAAAAAGATTTCCGAACTCGGGCCACAAGGACCGGTGTCGCCCATCTGCCAGAAGTTATCTTCGTCTAATTTGGAAAAGCGCTCGGGGTCAATACCGATCTCGTCTTTCCAGATACGCTCAGCTTCGTCATCGCTAACATGTACCGTTACCCACAGTTTCTCTTTAGGCAGACCCAGCGTTTCGGTCAGAAATACCCAGGCAAAGCGTATGGCGTCGTGCTTGAAGTAGTCGCCAAAACTGAAGTTACCTAACATTTCAAAAAACGTGTGGTGACGTGCGGTATAGCCGACATTGTCTAAATCATTATGCTTACCGCCTGCGCGTACGCAGCGCTGCGCAGATGTTGCACGCACGTAGGGGCGTGGGTCGCGACCCAGAAATACATCTTTGAAAGGCACCATGCCGGCATTGGTGAACAGCAGCGTCGGGTCATTACCCGGCACTAAAGAGCTGGTGGGTACAATCGTATGCCCCTGCTCTTCAAAGAAGGTGAGAAAGGCCTGTCTAATTTCTGCGCTTTTCATAGGGTATCCGTAACAAGAAAGCGTGGTGTCCCAGGGCGCTGTCGACGCTACCCTCAGGGGTCGCAAAGAGGCCATTATAGCGCAGTTGTCAAACGACTAAAGCCGCACTTAGTGGCAGAGAGGCAAACAAATAGCTAGAAAAGCGTATGAGAGCGCTATTAGAAAAGTAAGAGCAGGCGTTTTATAGGCAGGGGGAAAGCATTACAGAGATAGAGAAAATGTATTACAGACAGGAAAGCGCATAGCGGATTTGCTCAAAATCGAAGCCACGACTAGCCAGAAAGCGCTCGCGTCGAGCGCGCTCTTTAGGCGTTTCGCCGGGGCTATCAAAGCGCCGCGCCAGTGTTTCCCGGGCTAGCTCGAACCAGTCAATCTGCTCCCCCTCCTCCACCTCTTCAAAAGCAGCGTTAAGGGTTTCCTGGTCGACGCCGCGTTGGCGCAATTCACCTTTAATACGAATAACACCCTGGCCGCGCAGAATGCGCGAGCGTACGAAACTAGCTGCAAAACGAGCATCAGATTGCAGGCCTTGCTCCGCCAGAGCGTCTAAACACTCGTCAATAGCGGTATCGTCGAAGGCTTTTTTCTTCAAGCGCTGGGCTAGTTCGGCGCGAGAGTATTCGCGCCGAGCCAGTAAGCCAATCGCGATGTCACGGGGCGTGGCCTCGCGCTGAGACATAAAGGCCATTAGATTGTCTCGGTTAGAAAAGACTTAGAGCAGATCGTCATCGTTGGCATCCACTTCAGCCGCTGCTTCGGCAGATGCATCTTCCTTCTCCTTTTTAGGATCAGGCTTGGCCAAGAGCTGCTCACGAATTTGCGTTTCGATTTCGAGCATAATGTCTGGATGCTCTTCCAGGTAAAGCGCGGAGTTTGCTTTACCCTGGCCGATTTTCTTGCCTTTATAGCTGTACCAAGCACCGGCTTTATCGACCAGGTTGCACTGCACACCCAGGTCAATAACCTCGCCAGCGTGGTAGATACCCTTGCCGTAAAGGATTTGGAATTCAGCCTGACGGAATGGCGGTGCCACCTTATTTTTGACTACTTTCACGCGGGTTTCGTTACCGGTGACTTCATCGCCCACTTTCACCGAGCCGGTGCGGCGAATATCCAGACGCACGCTGGCGTAGAACTTAAGCGCGTTACCGCCAGTAGTGGTTTCGGGTGAACCAAACATCACGCCAATCTTCATGCGGATCTGGTTGATGAAGATCACTAAGCAGTTGGCGTTTTTGATATTACCGGTGATTTTACGTAGCGCCTGAGACATCAAACGCGCCTGGAGACCAACGTGAGAGTCGCCCATTTCGCCTTCGATTTCAGCGCGCGGGGTCAACGCAGCGACCGAGTCGATAACGATGACATCAACACCGCCGGAGCGTACCAGCATGTCGGTAATTTCCAGCGCCTGCTCACCGGTATCCGGCTGGGAAACCAGCAGATCATCCAGGTTAACGCCCAGTTTTTCTGCGTAGCTGGGGTCAAGCGCGTGCTCGGCATCAACGAAGGCGCATATTTTGCCCTGCTTTTGCGCTTGAGCAATCACCGAAAGGGTCAGCGTCGTTTTACCCGATGATTCCGGGCCAAAGATTTCGCAAACACGACCAAACGGCAGACCGCCGATGCCGAGCGCGATATCCAGCCCCAGAGAACCCGTGGAAACCGACGGCATGACCACACGCGGTGCGTCGCCTAGACGCATGACGGTGCCCTTGCCGAACTGACGGTCGATTTGGGTGAGTGCAGCGTTTAGCGCTTTAGTGCGGTTGTCATCCTGAGCCATTCAGAGATTCCTCATAACAAGCTGTATAATTACCCAGTAGTATGCCAAAGATTGTGCCGTAAACAAATCCTTGATCACGCTTTCTCTTAACTATTTTCCTTCCTTACTCCTGCTTGCCTGCCTTCACCTGTGCATCCAGGCGTGCCACCAGCCCTGCCAGCGCCTGACGCACTGCCTGCTCGCGCACTGCTTGGCGATCCCCAGGGAAGTGGAAACACTCGGCTTGCTGCTCGGCAGTATCACCCCAGGCGATCCAAACGGTACCCACCGGCTTTTCAGCACTACCACCATCCGGCCCGGCCACCCCACTAACGGCAACGCCCAAGCCCGCACCGCTTTCCCGGCAGGCGCCTTGCACCATCGCTTTCACTACTTCTTCGCTCACTGCCCCGTGTTCTGCCAGTATAGCGTCTGGCACGCCGAGCAGGCGGGTCTTAGCCGCATTCGCATAGGTCACATAGCCAGTTGTAAAGTAAGCAGAGCTACCCGCCGTGCTGGTAATCGCACTGGCGATACCACCGCCCGTGCAGGATTCAGCGGCGGTCACTTCCACCTTCAACTGCTGACAAAGCCGCCCTAGGCGCTGAGCTAACAGCGTCAAATCAAGATTTTTCAGGCTAGATACGCTGGGCACTATGGTCGCTCCTTCAAGTGAGTCGTCTGTTCAGCGTAGAATACTGTGTTTAGCTTTCTCAAAGAAATTGCTCAATCAGGACGCCCATGTCACAGGCCATTCCCCCTAACACGCCAATGATCACGCAGTATTTAAAGATCAAACGCGAACACCCCGAGGTTCTGCTGTTTTACCGAATGGGGGATTTTTATGAGCTATTTTTCGACGACGCCAAGCGCGCCGCCGCACTGCTGGACATTACGCTTACCCAGCGCGGCCAATCGGGCGGCAAACCCATCCCGATGGCAGGTGTACCTTACCATAGCGCTGAAGGCTATTTGGCGCGTCTGGTCGCCGGTGGCGAGTCAGTTGCCATTTGTGAGCAGATTGGCGACCCCGCTACCAGCAAAGGCCCCGTTGATCGCCAAGTAGTGCGTATCGTCACCCCCGGTACGCTCCACGATGAAGCGCTGCTCGATGCCCGCCGCGACAACGTACTGGTGTCGGTTTCCCCCGGTAAAGATAGCTGGGGCCTTGCCTGGCTGGAACTCTCTAGCGGCCGCTTCAATGTACTGGAAGTCGAGAGCGAAGCGGAGATGCTAGCAGAGCTTACCCGTCTCTCCCCTGCTGAGTTGCTGGTGCCCGAAAGCCTGACCCTACCCGATGCCTGGTCGCAAAAGCGCAGCCTGCGTCGCCAGGGCGAGTGGCTGTTTGATTTGGAGAGCGCCACCCGCAGCCTGTGCGATCAGTTTGAAGTGCAGGATTTACGCGGCTTTGGCTGCGCACACTTAACCACCGCACTGATTGCCGCCGGAGTGCTGATTGATTACGCCCGCGACACTCAGCGCTCGCGCCTGCCCCACGTGACCGCGATTAGCGTTGAGAATCGCGACGATGCGGTGGTGATCGACGCCGCCAGCCGCCGTAATCTAGAAATCGACATTAACCTGGGTGGCAATAGCGACAACACCCTGGCGAGCGTGCTGGACACCTGCACCACCGCCATGGGCTCGCGGCTACTCAAACGCTGGCTGAACCGTCCACTGCGCCAACGAGAGATTGTCCAGAACCGCCATGCAGGCGTGGCGTTGCTAAGCCTGGATGCCGCCTACATGTCGCTGCGCGAGACGTTGAGCGATGTGGGCGATGTGGAGCGCATTCTGGCCCGGGTCGCGCTGTACAGCGCCCGACCACGGGATTTGGCACGTCTGCGTGACGCCCTGGTCACTCTGCCTACCCTTGAACAGCAGTTGGGCGAGGTAGAGAACGGCAGCGCGCTGGATAGCCTGCGCCCGCATATCCGCCCCTACCCTGAAATGGCTGACATGCTCAGCCGCGCGCTAGTTGAGAATCCGCCGGTGGTGATCCGCGATGGCGGGGTGATTGCCAACGGCTTTGATGTCGAGCTCGACGAGCATCGGGGCATGGCCGAGAATGCGGGCGACTATCTTGTTCGGCTGGAAACCCGCGAACGCGAGCGTACCGGGCTTGCCAATCTCAAAGTCGGCTACAACCGTGTACACGGCTACTTTATCGAGCTGCCGCGCTCCCAGGCGCAGCAGGCGCCCGCTGACTATATTCGCCGCCAAACGCTGAAAAACGCCGAGCGTTTTATCATTCCTGAACTCAAAGAGTTTGAGGATAAGGCGCTGTCGGCTAAATCCCGCGCCCTGACCCGTGAAAAATGGCTTTATGACCGCCTGCTGGGTGAACTGAATAACAGTCTTCACGCGCTACAAAACACCTCTCAAGCGTTAGCGGAGCTGGATGTGCTGTGCGCCTTTGCCGAACGCGCCGAGGCGTTGAGCTGGGTGCGCCCAACGCTGAGCGAGGCCACCGGCATTCGTATCGAGGCGGGGCGGCACCCTGTGGTTGAACAGGTTAGCGAAACGCCCTTTGTGCCCAATGACGTTACGCTTAACCCCGACCAGCATATGCTGATTATTACTGGCCCTAATATGGGTGGTAAATCGACCTATATGCGGCAAACAGCGTTGATTGCTCTGCTCGCCCACTGCGGCAGCTTTGTGCCCGCCGATGCCGCCGAGATCGGCCCGCTGGATCGGATATTTACCCGCATTGGCTCGTCGGATGACCTCGCGGGCGGGCGCTCCACCTTTATGGTCGAAATGACCGAAACGGCCAATATTTTACACAATGCCACCCAGCAAAGCTTGATTTTGATGGATGAAATTGGCCGCGGCACTAGCACCTTTGACGGGTTATCGCTGGCCTGGGCGAGTGCGGAACATCTTGCCAAGGGGCGTGCACTAACACTATTTGCCACGCACTATTTTGAGATGACCGCCCTGCCTGAACACATGGAGGGTGTGGCCAATATCCACCTAACGGCGACCGAGCATGGCGACAGCATCGTGTTCATGCACCGCATTGAAGCAGGCCCGGCTAGCCAGAGTTACGGTTTGCAGGTTGCTCAATTAGCGGGCGTACCTGGCCATGTGATTAAACGGGCCCGTGAGAAGCTGATGAGCCTGGAGCAGCGCGATGTAGATAACACAGCGCAAGCGCCACGAACGGCTCCCCAGCAAAACGACCTGTTTGCAGCCGCGCCGCACCCGGTGGTGGAGGCATTGGAAAATGTCGATATGGATGGTTTAACGCCGCGGGAAGCGCTCGCGCTGTTGTATCAGTGGCGAGACCTGATCTAATAGTACATATAGTAGGTTATACAGAAGCCCATAAGGCGCTTGCCGCCAGGTAGGCGCACCACTAGAATGTCGCTCAAACTTTTAGCTTATAAAAAACGGCTGATTTATAACCATTCACGATTGACCATGGCCAGGAGCTACCTGGCCCTGCAAGAGGGATAGCAAGATGACGTTTGTCGTTACCGAGAACTGCATCCAGTGCAAATACACCGACTGTGTGGAAGTCTGCCCGGTCGACTGTTTCTACGAGGGCCCGAACTTCCTGGTCATTCACCCTGACGAGTGTATTGACTGCGCACTGTGTGAACCAGAATGCCCCGCTGAGGCGATATTCTCAGAGGATGAGCTGCCGGATGGGCAAGAGGCGTTTATTGAGATTAACGCTGAAATGTCAGAAGTATGGCCCAATATTACCGAAAGGAAGGATCCGCTGCCTGACGCCGAAGAGTGGGATGGCAAGCCCGGTAAGCTTGAGAAGTTAGAGCGTTAAGTTTAACTCACTCCTGCTCTGCTGCTACTTTATAACCAGCGCTTTTTTTGGAAAAAGCGCTGGTTTTTTATGGGGTTGTCAAGCGTGCACTGCCAAATGAGAGGCAAAAAAAAGGCGACCCGTAGGCCGCCCGCTCCAAGCACTTCCTCTGACCACTCCCTGTATCAACTTCCTCAGATGTCTTCCCTGCCGGGGCTCACCTCTCTGCATCGCCCGGCGCATCCGTCCTACATCCCGTTGCATCCTGTCTGAAGCATCCTTGCCTCCCCTTGTCCTGCGTGTATTGTGGCAGATCATGTAGGCTTCTCAACAAAGCCAAAATGCAAAAAGGCGAGTCTTGCGACTCGCCTTAATTCCACAATTATATTTAAAAACAAAAGCTTAAATTTTAATTAGTGGAAAATTTCGCTTTTTCTTACCCTAAACCAAGCGATTCTCGTCGGCTTTTGTAAGACATCTCTTACAAAATCTTGAGACATCACTTACAAAGCTCATTCAATATTGGCACTTTACTGACCTTTGATCGCTTTTAGGCCAGGATAGGTCACATCCCCTAGTTCCGCTTCAATCACCAGCAAACGGTTGTACTTGGCAACGCGATCAGAACGGCACAGTGAACCCGTTTTAATCTGACCAGCGCAGGTACCTACCGCCAAATCGGCAATAGTGGTGTCTTCCGTTTCACCAGAGCGGTGCGAAATCACTGCAGTAAAGCCTGCATCCTGGGCCATCTTGATGGCATCCAGGGTCTCAGAGAGCGAGCCGATCTGGTTGAACTTGATCAGGATAGAGTTACCGATCTGCTCATCAATACCGCGCTTAAGAATCTTGGTATTGGTCACGAACAGATCGTCACCCACCAACTGCACTTTATCACCTAGCTTGTCGGTCAGCGCTTTCCAGCCTGCCCAGTCGGACTCGTCCATGCCATCTTCGATGGACACGATTGGGTAATCGGCGCACAGGTCTGCTAGGTAATCAGTAAAGCCTTGGGCATCATAGCTTTTGCCTTCACCGGAAAGGTTGTACTGACCGTCTTTGTAGAATTCGGAAGAGGCACAGTCCAGCGCCAGCGTGACGTCTTTACCCAGCTCGTAGCCAGCATCGGCAACGGCTTGTTTGATGACTGCCAGCGCATCAGCGTTAGACGCCAGGTTCGGCGCAAAGCCGCCCTCGTCGCCAACGGAGGTAGAGAGGCCTTTCGCCGAAAGCACTTTTTTCAGAGCATGGAAAATTTCCGCGCCCATGCGCAGCCCTTCGCGGAAGTTAGGCGCGCCCACCGGCTGAACCATAAACTCTTGGATATCAACGTTATTATCCGCGTGTTCACCACCGTTGATGATATTCATCATCGGCACCGGCATGCTGTACTGACCCGGCTGACCGTAAAGCTCGGCAATGTGGGCATACAGCGGTACGCCTTTGGCGTTAGCAGCGGCTTTAGCTGCCGCCAGAGAAACGGCCAAAATCGCGTTCGCGCCCAAGTTCGCTTTATTCTCCGTGCCATCCAGCGCCAGCATGGCATCGTCTAAACCGCGCTGATCACGCGCATCCATGCCCAACAATGCATCGCGAATCTTGCCATTGACCGCCTCGACTGCTTTCAGCACGCCTTTGCCCAGATAGCGCGACTTGTCACCGTCGCGCAGCTCTAATGCTTCACGTGAGCCGGTAGAGGCACCGCTGGGCGCGCAGGCTTCACCAACAGCGCCGCTGGCAAGACGTACATTCGCCTGTACGGTTGGGTTACCACGCGAATCCAGCACTTCCAACGCACTGATAGCAACAATTTTGGTCATGGCAGTTTCCTTAACGGTAAGTCAGATAAAATTATTAATATAACGCCCTAATCAGCAAAAACACGGCTTATCAAACCACACGCTAACGGATGGTTAGCGGCTCAAACCCTTTTATCAGCGCATCCAGTTGGGCAAGCTGAGTTAAAAACGGCTCCAACTGATCCAGCGGGAGTGCACAAGGGCCATCGCATTTGGCGTTATCAGGGTCAGGGTGAGCTTCTAAAAACAGCCCTGCAAGGCCAACAGCCACGCCTGCGCGCGCTAATTCAGCCACCTGCGCCCGACGACCATCTGCGCTGTCGGCACGGCCGCCAGGGCGTTGCAGCGCGTGGGTCACATCGAAAAATACCGGATAGCCGGTTTGCTTCATGTCGCCAAAGCCCAGCATATCAACAATCAGATTGTTATAGCCAAAGCTTGAGCCGCGCTCGCAGAGCATCAGCTGGTCGTTACCTGCTTCCTGAAACTTACTCAGGATATGACGCATTTCATGGGGTGCCAAAAACTGCGGCTTCTTGATGTTGATGACCGCGCCGGTTTTGGCCATCGCGACTACCAAATCAGTTTGGCGGGCCAAAAAGGCCGGTAGTTGGATAATGTCGGCAACTTCAGCGGCTGCTTCAGCCTGCCAAGGCTCATGCACATCGGTGATGATCGGCACGTTGTGGCGGGCTTTGATATCGGCCAGAATTTGCAGCCCTTTCTCCATGCCCGGACCGCGATAGGAGTGAATCGAGCTGCGATTAGCTTTGTCAAAACTGGCCTTGAAAACGTAGGGCATACCCAGTTTCTGGGTCACCGTGACGTAGGCTTGGGCAACCTCGTCGGCAAGCTCAGCAGATTCCAGCACGTTCATGCCACCCAGCAGCATTAACGGCAATGAATTGCCGGCGGTTAGGCCGGCAACGTTGATGTGACGCTCTTGATTTCTTTCTTGAGATCGCTCTTGAGAAGCCATGCTGTTGCCCTCTTATTCCTGAGAATGCGCATGGGCGCGATTACGCGCAGTTTTATGCTCTAACGCGGCGTTCACAAAGCCCGAGAATAGCGGGTGACCATCACGCGGCGTGGAGGTAAATTCCGGGTGGAACTGACAAGCCACGTACCAAGGGTGATCCGCCAGCTCGATAACCTCGACCAGTGACTGGTCAACGCTCTTACCCGAAATAACCAAACCGGCCTTTTCAAGCTCATCAATAAACTGGTTATTGACCTCGAAACGATGACGATGGCGCTCGACAATCTCGTCTGATCCGTAGACTTCGCGCGCTTTGGTGCCGGATTCCAGATGACAGACCTGACCGCCCAAGCGCATGGTGCCGCCTAAATCAGACGCCGCATCGCGAAGCTCGATTTTGCCTTCCGGGTTCAACCACTCAGTAATCAGGCCCACCACCGGGTGCTGGGTATCGTGGGTGAACTCGGTGGAGTTGGCATCGTTCCACCCTGCCACGTTGCGCGCAAATTCAATCACGGCCACCTGCATGCCCAGGCAAATGCCTAGATAGGGAACGTTATTTTCACGCGCGAATTGGGCGGTCATAATCTTGCCTTCCACGCCGCGCTCGCCGAAACCGCCGGGCACCAGAATGGCGTCTTTGCCCGCCAAGCGCTCAGTGCCGTGACGCTCGATGTCTTCGGAGTCAATATAGTCGACATTGACCTTAATGCGACCTTGGATGCCGGCGTGAATCAGCGCTTCGTTGAGCGACTTGTAGGCATCCAGCAGCTCCATGTACTTACCGACCATGGCGATACTGACTGACTTGAGCGGGTTGAGCTTGGCATCAAGCACCTTCACCCACTCGGATAAATCTGCTTCCGGGGCTTCCAGACGCAGCTTATCGCAAACGATTTCGTCCAGACCGTGTTCATGAAGCATCAGCGGAATGCGATAAATCGTATCGGCATCCTGAAGCGGCACCACGGCACGCTCTTCAACGTTGGTGAACAGGGCGATTTTGCGACGCTCGCTCTCTTCCAGCTCCACTTCGCTGCGGCAAATCAGAATATCCGGCTGGATACCAATGGAGCGCAGTTCTTTAACGCTGTGCTGGGTCGGTTTGGTTTTGGTCTCACCCGCCGTTTTGATGTAGGGCACCAGGGTCAGGTGCATAAACAGCGCACGGTTGGCGCCCTGTTCACTACGGATTTGGCGAATGGACTCAAGGAAAGGCAGTGATTCGATATCACCGACGGTGCCGCCGATTTCCACCAGCGCCACATCAAAACCTTCGCCGCCCGCGTAAACGCGCTGCTTGATCTCGTCGGTGATGTGCGGGATGACCTGAACGGTGCCGCCAAGGTAATCGCCACGACGCTCTTTACGCAGTACGTGCTCGTAAACACGGCCGGTCGTAAAGTTATTGCGCTGGGTCATCTTGGTGCGAATAAAGCGCTCGTAATGCCCGAGATCAAGGTCGGTTTCGGCGCCATCTTCTGTGACGAACACCTCACCGTGCTGGAAAGGGCTCATGGTGCCCGGATCCACGTTGATGTACGGGTCGAGCTTGAGCATGGTGACCTTAAGGCCGCGGGCCTCTAAAATCGCCGCAAGCGAGGCGGAGGCGATGCCCTTCCCGAGAGAGGACACAACGCCGCCGGTCACGAAGATATATCGTGTCATGGATAACCTGTCGAAACGTGATCAGAAGGCACGGCAGAAAGCCACGCCAGGATGGGTCGACAGACTAGCAGATTACGACCTAAGGCTCAATTTGAACTGAGCAGTCAAAACCTACTCAACCTAATCACTTTTGTGCAACCGCCCCAGCGATAGGTCTACGCGAGGGCGCTGTGAACCCTTCCGTGGGCGCTACTTTTGTCATCCATGACAAAAGACCCTCGCTACGACCTATCCCTGGTGCTGCTCTATGCATCAGACACGCTCTATACGCCCAAGTAATCCAGAATGCCTTCTGCAGCCTGGCGGCCTTCGTAAATCGCCGTGACGACTAAGTCAGAGCCGCGCACCATATCGCCGCCGGCAAAGATTTTTTCGTTGCTGGTTTGGAAGGCGTACTGACCGTGCTCCGGCGCGGTGACGCGATCACGCTCGTCGACCTGAATGTTAGAGCTATCGAACCACGGCGCGGGGCTGGCCTGGAAGCCAAAAGCAATGACCACGGCATCCGCCGCGATGATCTCTTCAGAGCCGGGCACCACTTCAGGACGCTGGCGGCCGTTTTCATCCGGCTCACCCAAGCGCGTGCGAACTACCTTAACGCCTTCGACTTTCTCTTCGCCGACGACCGCCACCGGCTGACGGTTGAACAGGAACTCCACGCCCTCCTCACGGGCATTGGAGACTTCACGGCGCGACCCCGGCATGTTGCCCTCGTCACGACGATACGCACAGGTCACGCTGGTAGCGTTCTGGCGAATGGATGTACGGTTACAGTCCATCGCGGTATCACCGCCGCCCAGCACGACCACGCGCTTGCCTTCCATGGAGATATAATCATTGGGGTCTTTTTCAAAGCCCAGGCAACGATTGACGTTGGCAATCAGGAAATCGAGGGCTTTATAGACGCCCGGCAGATCTTCGCCAGGGAAGCCGCCTTCCATGTATTTATAAGTCCCCATCCCCAGGAATACCGCGTCGTACTCCTGCATCAAGGTTTCAAACTCGATATCGGTGCCGATTTCGGTATTGAGGCGGAACTCGACGCCCATTTCCTCAAACACTGCGCGGCGGCGCTCCATCACGCTCTTTTCCAGCTTGAACTCGGGAATACCAAAAGTCAGCAGGCCGCCGATTTCCGGGTACTTGTCGAACACCACCGGCTTGACGCCGTTACGGGCCAGAATGTCGGCACAGCCCAGGCCCGCAGGGCCCGCACCAATAATGGCGACTTTTTTGTCCGTCCAGGTAACGTGAGACATATCCGGGCGCCAGCCCATGGCGAACGCCGTATCGGTGATGTACTTCTCCACCGAGCCAATAGTTACCGCGCCAAAGCCGTCGTTCAGCGTACAGTCGCCTTCACACAGACGATCCTGCGGGCATACGCGGCCACACACCTCGGGCAGCGAGTTGGTTTTGTGCGACAGCTCAGCGGCTTCAATGATGTTGCCTTCCACCACCAGCTGCAGCCAGTTGGGGATGTAGTTGTGCACTGGGCACTTCCACTCGCAGTACGGGTTACCGCAGTGCAGGCAGCGGTGCGCCTGGCTAGCCGCATCAGTAGGCTTGAACGGCTCGTAAATTTCCGCGAACTCTTTGGCACGGGCGCGGGCATCTTTTTTCTGTGGGTCCTTACGACCCACATCGACAAACTGAAAATCGTTATTTAAACGGTTAGCCATGATCTCTCTCCTGTCAGCGTGAGGGGCATAAGCGAGTTATTGCGGCTGACGCCGAGACTGATCCAGCAAACTACCTAAGCTGGCAGCTTTTGGCTTAACCAGCCAGAAGTGGCGCGCATAGTCGCTGAAGTCTTCCAAAATAGCCGCCCCGCGCGCGGAACCCGTCGCGGCCACGTAGGCTTCGATCATTTCACGCAGGTGACGACGATACGCCTCCATGGCCTCTGTGTTAACGCGATGAATCTCCACCAGCTCGTGGTTGTATTTGTCCACGAAGGTGCGCTCTTCATCCAACACATAGGCAAACCCACCGGTCATACCGGCGCCAAAGTTAACGCCGGTTTCACCAAGCACACAGACCAAGCCGCCGGTCATGTATTCGCAGCAGTGGTCGCCTGCGCCTTCAATGACTGCTGAAGCACCGGAATTACGCACCCCGAAGCGCTCACCCGCGGTACCGGCGGCAAACAAGGTACCGCCCGTTGCACCGTAAAGGCAGGTATTGCCAATAATCGCCGTTTTATGGCTCTCAAACTGACTGACCTTGGGCGGCACAATCACGATACTGCCACCGTTCATGCCCTTGCCGACGTAATCGTTGGCGTCGCCTTCGAGATACAGGTTCAAGCCACGCGCATTCCACACCCCAAAGCTCTGGCCTGCTACACCAGTAAAGCGAGCAGTGATCGGCGCCGTTTCCAGCCCTTCTTCACCATAGCGCTTGGCAATCGCGCCGGACGTTAGCGCTGCCACGCTACGGTCGCAGTTGGTGATGGTAAAGTCGAACTCACCGCCCGAGCGATTTTCGATGGCGTCTTTCAGCGCTGCCAGCACTTCCTGGTTCTTGGCACCGGGGTCATGCGGCACGTTGCGGCTGACCTTACAAAACTGCGGCGCATCTTTAGGCACAAAGTCATTCGCTAGAAGCGGCGTCAGATCAAGCTTACGCTGGGAAGCCGTGTTGCCTTCCAACACTTCAAGCAAATCGGTACGCCCGATTAGATCGGTCAGCTTGCGCACACCCAATACCGCCATCAGCTCACGCACTTCTTCGGCAATAAAGCGGAAGTAGTTTTTGACCATATCCACAGTGCCGCGGAAGTGCTCACCGCGCAGGAAATCATCCTGAGTGGCGACACCGGTGGCGCAATTGTTGAGGTGACAGATGCGCAAGTATTTACAGCCCAACGCCACCATGGGTGCGGTGCCAAAACCGAAGCTCTCTGCACCGAGTATCGCCGCTTTAACAACGTCGAGACCGGTTTTTAGGCCGCCATCGGTCTGCAGGCGAATCTTGTCGCGCAGGCCATTGATACGCAGCGCCTGATGCACTTCAGGAAGCCCCAACTCCCAAGGAGAACCTGCATGCTTGATCGAGGTCAGCGGGCTGGCCGCCGTGCCGCCATCGTAGCCGGACACGGTAATCAAATCCGCATAGGCCTTGGCCACACCGGTGGCGATCGTGCCGATACCCGGCTCAGACACCAGTTTCACCGACACCTGGGCCTCAGGATTGACCTGTTTGAGGTCAAAAATCAGCTGGGCCAAATCCTCGATAGAGTAAATATCGTGGTGCGGTGGCGGAGAAATCAGCGTCACACCGGGCACCGCGTAGCGCAGCCGGGCAATCAACTGGTTCACCTTACCGCCGGGCAACTGACCACCTTCGCCGGGTTTAGCGCCCTGGGCAACTTTGATTTGCAGTACTTCTGCATTGACCAGGTACGCCGGGGTAACGCCAAAGCGGCCGGAGGCGATCTGCTTGATTTTCGAGCTGCGAATAGTGCCGTAGCGCGACGGGTCTTCGCCGCCTTCACCGGAGTTGGAGCGACCACCCGCTTCGTTCATGGCTTGGGCCAGGGCTTCGTGGGCTTCCGGTGATAGCGCGCCCAGCGACATACCCGCGCTATCAAAGCGTGGCAGCAGATCTTCAACCGGCTCGACTTCTTCCAGCGCAATCGGGGTTTCCGCAGGCTTGAGCTTGAGCAAGTCACGAATGGTCGCCACCGGACGCTCGTTCACCAACTGGGCGAACTTCTTCCACTTGGTGTAGCTGCCTTCCTGTACCGCCGCCTGCAGCGACATCACCACATCGGGGTTATAGGCGTGGTACTCGTGGCCGTGGACATACTTGAACATGCCGCCCTGGGAAATCCCTTTACGCGGAATCCAGGCGTCTTTTGCCAGTAGCGCTTGCTGCATCTGAAGCTCTGCAAAACCGGCGCCCTGAATGCGCGACGCCATACCGACAAAGCACAGATCCATTACTTCATCTGCCAAGCCAACGGCTTCGAACAGCATCGAGCCGCGGTAAGAAGCCAGCGTCGAGATACCCATTTTAGACAGGATCTTGAACAGACCTTTCTGCAGCCCTTTACGATAGTTCTCACGACCGTCAGCCGGGTTGCCGGTTAGCTCGCCGGTACGGTGCATATCCGCCATGACCTGATAAGCGAGCCACGGATAAACCGCCGTGGCACCCACGCCAAACAGCACTGCCATTTGGTGTGCATCCCGTGCATAGCCGGTTTCCACCACGATATTGGCATTGGGGCGCAGCGCCAAACGGCCTAAGTGAGAGTGTACGGCACCCACGGCCAAGGCGGCCTGAATGGGAATCAGCCCTTTCGCCAGCTCGGCATCGGTGAGCACCAGAATAACTTTACCGGCGCGCACTTTCGCTTCGGCCTCTTCACACAGGGCCTTCAGCGCTTGGTGCAAGCTCTGCTGCTCGGGGTCGTAACCCAGTGACATGGTGTGGCTGGCAAAGGCCGGGTCATCCTGGCTAACCAGCGCGGTAAATTTACGCGGCGATAGCACCGGCGTGGTCAAAATCAAGCGGTGAGCGTGCTCAGGCGTCGCTTTAAAGACGTTGAGCTCTGCGCCACAGCATGTTTCCAGCGACATGACGATCGCTTCGCGCAGCGGGTCGATGGGCGGATTGGTGACCTGTGCAAACTTCTGACGGAAGAAATCCGTCAGCAGGCGCGGACGACTGGAGAGCACCGCCATCGGTGTATCGTCGCCCATAGAGCCAACGGCTTCCTGACCACTTTCCGCCAGCGGACGCAGCACTTGGTCGCGCTCTTCAAAGCTCACTTGGAACATTTTCTGCTGAACGTTGAGCGAATCGGTATCCATGCTCTGGAAACGCGCAAGCTCGGTTAGCGCCGACTCTAAATAATTGGCTTCCTGCTTTAACCAACGCTTATACGGATAGGCGGATTTCAGGCGCTCATCGATATCGGTGGTATGCAGCACTTCGCCGGTTTGGGTGTCTACGGCAAGCATTTGACCGGGCCCAACACGGCCTTTGGCAACCACGTCTTCCGGCTTATAGCCGTAGGTGCCCGTTTCCGATGCCAGCGTGATATAGCCGTTTTTGGTAATTACCCAGCGCGCCGGGCGCAGGCCGTTACGGTCCAGCATACAGACCGCTTGGCGACCGTCGGTCATTACCACGCCTGCCGGGCCATCCCACGGCTCCATGTGCATGGAGTTGTATTCGTAGAAGGCGCGCAGCTCAGCGTCCATGGTCTCTACGTTCTGCCAGGCGGGCGGCACCATCATACGTACCGCGCGGTGCAGTTCCATGCCACCGGTCAGCAATACTTCCAGCATGTTATCCATACTGGAGGAGTCAGAGCCGGTGGTGTTGACGATTTCGTCCAGCTCGGCGATATCCGGCAGGCGCTCGTTAACGAAGTTGGCTTTACGCGAGTTCGCCCAGCCGCGGTTGGCTTCAATCGTGTTGATTTCACCATTGTGCGCCAACAGCCGGAACGGCTGTGCCAGCGGCCAACGCGGCGCGGTGTTGGTAGAGAAGCGCTGGTGGAAAACGCAAATGGCAGTTTCCAGGCGCGGGTCATTCAAGTCGTGATAAAAGGCCGGCAGATCTTCTGGCATCACCAACCCTTTATAGGAGATGACTTCCGACGATAGCGAGGCGACATAGAAGTCTTCTTCGTCGCGCAGCGCCTGCTCGGCGCGGCGACGGGCCATAAAGAGGTCAACATCGAAGTGCTCACCCAGGCCAGGCTGTACAAAAAGCTGACGAATACGCGGCAGGCAGTCCAGCGCCATGGGGCCACAAACGCTGGGGTCGGTAGGCACATCGCGCCAGCCCAATACGTTGAGGCCGCGCGCTTCAAGCTCGCGGGTTAAGGTATCTCGGGCATTTGCTTCACGGGCGTCATCGTTGGGCAGAAACACCACGCCCACAGCAAAGCGTTCGCCCAATTCAGCGTCAAACGCCTCTTTGGCCAGCGCCTGCATAAAGGGAGTGGGCATTTTAAGTAGCAAGCCACAACCGTCGCCGGTCTTTCCGTCGGCAGCGATACCACCCCGGTGGGTCATGCAGGTCAATGATTCAATGGCAGTTTTCAGCAAATCGTGGCTAGCCTGGCCTTCCATATGGGCAATCAGGCCAAAACCACAGTTATCGCGAAACTCGCCAGGCTGGTGAAGACCTCTATTCATGGGCGTGCCTCTACTAGTCAACGTGTTTTTTTAGCAGCGTGCTTATGGTATAAAGGACGGTTTTGCTTTTTTTATGATGCTTATAACCTGCCCAGAATGGGTGTTTCCCACGTTCGCTGCCGCAAGAAAATGGCCGGTCAGCATAGCGATTAGCGCCCACGTTGCGCAATCATCTGGTGCTTATAACGTTAGAGAAACTCTTTTCAAATCCTGTATTTGCACTCTCATTCAAGAAAAAAATACATATACTTCAAAGGCTTGTAACGAAAAGAAACGCCACTTTTGGACTCTTTATTTTCCATTAGACTTTAGTCTCATTCATAGAAAACCACCCATGCCGATAGCGCATAAGGCATACGGATTATTGAAAACGTAGCAACCGGGTTAAGTTTACAGACAGCTTTCTCAGCGCAAAGAAACTGTTAAAACTGCCCCGCTAGGGAGCAGCTTTGCCGGGAAGGAGAAAGTAATAGAAAGGAATTGATAGGCCACTTAGCGGCGCGGATAGTCATCCAGCAGTGTGCGGAGAACATCAACGGGCGTGGCATCGCTAACGCAGGCATCGCCCAGGGCGTTAAGTAGCACCAGACGCAACCGCGTATCGATATTTTTCTTATCCAACCGCATACGAGCTAAAAAGTCTTCACTCGCCATGTTGGCCGGTGCTGCTAACGGCAACTCGGCGCTCTCAATGACCGCCAGGCTACGCGCTAGTGCTGCTTCATCGATCCAACCCAGCCGGTTTGAGAGCGTAGCCGCCATGGCCATGCCCGCGCCTACGGCTTCGCCGTGCAGCCAATTGCCGTAGCCCTGATGGGCTTCAATGGCGTGGCCGAACGTGTGCCCCAGGTTGAGCAGCGCACGCACTCCCTGCTCGGTTTCGTCTTCGGCAACAATGTCGGCTTTGATTTGGCAACTGCGCGCAATGGCTTCGGCGACTATTTCCGGTTCTACGTCGAGTAGCGCAGGCATATTGACTTCCAGCCAGCTTAAAAACGCTTCATCACGGATAAAACCGTACTTGATAACCTCGGCAAGGCCAGCGGAAAGCTCGCGACGCGGCAGACTCTTCAGCGTATCAATATCCACCAACACGGCTTTGGGCTGCCAGAAGGCACCAATCATATTCTTACCCAGCGAATGGTTAACGCCGGTCTTGCCCCCTACCGACGAATCCACCTGGGAAAGTAGCGTGGTGGGAACCTGGATAAACGCCACGCCGCGCTGATAGGAAGCGGCGGCATAGCCGACCATATCGCCAATCACCCCGCCCCCTAAGGCGATCAGGGTACAGCGGCGATTAAAACCAGCTTCAAGCAGCGCATCCCAAATCCGGCTGACCTGCTCAATGGTTTTGTACTGTTCGCCATCAGGCAGCACCACCGTGCGCACATCTAAATGCTCCGGCAGGCTAGCGCAGAGTTTTTCCAGGTAGAGCGGCGCTATAGTCTCGTTGGTGACGACCATTACCTGATTTCCCGCCAGGTAAGGCGTCAATGTATCCGCTTGACCGATCAGCCCGGTGCCAATATGAATCGGGTAGCTACGCTCATCTAAAGCAACCTGAAGTGTGCGTTGCGCGCTGGCGGTCGAGGTCATTGCGATACCTTATTATGGTTAAGCGGTCCAGCCGAATGAGGCGAAGAGGAGGGTTCAAGCGGGTCCACCAGCCGATGCACCCGGCGCAGGATCTCATTCACCACCGCCCGTGGGCTGCGCCGGTCGGTGCGCACAGCAATATCCGAAGTGGCACGATAGAGCGGGTCGCGCTGAGCAAACATGTCATTGAGTACCTGTTCGCGGTTAGCGCACTGTAGCAACGGGCGATTGCGATCTTTCGCCGTCCGCTTTAGCTGCTGGTCGACGGTGGTCAACAGATACACCACGGTGCCGCGCTCGCGCAGTGCGCGGCGATTCTCTTCGCACAGCACCGCCCCACCGCCGGTAGCGACAACCACGGGGGAAAGGCGGGTTAACTCGTCAATCATATGGATTTCGCGCAGCCGAAAGCCCTGCTCGCCTTCAACATCGAAAATCCACGGAATATCCGCCCCGCAGCGGTCTTGAATGGCGTGGTCACTGTCAAAAAATTGGCGCGAAAGCTCCGCCGCCAATAGGCGGCCAATGGTGCTTTTGCCGGCCCCCATGGGGCCTATGAGAAATAAATTGGGTAAATCCTGCATCAGCGAACCGTTAAGCCATCGTCTAGGAGTCGTGGAGTAATAAAGACTAACAACTCTACCTTCTCATTGCTCTCTTCGGTATAGCGAAACAGTCTACCCAGCAAAGGAATATCACCCAATAGCGGTGTTTTAGCGATTTGACGCAGCTCTTCGGTGGTTAAAATACCGCCTAATACCACTGTTTGGCCGTTATCGACCAGCACTTGGGTCTCAATCTGATTGGTATCAATCGGTGGTTCGCCGCCAAACTCTGATTCACGGAAGCTATCATTCTTGATCACCAGATCCATGATGATCCGGTTATCCGGGGTAATCTGCGGGGTAACTTCCAGCGAGAGCTCAGCTTCTTTGAACTCGGTATCCGGATTGTCGTTGCCATCCACACTCTGGAAGGCGCGCTCTTCACCCTGACTAATGCGGGCAGTACGCTGATTGGCGGTAATGATGCGGGGCTGAGAAATGGTCTGGCTCTTGCCTTCGCTCTCCAGCGCGCGCAGCTCCAAATCCAATAAGATATCGCCAGATAAATAGCCAAAACTAAAACCGGTGCCAGGCCCCGTAGCGGCACCCAAATCGACGGCCAAACCGCCTTGGGCACGGTTGATGCCATTAGGATTGATATCACGTCGAGTGAAATTGCCATCGTCACCTTCTTGAAAACCGCGTGTGCTCGACATCCCCCAGTTAATACCCAATTCGCGTGAAGCAGTGTCGCGAGCGATGACAATGCGCGCTTCTATCTGCACCTGGCGAACGGCGACGTCCAAACGGTCGATGGTGCGTACGATATCGCGCACCTGATCGGCGGTATCCTGCACCAGCAGCGTATTGGTGCGATTATCAATACTGACACGGCCGCGCTCGGTGAGCAGCCCAAAGCCATCGCCGTCACCGCCACGCAGCAGCAGGGCCAAATCCTCAGCCCTGGCATACTTGATCTCGATAAACTCAGTCACCAGCGGGGAAAGGGTTTCACGTTGGTTACGCGCCTCTAGCTCTTGGCGTTCTAGCTCAGCCAACTCACTGGCGGGCGCCACCACAATCACATTGCCCTGTTCACGGCTCGATAACCCCTGGCTTTGCAGAATCAGTGCGAGCGCCTGATCCCACGGAACATCGTTTAAGTTGAGCGTCACACGGCCGGTGACGCTGTCACTGGCAACCAAGTTCAGCCCGGTAAATTCAGCCAGCGTCGCTAGCACTGAACGCACTTCGATATCCTGGAAATTAAGGCTCAAGCGTTCGCCATTGAAGCGCTCGCCTGTCGCCTGAGAGGGCTGTGACTCCTGGCTGGCGGGCTGCACTTCCACTGTCAGCGTGCGGCCACTTTGCGAAGAGATCATCGCATAAGCGCCCTGGGTGGCGATGGCTAACTGGGTGTCGCCCTGATTGGCGCGGGGCGTAATCCGGGTGATCGGCGTGGCAAAGTCGGTGACGTCGTAGACCTGATTAAGCGAATCCGGAATCGCCACATCGCGCAGGTCAACCAGCACTTGGTCAGGGCCACCTTCTCGGACGTTCGCCTCAACCCCTTCGCGGTCAAAAGTAACCAACAAGCGACCAGCGCCATCGGCACCACGACGAAAATCGATGTTTTCAATTTGTGGCCCTTCGTCGGTTTCAAGCCCCGCCGAAGAAACACCGGCTGTGGGCGCGGGCGAAGGGTTGAGAGATGCGGTCGGCGCGGGGGTAGCGCCAGATGCAAAGGTAATACGTAGCAGACCTTCCTGCACGCTGGTCGTAAATGCCTGTGGTTCGCTGAGATTGACTACCAAGCGCGTGCGGCCATTGCCCTCAAGGGCGGTAATTTGTTCGACGCCGTGGTTATTAATGCTCAAACGCCGGGTGGCGAGCCCGCTTTGGGTGTCGGCCAAATCAAACGTGACACGCGGCGGTGATTCCAAACGGTAGCTGCGCAGTTCAGGCACGCCACCAGTGAAGCTAAGATCAACGTTGGCGCCACCATTGTCGGCGGGCTGCACGTCAACACCCGTCAGCACTGACGCTACTGCCAATGAAGGCAACAGTGAAAGTAGTGCAACCATGGCCATTAAAAGGGTGATTCGCCAAGCTGTAACTGCCATGAGCTAATATCCGTTTACTCGTTGTTTTCGTTGATAGCAAGCGACACTTGCCGCTCTTGCCAACCTTCCCGCTGGGTAAAGACACGCTCGGTAACACGAATTTCTTGAGCGCTTATCTGGGCAATGCGTCCATAGTCGGTGCCCATATAGTTACCCTCTTTCACGCTGGTCACATTGCCATCTGGAGAGGCAATCATCGCGACTTGCCGACCCGCCATACGCATCGTACCGACCAAACGCAGCTCCTGCAGAGAAAAGCGCTCTAGTGGCTCTGGGGTACGCTGCTGGTCAGGCGCAAGCGCACCCTCGCTACGACTAGCATCATCCTGAGCTATGGCATCTGGCGGTAAAAAGGGGCTGCGGTCTTCGCTATATAAATAAGCCAAGGTACGACTTTCAGGCAGCGCAACCGCAATGACCGGCGGCTGACCGCCTGGCGACTGACGAATATTGGCTAACGTGCGTTCCAACTGCGTTAACTCGGCATCCGCACAGCCCGTGAGCAGCGCCACACTAACCATCATTCCTATGAACTTAGCTGTACGCGTCATAGTGGCTCCGCCCCGTCAGTTGGGGACTGGTCGCCCGGTTCCAGGTAGCGATAAGTGCGGGCCAGTAGCGAAAGGCGCAGCGTGTCGCCACGCTCTTCTACTGGCTCCAAGGTAAAATCGTGCTGGGTCACCATACGGGGTAACGACGCGATATCAGCACTAAAGCGCGCCAACTGGTGATAGTCACCACGCACCTGTATATCCAGCGGCTGCTCGACATAATGGGCTTGGGTTAGCGTTGGACGCAGCCGAATCGTTTCAATGGTGAGACGATTGTCAACGGCGGCATCGCTAATGCTATCAAGCAGTGAAGGGATCTCCGCATCGGTGGGCAGCATTGTGCGCAAACGCGCTATTTGCCCCTCCAGGGTCGCTAACTGTTCGCGCATTTCCGGTAAAAAGGCGGCTTCCGAGGCTTTACTGCGGTATTCGCTCAGCAGCCTAACCTCTGCACGCTGCGCCGCCCTAAAGGCTTCCCGCTGCTCGCTCACAACGAACCACAGCATGACGCTCAATGCTGCCAGCAGTGCCAAACAACAGCTCAACGCTTTTAACAGCAATGGCCATCCACCGGCCTCTTTAATATCTAGATCGCGCCAATCGATATCGCGCAGGCGCTGCCACTCGATAGCCCACTGCTCGCGATTAAGGCTCATGACGCCCCCTCTTCTTCCTCATCCTGTTCTGCCACACCCTGCTCTTCCACATCTTGAGCAGCGCCTTGCGGCACCGCGACTGTGGTCTGCTCCACGTCAAAACGAAACACGCGACCAGCGCCGTTCTGTTCGCTCTCCACCGCCGACAGCGAAGGCACGCCCAACCCTGGCAGCGCTGCAATACGGCGCAACTGCTCAGAGACCTGGCGTTCGCTGCCGGCCACCGCTGTGACACTGACTTGAGCGCCGTTTTTAGCTAACCGTTGATAAATAACGCCGTTAGCCACGCTATTAGCCACGTCATTAAACAACTGCACAGTGTCTGTTTGCTCACTCTGTAACGCCTGAAACACCGCAATCTGCTCACCTAGGCGTTCGGCATCACTTACGTAGCGTGACACGCCCGCGATATCCGCGTTAAGGCGTTCAATATGGTCACTCACATAAGCATTGCGCTGCTGCTGGGCCACCAATTTAAGCTGGTAATAATGGGAGATCAGCAGCCCCAGCGCGACGCCCAGTATCAGCATACCGGCCACGACAACATAAAATTTGCGGGTATTTCGCTCACGCTGCGCTTCCCGCCAGGGCAGCAGGTTAATGTTCATGCTCATTGGCTCACCCGCATTGCCAAGCCACCCGCGGTGAGCATCGCCGGCGCATCATTGGTCAACGCCTGAAGGTTTAAGCGCTTATTGACCCGCATGCGCTGGAAGGGGTTGGCAATGGTCACCGACATACCACTGTCTTCAGCAATCCGTTCGGCAAGCCCAGGAATCACGCTCGACCCGCCTGCCAACACAATGTGTTGCACCTCTTGCTGACGCCCGGCGGTATAGTAAAGCTGCAAGGAGCGCCCCACCTGCTGCACCACGGTTTCAAGAAAAGGATTGAGGACGCGCTCATGGTAATCATCAGGTAGTCCGCCACGTTTTTTAGCGAAGCCCGCTTCCTCCATACTCAAATCGTAGCGTTCGCGAATCGAGTCGGTAAGCTGGCGGCCACCGAAAACGGTGTCGCGGGTATAAACGATATGGCCACCACGGACAACGTGAAAGGCGTTCATATTGGCGCCAATGTCCACCAAGCCAACGCAGGCGGTCGGGTCATTCTCTACCTTTAGCTGGCGGCGCAATTCGGCAAGCGAACGCTCCATGGCAAAGGTTTCCACATCCACTGCCGCGGGCTCTAAGCCAGCGCGCTCTAACGTTTCCGTGAGTTGGGTAACATCCTGCTGACGGCAGGCCACCAGCATGACTTGCTGCTGCTCATCGTCAAAGGGGGCGGGGCCAAGGCATTCAAAGTCGAATGCCACTTCATTGAACGGAAAAGGAATATGGCGGTCGGATTCAGCCACAATGCGCTCTTCAATTTCCTCTTCGCTTAGCCCAATAGGAAAGGTCAACGTTTTGGTAATCGCGGCGCTGGCGGGAACGGCCACTGCTGCTTTGCGGGTAGAGGGTTTGGCATGATCCACGGCGCGGCTCAGTACACTGGCGACGTCATCAATATCGCGAATACGGCGTTCAACCACTGCGCCTTCGCGTAACGGCCTCACCGCGTAGCTTTCTACTTGGTAGTTATCGTGGCACTGTTTTAGCTCAAGCAGCTTTACGGTCGCTGATGTAATATCGACGCCGATCAACCCTTTACCAGATTTCAGAAAGCGCATATTGGGTTCGGCTCCGCCTACTTGTCGCCCGTCTTCACATGTCGTTTGAGGTTACATGATTTTTAGTTAAGTCACACGCGAACCAACTTACGGCATATCAACACTGGTGGCCGCCGCCTCAGGTTCCTATAATGGCAGCCAATTGCATGATACGGCCGTTTAGATGCCTATCTTTTTATTCTTTCCAGGGTGCCCTTCGTACATGACGTTTCTTCGAACCCTTATTGTGTCGCTCTTTTTTCTGATTGTATCGTTAGTCGGTGCCACTGCGTTAGCCGTAGTAGGCGCCGCCATTTACTTTGCACCGGGGCTGCCCGACGTTCGCCAACTGCAGGACTTCGAACTGCACACGCCGCTACGTATATTTACCCAGGACGGTAAATTGATTGGCGAATTTGGTGAAGAGCGTCGCATGGCGATCAATTTTGATCAAATCCCACAGGATATGATCAATGCCTTGATTGCCGCCGAGGATGCCAGTTATTTCGACCACGCAGGTGTCGACCCGCGTGGTTTAGCCAGGGCCGCGGTGGAGCTTGTGCAGAGTGGCGGTACCATCCAATCCGGTGGTTCAACCATCACCATGCAGGTCGCGCGTAACTACATGCTGACGCTGGACCAGACCTTTACGCGTAAAATTCGCGAAATTCTGCTGGCACTGCAAATGGAGCAGGTACTCAATAAAGAGGAGATCTTCGAGCTTTACGTCAATAAGATTTTCTTGGGTAATCGCGCTTACGGTATCGCTGCCGCCGCTGAAACCTATTATGACAAGCCGCTCGCCGAGCTGAACCTGGCACAAACGGCGATGATTGCTGGCTTGCCCAAGGCGCCCTCTGCCTTCAACCCGCTGGCTAACTCCGAGCGTTCGCTCATTCGTCGTAACTGGATTCTGTTCCGCATGCGTGAACTGGGTTATATCGACGACGAGACTTATCAAGTCGCGGTGCAGGACCCCGTCACCGCACGCCGCCACTTTACCCAAGCCGAGGTTGATGCCGCTTATGTATCGGAAATGGCGCGCCAGTATGCAGTAGAGCGCTTTGGCGATGAGGCTTACACCGGCGGCTATCGTGTCTACACCACCATTGATAGCGAGCTGCAGCCCTACGCCCGCCAAGCACTGGCCAATGGTTTGACGGACTACGACCTGCGTCACGGCTGGCGCGGGCCAGAGCAGAGCGACATTGCCTCCAGTCTTGTGGAAGCACAGGAGCAAACCGCGACCCAAGGCCTGGAAGAGGAACTTTCCGAGTCGCCGGAAATTCGTCAGACCGCCCGTCAGGCTGCCCAGCGCAGCCAAACGGAGGTCGAGGGGATCGAGGGTGACGTCAGTAACTGGGTCCAGGTGCTTGAACGCACGCCCAATTACGGCATTCTCCAACCCGCCATTGTGGTCGAGAGCAGCGATCGCGAAATGCAGGTGCTTACCCGCCGTGGTGGCCTACAGACCATTGCCTGGGAGGGCTTGAACTGGGCTCGTCCTTATCTGAGCCCGCGTAGCCGTGGTGCCGAGCCAAGCTCAGCGGCTGAGATTGCGGTACGTGGCGATCTAATCCGCGTAATTGAGAATGATGATGGCTCGCTTCGCCTCTCTCAGCTCCCGGATGCTGAAGGCTCGCTGGTGGTGCAAGACCCGCAAACAGGCGCTATTTTGGCTCTGCAGGGCGGTTTTGACTTTAATGCCAGTAAGTTCAACCGTGCTGTCCAGGCCCGGCGTCAATCGGGCTCAATCTTCAAACCGTTTATTTATTTAGCGGCCCTTGAAAATGGCGAGATGAACGCCGCCAGCGTGGTTAACGATGCCCCCGTGGTACTTGACGATGGCAGTAACTCATTGTGGCGGCCGGTCAACTCTAGCCGCGACTTCCAAGGCCCCATGCGCTTACGCCCAGCGTTGGCCCGTTCGCGCAACTTGGTGACCATCCGTGTGCTGCAGACCATGGGGCTGGATTACACGATTAACTTCTTGGAAGGTTTCGGCTTCTCCCCCGCCCAACTCCCCAACGGCTTATCATTAGCACTAGGCAGTGCCAGCTTAACGCCGATGGAAATGACCAACGCCTACGCAGTGCTCGCCAATGGTGGCTTTCAAGTGTCACCTTGGTTTATTGAGCGAGTAACCCGTGATGATGATAACGAAGTCATCGATGAAGCGACCCCCCAGGTTGCCTGCTCCAGTTGTGCCGAGGGTCAGGAGACGGTGGAAATTGATGGTCGCGAGTACCCGATCGCCAAACGAGTAGCCGACCCGGCCGCGGTGTATATCTTGCGCGATATGCTGCGTGACGTTATTACCTCGGGCACTGGCCGCGGTGCGCTAAGCCTTAACCGTGACGATATCGTCGGCAAAACCGGTACGACTAACAGCCAGCGTGATGCGTGGTTTGCGGGCTTCAACAGCAACCTGGTGACCACGGTATGGGTAGGCAAGGATAGTAACGAAACCATTTCTGAATATGGGGCTCAGGCCGCGTTACCCATTTGGATAGAGTTCATGGGCAATGCCTTGGAAGGAATGCCGAGTGCTGTGCCCGAACGCCCAGAGACTGTCGTTACAGCACGTGTAGACCCGAACACAGGCCAGCGTTTAGCGGACGGTCAGTCTGGTGGTATCTCTGAGCTTTTCCATCAGGATCACTTGCCGGATTACCAGCAGCGCCGCATCAGCCGTGAGCTTGAAGAAGCCAGTGGTTCCCAGGGATCAGGCACTGCTGAGTCGATCTTCTAACCCAGCCAACCTTTCTCTCACCAAACAAAAGGCCCGGAGTTTAGCTCCGGGCCTTTTCGTTTCTTGCTAGGGTTTTCGTTCACCGCTAACAATCAACCGCTAACGGGGGTTGCCTGTGATTCGCGTTTGCTGGCCAACCAGTTAGCACCAATGGCAACCACCATTACCGCCACACCGGCAATCTCGCTGAGCAGATTGGGGTAGAACACGGCAATAATGGCGGCGGTAATCGCAATACGCGGCAGCCAAGACATGCGGGTAAACAGGTACCCTTCCAAGGCTGCAGCAAAAGCACCCAACGCCAAAATAGCGATCACTGCGTTCCAGATCACCACGGGTACCGGCCCGCCCATAATGATTTCAGGATTGAAGACCATAAACAGCGGAATCAGGTAGAGACCTTTGGCAAACTTCCACGCCTGGAAGCTGGTTTCCATCGGCTTACTGCCCGCAATCGCCGCCCCGGCAAAGCCAGCCAAGGCGATGGGCGGCGTCACGTTGGAGTCTTGGGAGTACCAGAACACCACTAAGTGAGCGACCAGTAGCGGGATACCAAACTCTTGGGTAAGCGCAGGGCCCACCAGCACTATCAAGACGATATAGCTGGCGGTAACCGGCAGCCCCATGCCCAGCACCAGGCTAGCCAGCAGCACCATTAATAGTGCCAGTAAGATATTACCGCCGGAGAAAGCCAACATCATGGAAGAGAACTTCAACCCGAGACCGGTCAAGCCCACGATCCCGACGATGATACCGGCCACCGCACAGGCCATTGACACCGCGACCGCGTTGCGCGCACCCAACTCCAAACCTTCGATCAATTTGGCAATACCGGCGCGGATGGTATCTTTCACCGCCGAGGCGGTCACCGGCTGGCCTTGGCGAGGCGCTACAAAGAAGAACCACAGCGCATAGCGAATCACCGCCACGGCCACCATGGTGACCACTGCGTAATAGCCTACCCGCATCGGCGACATGCTCATCGCCAGCAGCCAAACCAGCACCGCTAGCGGCAGCAGGAAGTGCCAGCCCTCTTTCATTACCTGGCGCATCTGCGGCAGTTCGTCCTTGGGTAATCCCTGCATGCCTTGCTTAAGCGCAATGATGTGGACAAACAGGTAAACCGTGGCGAAATACATAATCGCTGGCAGGATACTGACTTTGACGATATCCAGGTAAGGCGTATTGGTGTATTCGGCAATCAAGAACGCCCCGGCGCCCATTAGCGGTGGCATGATCTGCCCACCAGTCGACGCCGCCGCTTCGATACCGCCCGCCTGCTTGGCCTTGTAGCCCAAGCGCTTCATTAGCGGAATGGTAAAGGCACCGGTGGTGACCACGTTCGCAATCGCGCTGCCGGAAATAGACCCCATCCCGGCGGAGGCCAGCACCGCTGCTTTGGCGGGGCCACCCCGCTGGCGGCCCGTCGCCGCATAGGCCATATCGATAAAGAACTTGCCTGCCCCGGTACACTCCAAAAAGGCACCAAACAGCACAAAGATAAAGATATAGGTCGCCGCAACGCCTAGCGGCAGGCCAAAGATGCCTTCTTGCCCCAGGTACAGCTGACCGGCGACCCGATCAAAGGTGTAGCCGCGGTGTTCCAGAATGCCCGGCATCCACTCGCCCAGCCACGGCAGCTCACCCCGCGGCCCGGCAAAGGCATAAACGATCGCCAGCAGGCCAATCACCGTCATACCGAAGCCTACCGCGCGACGGCTGGCTTCCAGCACGGTTACCGTGGCAATACAGGCAACCAGAATATCGGTACTGTTCCAAAACCCGGCACGGCTGAATATCTCATCCAGGTTGAAAACCAAGTAGCCGCCGGTCAGCACCGCACCGGCTAAAAACACCACGTCCAGCCCCCAACCTAACACGCCCCGTTTGCGGGTCGGGCCAAAGGCGGGAAACATCAAAAACGCCAGCATCATGATCAATGCCAGGTGAATGCTGCGCTGATAAAAAAGCCCTAACGGCTGAATACCCGCAGAATAGAGCTGAAATAGGGAGAGACCCACCGCCACAATGGTTATTGACCACAGCACCATGCGGGGTTGAATCGCATTACCGCCCGGCATCACGCTCGGCGGTTGCTTGGATTCGTTCATGAAGTCCTCGGAAGCGTTAACTAATGTCGTTTTTATTCACGCGGGGATGCGTGAGGGGCGATTAGCTGAATGGTCACGCGTTGCCCAGCCGCGTGGTCACTTAGGCTCACCGGCGCATGCTCCCCATCGGGCCACACGACGCGATGGTTGACGGCAGGAGAGCCAACTCTCAACACATACCGGTTATTGGCGACTGGCTCGTTAATACCCTTAATCCAGTATCCGCCTTCACCGTCTGATACCTGCTTGCCGCGGCCAAAAATATGCCCGAGCCCGGCGGCAAAATCAGGTTGATGACTACGCTCCAGTTGCATGACACCGGCCGCATTACGATAGCAATCCAACACCGTAAAATGCTCGACGGAGTGCTGCCATTTAATGCACCAGCGACCACCCGCAGGCACCGCTTCATCCACCAGGGTGTCGCCTTGTTCGGTCACCACGGCTAGGTGCATAAACGCCGACGCCGAAGCGGGGGAAGCCCCCACTTCGGCGAACGGAAAACATGCAATCAGTAGCGCCAACAGTCGTTGCTGCCACTGCATGGCCATATCCTTCAAGACACGTTAGCAGTTACGGACGCAGGCGATCCGGAATCTCAGCACCGACTTCTTCGAAGTAGCGCAGTGCACCTGGGTGTAGCGGCACCGGGGTAGAGTCCATGGTGAACTCAACGGTGGTGTCGTTCGCTGCCGGGTGAACGGCAATCAGCTCATCGGTGTTTTCGAACAGCAGTTGCGTCAGCTGGTAGGCCAGCTCTTCGTCCATATCGGCATTGACGACGAGAACATTGGGAATACCAATGGTCTGTACGGCTTCATCCATGCCGTCATACATACCGGCTGCCAGTTCGTAAGGGGCAAATACCGCCTCTTCTTCCTGGGCATTGGCCACTTCTTCATCGGAAAGACCGATCAGACGAATATCACGCGTGGCGGCTAGGTTAAGAATGGAGCTGGTCGGCGGGCCCACGCTCCAGAAGCCTGCATCGATATCACCGTCACGAATCGCGTCTGCGGTTTCGTTGAAGTTAAGACGTTGTGGCGTGAAGTCGTCATAGCTAACGCCATTGGCTTCGAGCAGGGCACGCGCATTCAGCTCGGTGCCGCTACCCGGTGCACCAACAGATACCCGCTTGCCTTCTAAGTCGGCAATCGACTCGATATCCGACTCGGCCAGGGTCACCAGCTGTACTGCATTAGGGTAAACCGACGCCAAAGCACGGGTGTTTTCAATCTGACGACCTTCAAAGTCACCGGTACCGGTGTAGGCCTGATAGACAGTATCAGCCAGTGCCAGCGCCAGATCCGCATCGCCGCGCATGATCAAACCCATATTTTCAACCGACGCACCGGTGACTTCAGCCGTAGCCTGAGCACCTTCGATATGGTTGTTGATCATTTCGGCAAAACCACCACCGATCGGGTAATAAACGCCGCCCGTACCGCCGGTAGCGATTGAAAGTTGTTGAGCGCTTGCGGGAAGCGCAACTGCGAGCATAGAAGCGGCAGCGGCTGTGGTGTATAGAGAGCGTAGAGTTCGCATGAGCGTTTCCTCCGTCCTGCTTGGACTTATAGGTATGGTTGACGAAAAAGGAGGTGTTGAAGCCCCAGCTTCTGCTAACTATCTAAAAGCAATCAGAAGCGGTGGAGGAGAAGTTAGCACGGCTGATGCGTTAGATGCTAATGAGGGTTATCAGCGCTGCGCCACCTTAATTAGGCTTCGTACTTGAGACTAGCCGCTGACAGAGGTCGACGCAGAAAAATGATGAAATTCTGCATAAATATATTCCTCTATGCCAAATTGTTATTATTTGGCCATTATAGTCGATAATTCATTCCCTTCCTCAGTCACCCAGGAGCCATACCGCTATGGAGCTCAATGTTTTTGAGAAAGGCGCGCCACGCCAGAATCTGGCCATCAGTGCTTACCAGCAACTCAAGCATGACATTATCCGAGGCCGCTACGCTCCAGAACAGAAGCTGTTGATGAGCCACCTGAAAGAGCAGTACGGCGCCAGCACCGGGCCGCTGCGGGAAGCGCTCTCACAGCTGGTGGCAGACCGCTTAGTGGTGGCGATCAGCCAACGCGGTTACCGAGTGGCCCCGATGTCGCTGGCCGAACTCAACGACATTTACGATGCTCGAGCACAGCTTGAGGGGTTAATCCTGCGTCTAGCCATCGAGCGCGGAGATGACGACTGGGAAGCCATGGTGCTGGCCACGGCTCACCGGCTGGCCAAGGTCACTGATGTCAGCACCCCGGATGAGCTGCTCGACATTTGGGATCAACGCCACAAGGCCTTCCATACCGCCATCGCCAGTGGCTGCAACTCCCCTCACCTGCTGCAGATGCGCGATACCCTGTTTAACCAGGTGGAGCGCTACCGTCACCTATGGCTACAGGAAACCGTGATGTCACCCCAAGCGCTGGAGCTAAAGCGCCAGGAGCACGCCGCGCTGGTGGAGGTCATTCTAGCCAGGGACACCGCCCAGGCCGACAGCTTAATGCGCGACCATTTGATGACCCCGGTGCCGATCATTACTCGCGTGCTTGAGGCGCGCGACATTCGCTAAATTCTGCGTTTTAAAAAAATGTAGATATTTTACAAAAACGGCGATACATTGATTGTCAGCTATTTTGCATTTATTCCTGCCCACGAACTTAGGAATCACGCCATGACACACTTTAACTGGGACGACCCGCTGCTACTGGAACAACAGCTCACCGACGAAGAGCGCCAGATCCGCGATGCCGCCTACGATTACTGCCAGGAAAACCTTCAGCCCCGCGTGCTGACCGCCTTCCGCGAAGAGCGTTTTGACCGCGAGATCATGACCGAAATGGGCGAGCTTGGCCTACTGGGCGCCACGGTTTCTCCTGAATACGGCGGCGCAGGCGTTAATCACGTCGCCTACGGCCTGATTGCTCGTGAAGTCGAGCGCGTCGACTCCGGTTACCGTTCTGCGATGAGCGTGCAGTCGTCGCTTGTGATGTACCCCATCGAAACGTATGGCTCTGAAGAGCAGAAGCAAAAATTCCTGCCTAAGTTGGCCAGCGGCGAGATGGTGGGCTGCTTTGGTTTGACCGAGCCCGACCACGGCTCCGACCCTGGCAACATGATTACCCGGGCGGAAAAAGTCGACGGTGGCTACCGCCTGACCGGCGCCAAAATGTGGATCACCAACAGCCCGATTGCCGATATCGCCGTGGTTTGGGCAAAGTCAGCAGCCCACGATAACCAGATCAAAGGCTTTATCGTTGAGCGCGGCACCGAAGGTTTCACCACGCCCAAAATCGAGGGCAAAGTCTCGCTACGCGCCTCCATTACCGGTGAGATCGTGCTAGACAACGCCTTCGTTCCCGAAGAGAACCTGCTGCCCAACGTCAGCGGCCTCAAAGGCCCATTCGGCTGCCTGAACAAAGCCCGTTACGGCATTGCCTGGGGCGTCATGGGTACCTCTGAATTCTGCTGGCATGCCGCACGCCAGTACACCCTCGACCGCAAGCAGTTCGGTCGCCCGCTGGCCGCCAATCAGTTGATCCAGAAAAAACTCGCCGACATGCAAACCGAGATCACTCTGGGCTTACAGGCAGCGCTGCAGGTAGGCCGCCTGATGGATAGCGGTAACTGGGCGCCGGAAATGGTCTCGCTGATCAAGCGCAACAACTGCGGCAAGGCACTGGATATCGCCCGTCAATCGCGCGACATGCACGGCGGCAATGGCGTTTCTGATGAGTACGGCGTGATTCGCCATATGGTCAATCTGGAGTCGGTGAATACCTACGAAGGCACTCACGATGTGCACGCGCTGATTCTGGGCCGCGCACAAACGGGTATTCAGGCATTCTTTTAAGAACCCCTGAATGACGCCCCGTTAAACGCCAACAGCCAAGGAAACCGCCTTTATGAGTAAGCCCCTTATGAGCGAGCCAACCAAACCACTGGCCGGCATTAAAGTACTCGATATCTCCCGCGTACTGGCCGGGCCGTGGTGTGGTCAGATGCTCGCGGATATGGGCGCGGATGTCATCAAGGTTGAACGCCCCGGCAGCGGCGATGACACTCGCCACTGGGGCCCTCCTTGGCTGGCGGGCACTGAAGAGTCGGCGTACTACCTGTGCGCTAACCGCGGCAAACGCTCGGTAACCGTCGATATGGCCAAGCCCGAAGGCCAAGCGGTAATTAAGCAGTTAGTCACGCAATCGGATGTGCTGATAGAGAACTTTAAGGTCGGCGGACTCAAGCGTTATGGCTTGGATTACGCCAGCCTGAAAGCGCTAAACCCCAAGCTGATCTACTGCTCGATTACCGGTTTTGGCCAGGAAAGCCCTTACGCCCACCGGGCGGGTTACGACTTTATGATTCAAGCCATGGGCGGGATTATGAGCCTAACCGGCAAGCCCGATGACGAACCTGGCGGCGGGCCAGTGAAGAGCGGCGTCGCGTTTACCGATATTTTTACCGGGCTGTATGCGGCCAATGCGATACTCGCCGCGCTTTATCAGCGCCGCGATAGCGGCGTTGGTTGCCATATTGATATGGCATTGATGGATGTCCAGGTGGGTGTGCTCGCCAATCAGGCGTTGAATTACCTGACCTCCGGCAATGTGCCCCAGCGGCTGGGTAACGCTCACCCTAACATCGTGCCTTACCAGGCGTTCGCCACCCAAGATGGCCATATGATCATGGCGGTCGGCAATGACGAGCAGTTCAAGCGTTTTTGCACGGTGCTTTCGCTACCAACCTTGGCTGAAGACCCACGCTTTGCCACCAACGGCGCCAGGGTGAATCACCGGGCACTGCTGGTACCGCAATTGGAAGCGGCGCTGGCCCAACGCACCACCGATGAATGGCTGGCCGCCTTTGAAGCGGTCGGTGTGCCCTGCGGGCCGATCAATACGCTCGATCGCGTCTTCGATGACCCGCATGTAAAAGCGCGCGGGCTCAAACAGACCCTGCCCCACGACCAAGCGGGCCACGTTGATCTAGTGGCCAATCCTATCCGCTTTAATGGCGCTCAACTGAGTGCCACCGCGGCGCCGCCCCACTTGGGGCAACACACAGAAAGCGTGTTGGAAGAGCTTGGGATTACTCCGGAACAGCGTACGGCGCTTCGTGAAGCGGGCATTATTTAGCCGCGTTTTGTCGTCAAAACCACTTCCCTTCTTTAGCGCCTGAATAGGCGCTTTTTTTATGCCTTTTTACTGAAAGAAGCTGTAAGCAAAAGCGCGATACAGGCAACATGGCTGTACAAAACCTACACCAATGCTGTATTAAGATTTAAGCTAGGCATTGCAGAAACTAGGCAGCAAAAACTAAGCATTACAAACACTGGGCATCAAAAAATATGCATCGCATAGCGCTTCCACATAGCGTATAGAAAGCGCTTTTTTCCAATAAACGCTTTAGCGGCAATCGCCGTTACTGACACCATCAGGAGTAGCAATGAGCCAGTGCGCACGCGTTAACGGCAGCTGCAAACGCTGTGAAGGCGAACTGCCTTTTGAATTCACCATGGCTTTTCAGCCGATTGTGGATTTATCACTGGCTGAAATCGTCACTTACGAGGCGCTGGTTCGCGGTATGCAAGGCGAGTCTGCGGGGAGCGTTATTTCGCAAGTCACGAGTGATTTGCTCTACCGCTTCGATCAAGCCTGTCGCGTGAAAGCGATCGAAATGGCCAGTGCACTGGGCATGCAAACCAACCTTTCGATTAACTTTCTGCCCAACGCCGTTTACGAACCCGACGCCTGTATTCAGGCAACGTTAGAAGTATCAAAGCGGGTGGGCTGGCCAACGAACCGGCTCATTTTTGAAATCACCGAAACCGAGCGTGTCCGCGACCGCCAGCACCTATGCAATATCATTGATGCCTATCGCTCGATGGGTTTCAAAACGGCACTCGATGACTTTGGCAACGGTTACGCCAACCTGGATCTGCTCACTGATTTAACCCCTGACACGCTCAAAATCGACCGTCAATTAGTGATGCACTGCGATAGCGACCCACGCCGCCAAGCACTGTTGAACGCCATCATTTTACTCGCCCAAGAGCTCGACATGGCACTGATCGCCGAAGGCGTAGAAACCCGAGCTGAGGCATTGTGGCTGGCCCGGGCCGGTATTGTCCGCCAGCAGGGCTTTTATTTTGCCAGGCCCGCGGTGAACGCCCTTAGCGGCGACTTGACGGAGCGCCTTCAAGAATTGCGCTTGGCGGTTAAAACGCTAAACAGGGCTTAATTCTTCCGTTATCGTTAGGACAGGCCGCAACCGCTATGTAGCAAGCTAAACAGGCGAGGCGTAACCGCGTTGTCATTGCATCGTCATCCATGTAAGTAACGCTATTAGGCACTATGCTTACAGATACGCACTATGCTGAAAGAACATCTCTCATCAATCTAGGAAGTAAGCCATGAGCAGCAATGCCGAACTGAACGAGTTGAAACACAAATACGTCGCTGCTGGCGCTGCTAGCCCCGCAACGGCATTCGCCGACCGCGCTGAAAATTCTGAAATCTGGGACGTTGACGGCAACCGCTTCATCGACTTTGCAGGCGGCATTGGCGTACTTAACGTGGGCCACCGTCACCCGAAAGTAGTCGCGGCGGTAAAAGCCCAGCTTGATAAGCTGATGCACACCTGCCAGACGGTCATGCCTTATGAAGGCTATGTCAAAGTCGCTGAAAAACTCAGCCAGATCGTACCGGTTCGTGGTCACGCCAAGGTCATGCTGGCTAACTCGGGCGCTGAAGCGCTGGAAAACGCCGTCAAGATCGCTCGCGCCGCTACCGGCCGCTCCAATGTGATCTGCTTTGACGGCGGCTACCACGGCCGTACGTTCTTCACCATGGCGATGAACGGCAAGGTAGCGCCTTACCAGAGCGACTTCGGCCCAATGCCAGGCACCGTCTTCCGCGCGCCCTACCCAGTGCCCTATCACGGCGTTAGCGAAGATGAGGCCATTCGTGGCCTGAAGATGACGCTAAAAACCGATGCCAACCCCAAAGATACCGCGGCCATTGTGCTTGAGCCGGTACTTGGTGAAGGCGGTTTCTACCCGGCCTCTACCAGCTTCCTGAACAAGGTTCGCGAAATCTGCGATGAGCACGGCATGCTGATGATCATCGATGAAGTGCAGTCGGGCTTTGGCCGTACCGGCAAAATGTTTGCCATCGAGCATAGCGGCGTTGAACCGGACATCATGACCATGGCCAAGAGTATGGCTGACGGCATGCCGATCTCCGCGATTGTCGGTACCGACAAGGTCATGGACGCATCAGGCCCTAACTCACTGGGCGGCACTTACACCGGTAGCCCCACCGCCTGTGCCGCAGCGCTGGCCGTGATGGAAGTGTTTGAAGAAGAGAACATTCTGGAGAAGAGCCAAGCGCTGGGCGACAAGCTGGCGAAGCGCTTCAATGAATGGGCGGGCAAGTTTGACTGCATCGATAACGTGCGCAATATGGGCTCGATGGCCGCATTTGAGTTGGTATCGAACAAAGCAGATCACACGCCTAATGCTGAGCTGGCGGCGGCGCTGTGCAAGAAAGCCCGTGAAGAGGGCTTGATCCTGCTCTCATGCGGTATGTACGGCAACACCATCCGTTTCCTGATGCCCGTCACCATTCAAGACGACGTACTTAACGAAGGTTTGGATATCATTGAGTCCTGCCTGGAATCGTTGACCTAAGCATTATCAATATTCAAACATACGCCGCCCAATCGGGCGGCGTTTTTGTCTAGCCAGTTTTTGTCTAGCCAATGAGGCTATCGCCTCATTTAAAAGAACGTCAAACCTGACAACATCACTTGAATAAAGGCGCCAGCTGATTCAATTTTCCAACCTGATAAAGGTCATGCAGATAAGCATCCACTTTAGAGATCAAGTAGTTCAAGAGCACAATAAAAAATATCGCAGACATAATCATCACAGGTTGATTCATCCACTCTAAAACCGACACACTGACTTCATAGTGAATGGTATAGATACTCATCGCCGCCAATAATTGAATCAACCCACCGTTAGCAATGACGGCGACCATAAAAAAGCTTCTCAGGTTGATTGAAGGAAGCCCCGTCTTGAAGAAAAGAGCATGGCGAGCACTTGTACTACCCCTCCCCTTTTTGCTCGACGAATTTAAAACCAAACCCTTTTTACGTCTTAAAAGTGGTACTCCATAAATCTCCCGCCCCTCTTTAGAAAAAGCAATCCGTAATGCTGCCACATTAAAATCATCACCGAATACATCCACAGCCGCTTCATCAAGCAGGGAGGCATCTTGGTTTTCAACTGCTCTCTTTTCGTAAACTCTAAGCTTTTCGAACTGCCTGTTTTTCTTACCCGAAAGTTTGGCGCTATCATATGTATTAATATTGAAATGCATTTGATAGATTTGATACCAAGAAATCGTCACTCCTACCAAAATCATCAAAAAAATAAGTGCTGTTAACATGATGATATCCTCGCCCCATGTCTTATGTAGTTTAATGATAACTTATCTAACCCGCTTACTAATGAGTAGGCCCTAAAAAACGCGTCTCGTTGGTGTAGGTAATCGAAGGGTCATCTAAAGCAATGATATGCAGCTCCACGGCATGACTGGGCTGGGTCAGCGCCTCCTCACCGGCATTCAGTGCAAGGCGTAAAGACCGCGTTTCATTAGCTGCCAACTCTAACGTGTCGACTCCTTGTAAACTAAGTCCTGGCAACCCAGTCGCCGATAATGCGTAGCGATGCTGCTGGCTATCTTGATTACGCAGCGTCACGTTGTAGTAGTTGATAATACGACCCTCTACCGTCCCCTCAAACAATGTCTGACGATCTCGGGCGACTTCTACATTAATTGGCACCCGAGCATTCAAGAAGCCGACCATCAGCACCACCATGGAGAGTAACGCCGCCGTATACGCCAACAATTGAGGGCGCCAAAAACGTGTCTTTTTACCCTCAAGGGCGCGCTCGTTCGTGTAACGAATCAGGCCAAGCGGTTTATCGATCCGCGCCATGACGCTATCGCAAGCATCAATACACGCCGCGCAGCCAATGCACTCATACTGCAGCCCATCACGAATATCGATCCCCGTAGGGCACACCTGAACGCAGAGTTCGCAGTCTATACAGTCCCCTGCAGGCGCTTCCTCAACGTCTTTTCGATGGTTACGACGCGGCTCACCGCGGTCATTATCGTAGGAAACAATTAGCGTATTGCTATCGAACATGGCCGACTGAAAGCGTGAATAGGGGCACATGTGCAGGCACACCTGATGGCGCAACCAGCCAGCATTCAAGTAGGTAAATAGTGTAAAAAAGCCGATCCAAAAGACAGCCCAAGGATGCGCATCCAGACTAAGCAACTCCCTGACTAGTCCACCCACCGGCGTAAAATAACCCACGAAGGTGATGCCCGTTCCCAGGGCTATCAGTAGCCAAGCGGTATGTTTGGCACCTTTCCGCCATAACGTATCAAGCGTGTTAGGTGATGTGTCACGGCGTTTCCGGCGGTGCCGTGGCCCCTCCAGGCGGTGTTCAAACCAGATAAATAAAAACGTCCATACACTTTGCGGGCAGCTGTAGCCACACCACACCCGCCCCGCCACGACCGTGATCAAAAACAGACCAAAGGCGCAGATCATCAAAATCCAGGTCAGTAAGATAAAGTCCTGGGGGTAAAACGTCGCTGCAAATAGGTGGAACTCCTGGGCAGTGAGGTCAAACCAAACCATTGGCCGATGCCCCCACTGGAGCCACGGCAAGCCAAAATAGAGCGCCATCAGCAGCCAGTTGGAGCCACGCCGAATGCGCTGAAAAAAGCCCTTTATTTCTCGCACGTAAATATGCCCGAGTTTCGGTTGCTGATCTTACCCAGCAACAGTGGACACTGGTTTAAGCGATCATTCGGG
>TARA_R110000824_G_scaffold82768_4_pt1 | contig 42494 bp, 38 predicted proteins | sample TARA_R110000824 | Tara Oceans TARA_R110000824 (sample SAMEA4397747) | marine metagenome | biome: Polar Biome; feature: [MES] marine water layer (ENVO:01000295) within the mesopelagic zone...; material: water (ENVO:00002006), including particulate matter (ENVO:01000060) such as......
GAGTAAAATCTACTTTTTCTTCGCCGACAGGTACTACACTCTTTGTAGCCTGATTAACTATTATCTCCGGACATGGCCACTGAACCTGCACCCCAATTTCAAACTCACATTCTTGTGGTTTGGGCTCAATGAAAATGCCACACATTCCCCCTGTGCCAAACGACGAAGGATAAGCAGGATCAGGGCTGATAACTTGTGTTGCAGCTGCGGTTATTTGTGGGCACGGGAAGTCACATGAGATATCTATCTCAAAATTACAGTCCTGTATTTTAGTGACTGTGAGTACGCACCCGGGATCGCCCTCCCCAACTGGGACGATATTTGACTGGGACTGTCCTGCCGCACCGGTCTGTATATCGGGACACGGAAAATCAACATCGACATCTACCTCAAATTCGCAGCCTTGACTCTTTGTAACAATAACCCGGACGTCCTCATCCCCGACTGGGACGATAGACGTGCCCCCTTGCAGACCTGCCTGCACAGACGGACACGGAAAATCAATAACAAGATCTAGATCAAATTCACACGTCTGAAGCTCAACAACCTCAAATGTAACCCAGTCGTTCTGGCCAATTGGCCAATTATCGAACATTCCCGGAGGGTAATGGCTTGCAGGAAAGCCATCGAACGAAGAAATAACCTCAACTTGAATCTTGGGGCACGGGAAATCGACGTCGATATCTATTTCGAAATCGCAATCCTGTGATTTAGTGACCGTAAGGTCGACGCCTTCGTCACCTACTTTCACCACAGAGGTTTGTGCTTGCGTAGCGGTTATTTGCGGGCACGGGAAATCAATATCCAACTGGATACCGATTTCAAAATTACAGTCTTGGGCCTTATCGACTGTTAACGCTATATCGACATTCTCACTACCAACAGGAACAACACCAAACCCGACAACCGTCTGTGCTGCTTCCATCTGCGGACACGGGAAGCTAACAACGAGGTCAAATTCAAAGCTGCAACCACCTTGTCCCTGCGATTCCGTAATGATAATAGACGCTGATTCTTGCCCCACAGGAACAACAGATATCTGACCCTGCTGAGCGGTTCCAATTACAGGACACGGAAACCCGACGTCTATGTTCATTTCAAACTCAAACTCACACTTTGTGACTTTTAGTTCTCCCTGACTGCCGGTAGACGCCTGTGCTTGCGCTGTCGAAATAGTAAGCGTCGCATATTCCTCCCCCACAGGAACAATTCGAACGTTGTCAAGGCTCTCACCATCACCTGCCTGAGCGCCCGCCTTGGGTGGGGGCTGGATGACGTTGAAAGAAATCGCGGGACACGGAAAAGCGATTTCCAAACCAAACTCAAACGCACAATCGTCCGCCGCATCACCACTGATAGAGTCCGGAGACTGGGGGGTTTGAATGATTAACGTGGCAGACTCTGATCCAACCGCAACAACAAGTACTTCTGACTGTAGGACAGTTAATGTCGGGCACGGGGGCGAAGGTATCTCGATAGAGAACTCAAAGGTGCAACAGTCTCCCGGAGTGATAACTAATGCGTCACTGGCCGACGTTAATACGGGGCACGGAATATCCGGCTCCGGGTATATAAAATCTACATCCAGAGTGTCATCAATATCCTGCGGCGATTGAGGTACAACAGCATCCTGCAACCAATTCCCAGCGGGAATAGGAAACACACAGGGCACATCGCACGCCTGAATATTGAATATGGGGCTCTGAGAGCCCTGCGGACATGGAGTAGTAGCACCCACTAATTTAACTCTTAACTAGAGTGATTCTGATGTGTAAGAATACTTACACAGGTCTAAACCAAGTAAATTGACATCAATGTCAATACAATTATTTTCTGTATCCGGATTTACCGAAACACCTTGACCGCCCGTTATTTTCAAATCCGGACCCTCAATACCGTTAATCGCGCGAAGCACCTCGTTACACAATAGGCCACCCTCGAAGAGACTATTGGAAGCGCCGATGGGTGCTGATTCTTCGGGAAACAAAGCTACTTCTGCGCAAGGATCACCGTCTCCTGCACCTGCGGCGGGGGAAAGTGTTATCGTGTTGGAACCGGAACTAACGATGACTTTTATGTTGTAGCCTGCTTTTAGTCTCACATCTCCCTGTATACAACGTGCAGCCTCATACGTGAGACCCGTCGTGAAATCCCACTCAATGGGGTCACAATCCCCGAATGCCGTTACTCGGGTTCTGTCCGAGTTGGCCAATTCAAATGAACTAACTATTGACTTTGACAGGTTCTCAACAAGCGCCCGTTCAACAATGCCAGTATCCCCGGAAAGTGGGTTTACTATAGAGGCACCGTCTGCCAAACGTGAATCCACCGAACCTCCGGTCGACATATCGCCTGTTATCAGATAGCCACTCCAGAACGGCTGACGACATGCACTCCCTACAGAATCTGAAACACTATCGTTACTCGTTTCTGGGTTATCACTATCCAAATACTCCAGAGAGTACTCCTCATCGCCAATCGTGCGGCTGAACGTAAGCGGAAAAGAAGACATAGTGGCTTCTGTTGTTTTGAACTCGAAGTAAACAACACTCCCGCTACGGTAAATGCTATTCAGATATACGTAGTCTTCATCTTCCTTGTAGTCCGCAGAGGGCCCGATAGTAAAACCGCAATCCGCAATAAAATCGTCAGGCAAACGCCTCATCGAAGAAACAGCACTTTCGGGCGAGCCGACCCCCACAGTTGCGGTCTCGAACGGAAAGGCTCGGTTTATGTTGTCGTTATACCAATTAGGTCGTGGCATTTTTTTTACCTGTTAGTTGAAGTTCGGCGTTCCGACTACTTCGAATTTTAGTTCGCCGGACGTAGTTGTCCTTACACGCAATGCGGCATCCCCCGCCAGAGAATCATTACCCTGAATATAGAAATAACCATGCTCATCCGGCGAACACGTCCATTGCTCATTACCGTTAACAATCCTGATTTTTTGGACGAAGTTGGGCGTTGCAAATAAGTCATTAGGTACACATAAGCGGCGACGAAATAACGGGTCACCCACAACATCAATACGAATGACATCCTGCGTCTGTGCGGATGTGTCGCACGTAGCTGGCATCTCTGCTGTTTCTTTGCTAACTACGACACCGTCTTCTCCAACGATCCACACAGGACCAGTAAATAAAGTACCGTCAGGAATGACAATTCCCCGTACACCTATTTGCGGGGTAGGCATGCAGACAGTAGCTACAAATGGTGTCTCCAATTGCGTAAATGAGTGTTCTCCAATACCTAACGCTCTAAACATTCCCAACCGTGATGCTTCTGAAATTATAATACCGGCGGGCCGCCCATAAACATCTGTTAGTCGAACTATGTCGTTTGAACCCGTAATTGTGACAGACCCCGACGCAATCTCTAAAGTGGAAGAATCACCAATGTAAAGCGTGACAGCTTCTGCTGTGACTTCTACCTTAGACAAGTACATAGACCCACTTCCTCCAATTGGATAAAAGTGCGCGTCTAGAAAAACATCAGGAGGAACTATATCTCCTGCGCTATTCAACAATTTGGCATCCGGCTCAAAAGGGTAATTAGTATCCTCAAGAGACGACTGCCATTCTGGATGTCTAATTTGGCTTGGCATGCTTAAATTCCACTATTTAGCTCGGTTGTTCCGAAACCCTCCAATACGAAAAACGACTATGGGCTCTGTAAGTATGCAAGCCCGCAAGTTCAGAATCATCCCGATAATTTGCCCAAGAAACTGTATACAACATAGTAACGGACAAACTAGGGTCAGTAATTCCAGTCAAATATCCTCGTAGGTAAACTCCCGTCATACTTGCAGTTGGGAAGAGTTCAAACTCTAAGTTATACCAATCATTCAGAGCTAACTCGGGTAAACTCTGAGCGGCTAAGGGCACATAAGTAAGTCCGTTGAAGAAGACAAGACGAAATTCTGCGTCATCGTAATCCAGCTCTAGCAAGTAAAACGTCTTTATACTTTCGGAGGATGATTTGTAATTGACACAAATACCGCCGTTGTGCTTCATGCCCTCAGAGCCGGGAATCATTTTTATGTCTGTCTGATACTTCCGATAAAGTGTCTGGGCATCAGGGGTAAAGATAGACACATTCTGAGTGCCGCCACTAACTCCCGATTCTGTGCTGTAGCTATACCCACGATCTGTATACACAGGCGGAAGATATATTGAGCAACTTTCTGAGTCACTGTTACTACAAGAATCCGTTGTTTTCCAATGCCCCGGAATTGCCTCCCCGAAGCACAATTCGTCCGGGCTGTTATCCTCTACGAATGTCCAATTACCAGATTGAATCGAGAAATAATCTGCGATTTCATCGATAAACGGATCGCAATGGGGCAGAGTAATCGTCGTTTCATAACCTTCACTAATACTCTCCTCCGGTGTCGGGACGGGCTCAGGATCTGGAGGAACAGGAGGTATGACCGGAAATTTTTCTGAGGGTAGAGTACCTGCCATATCTGGCAAGTAAGGAGGCTCGCACGTCTCGGATAAACCGATTCCACAATCAACAATAATCCCGCAGTCATCGGTATTTCTTCCAACAAGCGCACAGCCTTTGAAATTAATGCACACTACCCCGTCGCAGTCGGGTCCAACAGCGTTAATTGATTGAATGGGCTCCGGACTTCCGCAGTTCAAGGACTCAGGACGTGTTCCGCATTTACCAACGAATTCCTCAAACGCGGACTTTTCAATTATTGTAGATCCCTCGTCTGGAGCTTTAGCATCATCAACCAACCTGATGACAATAACGTCTCTATCAATACCGCCTATGGATCTTTCTCCCTTAACAATATCTAAGGGCGCATCTGCCTCCAACTTTATCACCCCTGTCAACGCTGTTTCATCGTACAGACGCCCCAAGCTGCGCACCGGGAGTTCCTCATAAGCACGTGCACTTCTAGAAGCCCACAAGGATTGTTCAGGACTTGAGAATGTGCCGCTCCACGGAACTGCCGTACCGGAACCAAAAACGATATACCCAAATACAGCAGGGTACATTGGGTCTAACGGGTACTGCCTTCCTACTACTAGTTCAGCTAATGGAACAGATATCGATGCTACGGGTGTATAAGCATTAGCAGCATTTGAAAGGTCAGTTGATGTCAAAACTGTGACAGTAACTGCTCCCTTCGTTACTGCAACTGCCCCAGCAAAGGCATAGTCACCAAGAAGATCTGACCAGCGAATACGGAGATCCGTAACGATATCTTGCGGCAAGCGATCTCCCTTATCGGAGATAGCACTTGCCGTATCGGAGAGGGGGTAATCCCTCGTCGAGTTGAGGTTGTACCAAGATTGGTTACGAATGGCCATAATTTACGTTTCGGGATTAACAGGTCCAGTCTGCAAGGGCGTCTGATTGTGATCCCCCAGCAGGCGGCGGACAATAACACTGGGCGCAGTAAAGACCTAGTGGGTTAGTCGGTATTTGTTTTGTTGTTATGTCGTATCTCAGGGGAATAGGAACGCACGGGTCCTCGGGATCTTCCTTCGGATAACACGGCATCCCCAACGCCGAATTTTCCCATAATGTCTGTGTCGCCTCGTCAAGCGTTACTACTGGATAAGTACAAGTAGTACTCTTCGATGGCCACTCAGGGTATTGAGTAGGCGAAAGCACAGATGACCAGTACATGTGCGTGCGAACTTGAACACGATCGGATGGTTCGCACCCCGGAAAGCAAAACCGAAATGTTACACGAGCGTTAGACTGCGGGTCCATGTAGTCCATCATTAATTCGTATACCGGGTAAGCTCCAATTAATTGTAATTTCTCCGGCCCGTTTTTAAACGGTGAACCATCACACTCTGTGCGGTGACAATCGTAATACAGCAAGGGGGGCGAAGGCATCACACACCCGTTTCGGAAGTAAGAAAAAGTAAACCGGAAACGAACGTCTACCAAACAACATTTACTGGTATTACCAAATATGGCCGAGTGGACTACTTTACACTCTGGTTCCGTTTGCAAGGAAACACTAAGAGGACGCGATTCCCGGCAAGCTTTCGCGTCATTCCACCTTCCAACATTAGTTTTGTGGTCATTCCTAGTATCTTCCGCGCCGTCTGCGATGCCTTGATAAAGGAACCACTGTCTTTTTAATCCCTGATAAGTGCGAGCAAAGTACTCACAATCACAACACGGCCCACAGTCGTTTAGAACTTCAATAGCCGCTTGAGGATCAACATCCGGAAGTGCCGTGTAGTATTCAAATTCACGAGGATTTACGTCAGTAAGCGTCACAGGGCGTTGATATCGGAGGCATGATTTATCATCCGTATCAAATGCCACATTTCCGTAGTCATCTGCGACAGCTCCCTGCAATTTACGCAGATAAATTGAGTCGGTGAGTCCGTCGCAGCTTGGAAAAGCCCCCAAACCACTGCCCGGAACAGCTGATAATGTCAAATAACTTGTTTTACGTCTGCCCGCAATCAGGTTCGTAGACGGCTCGTTAACCCCAATGTCCGCAAGTGTGAACTGCGCAATATCTGAAGTTACATCTGCGCCTTCTAGCCCAATGTTGTATCCCTCTTCTAAGGCAATCTGACCTACTAAATCTGTGAGACCCACAGTTATCTTGTTAACACGCTGCGGAAGCTTGTTGTATGTTCTAGCGTCAAGCGTCCCGGCTGTCGGAACTATGTACTCGTCATAAGTCTTATTTAAACCGGCATCAATGTCTGCCTGAGTCCATTGAGTATGCTCTGTGCAACGACAGACAGTGTAATTATCAGAATCAACCCACTCGTGAATAAGCAGGCGACCAGCCCACGCGTTGGAAGAATACGTAACACTAGACGCAGTGGAATCAAAAACCGTCACATCATTGCCATCCTTAATAAGGATGTCATATGCGTGAGCAGGGGTCGGATATCCGGCGGGAGGCGTTACAACATCGGTACCGAAACCGTACATCCACGCCACGTAAAACGGGTATGGATGATCGCACGTATCGTCTGGGAAAGACAAATAGAAGTCTCCCAGCAGATACTGAATATCTGAGGAAGGGCGTACGAATGGATAATTGGTGCCACCCCCCGGCGGTTGATTAACGCCGATGGGCTGACGACCTCGGGGATCTGCCATCTTCTATTACTCACAAGTAATGCAGCCTTTGTCACCCAAGCGGGCTCCAAGGACAACCATATTCATCTCAGTCACAGATGATTGTAATTCATTCACAAAAAACTCTAAGTTAACTCTCTGCTGGTTGAAACGTTCAAGGTCCAACGTAATTGCTTCAAGTTCTGTACATCCACAGCAAGGAGCACAACAAGCGTCTGACGCTCTAAGTGCATTTGTGTCTCCTGTGAATTCAATACAATCGTCGCCAATAAAATTGAACTCCCCAGCAGTGGTTGGGGGGATACCGTTGATTGTTTTAATGCAGGGAATAACTGCTGCGTCACCTTCACAAACACACGGCTCACTTAAGCTTTCATCGCTTAAAGCGCTAATGATAATCTTCGAAACTCCGCTCGAAACGACAACGGGAGTGAGCTGAATATTGTTGCCCGCTACGAGCTCAATATCGCCGTAGAATCTCTGGCTGCTAGTAGTTCCAGATTGCACTTTGAGCGACTGAACTCCTCGTATGATTGGACGTACTGTATCCGGTTCAATACGAGAGCCCGTATAGTCAAATTCCCATAATCCTGCGGGCTGATCGTCAATTGATGACAGTTTATTGATGGTGACTTTACCAACAGTGTCATCAAAAGGCTCGATGCCCCCGAGGGCATACGCTGTCCACCGGGTATGTGAAGACTTGGGTATGTTGGCAGATGCCACGTCCTGAACACCTTCAGAACCCGAGTAAGCTACGATAATTGAGTAGCCTGTCCCCGCTGCTACAATTTGACGAATAAAAAACTTGGCGGGGTTCATATCCATTGCAGAATGAATGGGTAAATCCATTTCAACAATGAAGTCTTCAGGGAGCTGAAAACTAGACGTAGAGTCAAATCCCGTTGCGTCCTCTGCAAGGGGATAATTTCTCTGACTGTTGTGATCTAACCACTCTAAATTCCATTGCGAGAGAGGCATCCGTACCTCCTATCAGGTAGACGATAAAATTCCATTTTGTTGCATAATCCCCAATTCACCGCTATAGCCGTCGGCGATCGTGCCCGAAGCATTACCCTCCCGGGTTACCTTGACGTACACCACATCACCGGGCTTTACGGTGACATCCTCAGTTAAAGCCTCAATCACATTATTAGCGGCAATGCTACTGAAGGATGTATCCACAACCATAGGTGCCATCGCAGCGTCCGGAACAAGGATGCCTGTGGCTCCTGTGTGCCCCTCAAGCGCTGTCGCAGGGCGTTCTGCTACCTGAAATTCAACCAACAGCTCCGGAAGGTTACCGGCGGCACGTCCAATAATTCGTGGGCGGTACCGGAACTTGGTGTTTGGGGCATCCACGGGAATCTCGAACTTAACAATAAAGCTCGTTTCTACATCCGAGGGAAAACCTAAATACAATACCGGATAATGTTCTTCTGTGACCCCATCAAGTCTGACAAGTTGGCTGGCTAATTCCTGTGTCGGGTTGGCTAAAACACCGACACTGACATTACCGTACCAAACAGTTTCAGTTACCCCGTCAATAACCACGGACTTCGACGTAGACCCGTCCAAGATAACGCTCGGACTGCCCTCGTAAAGACCTTCAACTATAGGACCTCGCTTGAAATTGTTACCATCAAGCTCTTTGAACACCAAGTAACCCTCAGTGTCGTCATCACCAACAACGAAGTTAAGATCTAGATCTAGTTCCAAATCTCCAACAGACTCTATTGTTGTAGTGCCAGCACAATAAATCTTTAGACGGTCATCCAATGATTTCAAGCTACGGACAACTGTAATATCCGTAGCGAAATTAACCTTGGTGAAATACAACAACATCGCCGGGACAGAATCTGCCGGGCACGCATCAGAGGCGTATGACAGGGAGTCACCAGTGGTGTAATCAGTAGGCCACGGCACTTGGTCATAACAATCAGTCATCCACCAGAGACCGTTACTGTCGACCTTGACGATGTCGTCAAGAATCTGGCCAGCAAGTTTCTCCCGCAGCTTCATAGTTGTCGTGTCATAAATAGAGGGACGTATAAGCTCTACGTCAGCACTTTGGACAGGTATCGGCGGCCACAGATTATTCAGATCGAAATCTGCACTAATGTTGTAGCCAAACTTGGCCCCTGTCGGAGCTTCACCGTTAAATATGGCGTCGTCTGCGGGTAACCATCCTGTCAGTGCGGAGTCAGGATTGGTGATCTCGTGTATAGCCCCTTCCGCAGGAGGAGCTACATCTCCGGCAGGAAGCATCACAAGATCAAACTTGTAATGCTGGTGGTTATCCAGTGAATCCAGAAACGATGGATTCACAAAGACATTACCACCACCGTCAGACCGAAGAACAGGAATTGAAACTGGCGGCTTCTGAATAAGCAGCTTTCCAAGCTCCATCCCTGACAGGTAATAAGTTCCCGCAGGGACTCCGCCTGTAGAACCAGTAGCTGAAGATATGTCAATTTTGGCATACCCAAATAGCAACAGATCAGCCGACGTAGCGCTATGTTTATCCGCGACAATGCCCCAGACCTGAGATGAGTCTGTCTGGGTTAAATAACCTGTCGCAGCATTGGTCTGCATACCAGCTACAGCACGATCAAAACGACCCTCAGTGGTATTCCAGTAAACCGGCATACCTACTTGAGCATCAGCTTCAATCACCACTTCCCGGGCGTAGACTGTAGATCCAAGCTCAGCGGCTTGAATTACCTCCCACAAGTACTGGACGTTTTGATCCAGCTGCCGCAGGGGACGATTAGGAGTACCGGGCGATACCGGTTCTCCTTCTTTAATAAACTTGATAAATCGTTCGAGGCTCATCCGTGAGCTCCTTATTGCAGTGTGAGCTCCCACTCTAGTCCGATTTGACTCGTAGACAGTTTGTCTTGTTGGTCTGAAGCACCAAAATACATACTGCTGAGGATCAAATCTTGCGTTGCGTCAGTAGAATCGACATAAGCGACCAACGAGGCCCCGAAAATAATAGAGCCGGTACCAAACGCCCTACCGTGCACACCAGCAATACCCGTACTACGAGAAAAGAAAGTGCACTTATTTCCACTCGGAAACAGGGACGCATCGGAAGACGTGAGTGTTGCCGCTGTCAGTGGTACACGTAAGTAATCCCGGGTACCAATCAAATTGTTGTAGTAGTCGACAGAACGAGTTCTATCAAATGTGGGGGCTGCAATTGGACCCGCACCATTATCAAACTCAAGGTACATACCGCCAATTCGGTAATTCAATCCTGTACCATTCAGTAGATTACCGACAATCGTCGCCCATTCGTATACGACATCATTGGAAGACCAGTCGGTTTGCCGCTCCCACACAGCATCAGCGTAAGGCTGCGGAACTTCGTAAGCCCTCACACGACCCGTAAGAGCGTCCCGTCCGTTTAATTCAGTTACAGGCATGCTTTCATCCTATTGACAGCGCCCAGCGATCTGCACCAAGCGAGTTTTTTCAGTAATGTATGTCGTGCCAAGCATGCTCTCCGATGTGGGCATACAAGGAAAACCACTTAATTCCTCTTCATATCCGGCACCAGACGCATCTCCAGCCCCATCCATAATAACAGGATTGTCGGCGTAGACCAATTCAACTAAGACAATCATTGCAGTTTGGGGAGGGATAATTTTTCGTAATGCATCCGCCGGAATTGAGGGTAATTTATCGGGGCCTAGCTGATTCACCTTAATTTTCACTAAGAACGTATTATACCGCAAAAAATTCTCACAAAGGAACTCCAAAGGGTTAATCGTGCTAGGCAGGTTTATCGCTGCCGGTTGTCCCACGGGAGTGGGACGAATATCCAAGTACATTGCCAGCGTTTTACCAGCCGCAACACCAGATTCGTGAACGTCCTCCCAGAACTTAGTGACATCACCGGGAAAACCCCCCAAAGACCAAGAAACCTTGGTGTAACCCGCAACGTTCTCCTCCACTATGAGACCAGCGTCTTTGTTCTCAAACGTCAAATCGCCAAAAAAGCCTACAGAAAGGAAACCGGAACCCATTACAAGACCAGTCAGGCCTTCCGGTATTGCACCACGGTTGAATTCAAAAATTTGAACAGTGTCTGTTAACGCATCCCCAGCCTGCACCGTGGCACCTACTGAAACTAGCGATGTCGCACCTGAATCAAAATTGTAGGCGTTCTTATCTGTGACAATTACCAATGACCGGGAGTCCTTCTGCACAAGCTCTACTGTTTCTTCCTGCTCAATCACAAGAGGAACACCTGTGATCGCAGACCACGCAAATTGAATGTCTCTTGCTTTAGTGCCGCCTGTAAACGCGTCCAAAACGGCATTAACAACATCACGATACCCAGCACCAGACGCCATGCGTAAATTCAATGCATAGCCGAACTGCTTATAGACGGTATCCCAATCCCACTTGCCCCTGTAAAGCCACAGAATACATTCTTTGTCTACAACACTGCTGTCTACGACAATATCTTGAGAGACAATCGAATCGTTTCTAAATGGATTCTCCCGGAAAGTAAGAACCCCAGTTTGCTCAATCCAATAATCAATGCCAGATGTGAACACCACAGATGGTGCCACAATACGATTAAGAATCGTATTCACTTCCACAACGGAAGAAGGTAACGGTACTGAGAAATAACCCTCTACTGCTGCTGCTTTACCGTACTCTAGACCGCCCGCCGCATCATATGTGTAAGACGTCCCAGTCTCATAATCAGGTATCAGCAGATCAAAATTGTTAAGTTCTGATTCTTTCAACGTTAGTGAGTACCAATTTTCCTGATGGAATACAGGTACAGTGAACCTAGAGACCGAAGCGATCATCTCCAAAAAGTTTAACCACGTCTGCGACGTTAGATGAGCCTTGGACTTTAGGATATCCTGCAAAAAATCCATGCCCGGATAAGTAGTGGCCCAATAACTTCCCAACAAATCCAGCAGTTTATCTGCTCGATCCAAATCATTCGTTGGGTAAACGTAATTATCCATATTATCCTTCGTCTGCGTTCATAGATGATCTGTACGCAGCAGCCTGCTCCGAAAAATACACGCGAGGTTCTTTATCTGAAAACAACCAGTCTACTATGATTTTAGCCACTGCACTGATCACAATTTGTATTAATACCGATAATAGAAATCCCCAAATAAAACCATACCGCTTTGCGTTTGCCTTGATGTAACTTTTACACTCCTTGCGAGCATCTTTACGCCACCGAGCTACGGCAGATTTTTTCAGTACCGGTGCGGCTAAGCCTATTCCGTACTTAAAATCTCCCGTTCTCACCCACCACTCCAACGCTTTCTCAGTAGCAAGATCAGCTATTACCGCCTTCTCACCAGAGTATTTTAACTCACTACGTACCCATGACTGAACGTCATTTGCACCAAAAGATCGAGGTTTACTCATGATTTTACCTCGATCTTTAAGTCGGGAAATTTATCGATCTGGATATCAATTTTTTCCGACGATACTTTTACGCCCGTCAATCTGCTCTTGATCCAGCCCAAAATATTCAACCGTGGCTGCGGCTCAAGAATTGAAACTTGAAGAAACGGAAGACTGTTTCCTTCAGCAGCAACACTTGTGACAGTCAAATTCAAGGTCGTGTCGCCTTTGATGTTAACGTAACTGTTGACACTTAGACCTTCTCCAAGCATCTCTCCCACCTGCTGCACAATCGCTTCAATAGTTTCTTTAGCATTCTCTATCGGAGGCAACTTAGGCCCAAAACCGAATTCTCCTTCTTCTGTACCACCATCAATCGCATTTTCGAAACTCATCGTATTTCTCCAAGTCACACTGTTAACGAAAACCAAAGAGACGCGCCCAAAACAAAGTCCATTTAGACACTGAAGTCGTAGAAATATTCATTGCCCCGGGGTCGCAATTACATTTCCCATAAGCCGCTTTACAGTTGCAGTACGTCTTTTTTGTGTCGCACTTGCATTTGTGTGACGCGTCAGGATCATCAGGCTTATTATCCTCGCCGTGGTACGGGCAAGGCGTTGTGTGACCATCCCCATGCGTAAGGATGCCAGTACCCTTGCACGGACACTTCTCAGGGTCCGGGTTAGGTTCTGGAATATTGTCCGGCGCAGGATCAGGAGTATCCAGCGTAGCTATAGCTAAAGAGACAGATATGGTGGGAGTCCAATCCGTCGTATCAACATATGCCTCAAGAAAAGACTGACTGCATCCGCCAATCAGAAAGGCAACGCTTAAAACAAATCCTTTGGTTCGTACATCCATTGTACTACCCCCATAATGATTTTCCGTAATCGGGTAACTTTCGCGGCGGGAAACCGTCTACATCTGAAAAAACCCACGCACCACGCGCACTAATCAACTTTTCGGCGGCATCATAATTAATCCAGAAACTACCGTCAGGTTGATCAAATTTCTTACCGCCACTATTCCACTTGCCCCAGCTGTTCTGTACTAAGAATCCGGGACCCCCGTTTTTCTTAGTGTCATTACAGCCAACCCACGCCATAGCGTGACTCCATGACCCGCGAGTACGAGCATAGCCATTGTCATCTCGCTGGGACGAAAACCCAACACCACTGCACACTGACAAGGCATAACCATTTGCCAAAGCGTCTCTCGCCTCATCAACTGATGTTACCAAGGAAACAGTGTTCACACGATGTCGGTGTCCTTCTTTAACAATCGAATCAGGAACTCCATTGCGTCCCCACCCTGCGCCAAGTGAGCTGTCATACACGGAGAAGTCGACAAAACCGTAATCCTTGCGAAGAAGAATTCCCCCTTCTTCACTGACAAAACGGGCTGCTTCTGAGCATGCCATCCCTTGCCCACTGTGGCCCCTACAGCCGTATATGGCCTCTGTAGCGCCTCGGTGCAGGAAACCCTCCTCTTCCCCCTTGATATCGATCTCAACGGCTCTGGTGACGTCTACAGCATTCCTAGTGGCATGGCTGACACAGTCTCCAGTAGTTTGACCTTCTGAGGGGCCAAAACCCGGGTCAAACTTCAACAATGACTTGAACGGCAAGGACACCTTCCCTTTACCGCCGTCTGCCAGCTGATGTGCTGAAATCCCGAAAAGTGGGTGCAATAAATCACCCATCAACTTGGCTAAGTCTTCAGGGTTACACTTAGCCCCTACGAATCCCTCCGCATACATTTTGCGTAATTCTGCGGGAGTAGGGTTTTTTGGAAAGCTGGGCATAGTTAACCTCCCAGCGCCCAAGCCATTGCTTTAAATGCTTCAACGGCTTTCGAGCGTTTTTCAGGAGTGAGAGGGAGACGGTCCAAACCAAGAATTTCAACCAGAATATCATCCTTTACTTGGCCGAACCCCGGATACTTGCCCACCATTTCTGTTCTTTGCAGCATCAGTGTTTCCGCACGAATATATCCTTCCCGGATATCAGAGGTGGTTTTTATAACTGAATCATCGCGACTAAGAACATCTGCAAAGTCTAGAAAAAATTTCGAGGCTTTTGCAGCATCCTTCTCGCTCATACCTAATTCACGCAAAGGACTCACAAGTACTTGCAACTCCGCTGAAGGTGTATATTCAGAGACTTGTGGTACTACTGTCGGTTCTGTTACGACATCTGGAGAGACAGACGGGTAAATACATCCCGAAAATGTCACAGCAAATGCAAGTGCTAACATTTTACGCATAGTTTGTTACTCCTCATGCTGAAGGTTTATTTGTGTCATCAGGGGCATCTTCATACTCCAACACAAACAAGCAATCATTAAGTTTGCGGCACAATTGCAAACCCTCAGAATCTTCTGCCTCAGACATGCGCTTAGCTAATGTATGTACCGCGTCTGCGGCACAGCCATCCGCAGAAGATGCTGAATTTACAATATCGTCAGAAGTGTCCTCGTCGCTTCTTTGCGGATTTGAACGTACAGCCCAAACTAAACACCCAATACCTGCAAGGAGCACTACAAGTAGTTGCCCCCACCACACCAAATTGGTGTCAACCGCTACGAACCTGCTAACAGCTAAAGCCCCGCCACCATACGCAAAAAGCAGCGAGCCACTAACCGAGCCACACAGCACCTTATGTGATGCTTTCATCGCGTTTCTCCTATCACTCTGCACTAGGAGTAGACCACTTTCTGACTACATTCGCCAAAATCGAAAGCGTAGCCACGATAACAGGAGTATAAGACCCGAAATCTGTGCTAGCGGCCCACTCAGTTAAATAAGTCAAAGTAGCCCCGGCTAATGCAACTAGAACACCTTTGCCAACCTTAGTTAAATCGGTTTTCGTAAGTTTGAATCTTGTGTTTTCCATTTCTACTCCAAGCAGCGATACGTATATGTTAAGTGAAAGTTGGGATTGTCGTTTCTATATCGATAGAAATATCAGACACAGACAGAAAAAACTGAACCGTTTTAGCTGTTACCATATTAGAAGCATTGTCTTCGACTACGAGAGAAGAAGAGCTGTGCAACCACGTAGTCTCGTTGTTAGGCTGTAAAATTCGACCCAGCATGTCTAAATCCGTAATACTCACGTTATTTTGAATATACCCGTGGATCGCATCCAGAACACGAGACCCATCCAATCTACCGATAAAACCCGTGTTATTGACTAAAGACGACAGCGTTGTTTTTATGGCGGCTACGTCTGGATCAGCGTCCTCGGCGGATTTGTTTAAAATACAAGAAAGCTGAACAAAACAAGGAACTGGTGCTCTAATCAAAGCGTCAGCCCCGTAACTCCGGACATCTCTACCGGCCATATAAGCTTGAAGCTCTTTGATCAATGGTGTATTTAAAACTGCAATGACATAGTCTTGTTTCGCACCCGGGGACAATAACGCTGCGTCTGTAACAGTGTCTACAAATTGAATTGTTGCCGTCTGGTAGGCTGTAAAAGCACCCTCAGCTTGCGTTGCAATGTCCGGTATGAACCCATCCCCCGTCAAGTCCAACCCCCGGTCGTCACTGCTGACTGCAAATGTTCCCGTTTCTGCGGGGTCTGCGGACGGTAACGAGATACGTGATACCTCATAAAACGCAGGAACATCATCTTTCATTAAAGTAAATTGCCACGTGCCTTGATTATCGGCGTTAACACTCACCAAGACGGCTGATTTAGTGAGCGAGGTTGTCTGTACCCCCTCTTGACCGCGAACGTACCAGTCAACACGCCCCCCATAACTTAACGGAAAAATAGAGTGCTTGTCTCGAAGCATTTCCGCATCACCATATCCCACAATTGACTGGTTCGTTACCGTGGAAAACTGCGGCAGCGAACGCATCAAACCGCGCATATTCGATCGACCCGAAATCGCTTTAGCAGAGATGCCCGCTTGCAACTCGTTGATCAATTCTGTGTTCGTTTCAGTAGCGGTTCCTCCGCTAAAGTCAGCCGTTACATAGCTGTTAACATAGTTAGAGACCGCAATATCAGGCACTATCACCGTGTCCACCGTTAGTTTTCCTGTTGCCCCCTCGTCTACAGCAGTAACAAAAATGGTAAACGACCAGTTCCCATTACCTAGATCTGTCATTAACCGGTCCGTGGAAGTACCTACAGACGCAGAATTAGACGTAGAAGAGTAGCTGTCATTGGAAGTAAACGACAAACCGACGGCCTCAAAAACAGTATCAATAGGAATCAAAACGCTATTAGAGCTGCTGACGACTATTGTCACTTCGCCAGTAGCTTGCGTGCCGTCTCGTCTTGTGACACCCCAGTTACTAAGTACGTCGCTAACCGTGGTTGTGTCTGCTAACGTCGGATCTGCTTCGATCTGCTGCAAGCTACGAGCGGATAAATATCTGTTCAAGTTTTCGCGAATAGCCGTCTCTAGTACAGCGTGGTAATAAGCAACACTATCGTGCAAAACCCCCCGCTTTAGATCTAAAGTCGGATTATCTTCTTGCAATTCTGCCGTAAGTTTAGCTAACAACGTCGTGACATCCGCTGTACTTAATTCAGAAAGGTCCGTAATTTCATATACCATTATAAGTACCTCAGTATGGAGTCACAGTTAAAGGCAGTAAAGTTGTGAAAGATGCACCGGCCCGACTCACAACTTTTACGCGTAAAGTCACCAGATCTCCTCCTAGTGCCACAGATATCAGCTCTGCGGACTGAAAACTCTCGTCTTCCGGGTCTGCCTCGGATTCTTCTAAAATCAAATTCTTCGACACTGTAAGCATAGATTGCGAGAATGACGACTCTACATCTCCCGCTGTTTGCCAACCGCCACTACGGGCATCCAGTATAAAAATACAGCCACGCGCAGGAAGATGAGTAATACTAGCTAGTTCAGTCAAAAGCTCAACAGCAAATCGCTGCACTAACTTTTCAATACCGGCAATAAATTCGCCACCTTTGCCGGGCAGCGCTAATGCCTGAATTACCTCAGTTTCTGTCCCAAGCTCCCATCCCTTGAAAGCTGCGACATCAACGGTACGATTTTTGTAATCCGTGAGTGTACTCATCAAGCCACCTTACTCGATATTTTGTCCAAGTTCCTCATATAGTCAATAACGCCGTATTTCAGCGGGCCTTCCTTGTCTCCCTGTCCTTTCCTGCGGGAACAATGGTGTGCGACATTCCTTGGAAAAGTCATCGTATGTCGGGCACGAAAAGCACGCTCCATCGCAGACAAGTAATCAATATTGTGATTAGCCATAATCAAATCGCCACTGTTTCCCGCATCCGGGTCTAACGCCGTGAGGAATTCATCGTTGGGCTGCTCCTGACTAAAGGCCTCATAAATACCGGGCCAATCCCAAAGATCACCACTCCACTTTGCCTTGGGGGGCATCATCCATTGAACCTGCTCGTTCTTCTTACGCTTCTTCTGTTCTTCTTCGGCTTGCTTCGCAAGGTCGTTGATCAACGATTGCAGCATGTCCGATATCTTTACCACCATTGTCATGATAATTACCCTAAGAAAGGAGATAGACTTTCTTCCTGCCTAATAATTCCCTGTATATTATTCTTACGCTGGCTGATTGCTCCGGGAGTACGCTTCAGCTTCTTCGCTATTTCTTTGTTAGATAGTGGTTTTCTTCCGTGCAACCCCAAGGACAGTTCCATAACCTTCTGATCCATGGGAGAAAGACTGTCATACACTACCTCTAACCAAGCACTTTGACTCTTTTCATCTCCCATGAACTGACCGCCCGCAAGGTTGGGGCTGATCGCCTCTAGTTGACTGCTTGTCATACCGGGCTGCCACCCACGTATGTGTTTGATGCGTTTCAGTGAAAATCCAGACTTGTCAGCTAACTCTGCGTCTGTCCCCTCGCGGCCTAGCTTATCCGTCAATTCTTGTTCATGCCCTTGCAGCCTGAACCTATCCAGCAGCACACGCTCAGGAGCCCGCACTACCTCATGTTGCTGCTTGGTAATACGCTGTAACCCCTTCATCTGATTTATCAGGTGACTCTGGAGACGCGACCGACTACGGTCGTACGTGCCCAAACCCTCCAAAGCCAGTCTGCGAGCACGACTACGGGACAAAGGACTTGCACCTCCGAACATAGAAGTGCCCTTCCTCACTACAGGGTCGATTATTCCCAGTACCGCAGCATTACCCGTGGGAGTCTTGTCTTGCGACCAAGCTTCGTAAGCATCTTTGTATTCTGGTTCTAAATAATCCATTATCACTGCTCCTTATTTAGGCGGTGACCAATCCTTGACAAATTCTCCGCCAACCCACGTCCCCGTCAGAAACGGATGTTCTGTCAATGTATAATCCGCTTCCGCCACTTCTTTGTTGTTTCTAATAGCTGAACACTCAAAAGTCGTTCTTGCCATAGGAGTGTCTGAATTAATATTGTAATTCACTCGATTCACGTACACATGAAAATCCCCCGGTAACTCTTTCGTGTCTGCCGACCCAAAAATAGAGTCCTTATTCAAGAGTAAACGTGTACCGGGGGGAATATCAAAACGCAATTTGCTTCCAAAAGATCCAGTACGACCACGTAATGCGTTCGTGGCGTAAAAAACATGTGCTATCTTGTCCAGCACCTTATATATCTGCGATTTATTGGTTTCAAAAGTAACTTTGCGTTTAGGTTGTTTATTGGACGGGTCCATTGCATCCTTACCACCCTTTGCCATGAGGTGGGCACCGGCACTGGAGGATAATACTTGCTGAAACCAATTAGGAGCATCTAGTGTTAGATACTGACCAGTACGCCCTTCCGGCTTAGGGGGGTACTGTCCACCTATACATGTGTATCCCTTTGTTGGCTGCTTATCTTCATTCCACACAACTGCCCCTGTAGTAGAAACAAAAGGCGCAAGAATACCCACAGCCATCAAAGGTTTATGCTGTGTCGCCTTCATTTCAAAATCAACATAATCCTCCAAGAAGAAGTTCATGTGTACGTCTTTGATAGTGGGAAATGTTGGGATGAGGTTACCGTAACACTTGTACTTACCGCCAAAATCTTTGCTGGGGTAAGGGACAAATGTCACCATAAAATCTGGACACCACTTCCCAACCAGAAGATCCCAAAAAGTGATACCCCTGAAAGAGTTCAGACACTTACCCACGTAAGCAGCAATTGAGGTGCTAAACGGCAAAGCATCCAGCGGCGATTGGAGCCCACCTGTTTCAGATTGGATGTTTTGAATAATCTCCGCAGCACGCTGATTGCCCTCATTAGTTGGTGCGCCACCCTCACAAGGTAAATCAAATAAATCCAACTGCGCCAAACAATCAAGTACTTTCAACAACTTACCGCCAAAACCGACATCATCCCCCCGGCAAAAATCACAGTCCGGCAGCTTTTCACCTATGAAAGACGTGGAAGTCCATGCCCCTTTACTCGCACCTGCGGCTGCCCCTTTGCAGCCCCCCAGCACCTTAGCTACCGCAGGGTTAATCAAAGAAGCAGAATTCGAGGGGTGCATCTTCGCAGAAAATATCGAGCCGAATGTCAAATCCACAAGCTTATGCACAAGACTAACCGTCAACTGGATCTTCTCGCCTATACGCCTGTAGGACAATCCAGCGTAATAACCCTCGAATATTTTCTTCTTCCCTGTCCACGGGTCAGGCGCGTTCGGGTGCCAATCTGTCTCCGTTTTATTGAAATCGAGCCAGACTACTGCGTCGGCCATACCCACACCGCTTAATTCCTCCGCTAACTTCTCAGCCGGTGCAAAGGTAACTCCTTCACTCTTATCAACCTGCTTACCTGTAGCCAACACACATGTCGCTGAGGGAATTTCATTTACGGCAAACGTAGCACTGTACTGCGACAATGCGTATTTTTTACCTTTCACCTCTAACCACAGTGACGGATTCTCATCCGCAAAGAACTGCACTCGTGCAACATTAGGTAGCCCTGTTTTAGGCATTGACGTTTACCCTCACTTCATTTGTGCGATAAACCAAAGCCAAAACAATAGCGCTAAGCCTGTAAGGAAGCTCTGGATGGTCGTACCATACATTCCTGAATGTATTCCACGGCTCTATCCGCTTTGTACCAAACAACTCTGTCAGCGTGTCATCTCCGACAGACTCCAGCTGCTCGACTATCTCGGACATGTCGATTTGAGGCCGCAAATACCCCGTAATTGTCCAAGCTGCGTTAGCATTTATAGTATTCACATACAAAGTATGACCTGTGTGAAACAAGTCATACGCAGGAGATAGACCAGACGTTAAAGACAGGTCTAAATTCTGGGATTTAGAGGGAGGAGTTTGACGATTAATCTTGATAACCGTCGAAGATAAGATGTCAATATTGAACTGATAGAACATCTTTCCAGTAAAGTCAGGGCGTGCAGGTTCCCCGCTTACAGTGGCAATATCATCCTCAGTGCCGCCATAACGAGAAATAACAGGGTCCCACGTTTCGTGCTTCGCATATACATCGTCTTTACCAAGTGTGTAAGTAATACGGTTGTCTAAGTCAGTGATGTACTGCTGCAATTCAGTACCCGCGATTAGCGTCAATAACTCCCGAGTTCGATAGTTTAGAAAAGCACGATCTGGAGCAGCACCAAAAAGGGTAGTGCGAATACTCTCCAAGAAACTAGGGAGAATTACAGCCCCGTAATCCGCAGGAACAAGTTCTTCACCCAAATAGAGAACGCCCGGATTATTAGATCCCGTAATGTTGATAAGTAATGTTCGTGCGTGATTAAACATAAATTAAGGCCCCGCCTTAGGCACTGTCATTATTACCATCTGATACTTTATCATCCACGTTTCGGTATCCTGCGCACTGTAACTTGCAGCAACTAAAAACCCTTCGATTGACTCTGTACCGCTGATCGTTACTTCAATGGGTGATGTTCGACTGGATGCGCGATTTTCCTTATACCACTTAATGATATCAATTACGCCGTGAGGTCCACTATCACAACCCCCACCCGTACTAGCTTCAGAATTAAAGGCTAGGCCATTAACGTTCATCCTACCCATTCTGTTTCCAAATACATTCATATAAATGTCATCACCCATCGTGTGGGTGAATTGAACATTCACACTATCATCCATAGTAAAAGCTGTCACGCACGCTTTAACACCTTTGGGAGTAATATCTGGATCAGTCTTTATCAGACTGAATTTGACGGTTCGAATGCTGGGTATACTAAAGACAGTACCCAGTCGACCCCCTGCAAAAACTGATGGCATAATGTTTCCCCCTACTACGGACCTGTCGGATTACCGCCTGTAGCCCCAGTAGCATTAAGGGCTCCTTTGTTGCCTTTAACAGTCAAAATACCGCTAAGTCGCATTGTTCTTTCTTTAACATCTTCCACTTCTTTCTTGCTCTCTTGTAACTTCTCAAGGACGCGAGTGAGCTGGTTCGCTAAATTCTCACCAGACGCCCCGTCAGATAATATTCCCAACATCCCGGCACCCTGCTTACCTAGAATTTTACCTGCGCCCATTAGGTCTGCACCATCCGGACGTTCACTTACCCTTGCGTACGCCTCTGCATCGCCAGCCAGTGCGGCCTGAATGTCTTTAAATAACGCAGTATCCGCCCCCTCAGCACCTCCTGCTGCGTCTTTAATCTGCTCAATCGAACTTGTAATCTCACGCGACCACGCTTGACCTTCACCCGTAGACATCTTGGCAGAAACACCACGCTGATTACGGAATTTTGTAAGGTCATCCCCTTTAAGCCCCATCGCGGCTCCGATGGACTCCATAGCCTTTGTGGGGTCAGACATGTCTGCGGCTTCCAGCCTCCCTAGCGCCTCACCACGAGCAGCCTTAACTCCTTCAAATCGCCCTCGGGCAGTTACAAACTCATCACGAGTCAGACCCCCATGCTCTTCTGCCAAATACTCGTCCTCGCCAATCTGATCCACACTCATAGCCCTTACAGCTTCAAATTGTGTTGGCGAGAGCTTGGCCAATTGTCGCGTGTCTTCCGCCAAGCCCAATACTTCCTTTTCCTCGTCCGTAGCCGCAGCACCCCCGCTCTTTTGTAGATCTCTTAACCTCGTGTCGTCGATGGTGACGCCTTTTAATCGTGCGGCACTTCGTAAGGACTGTAACTCCTCACCGGTCATGCCCAGCCCTTCTGCTTTAGTAGCTGTTTCTTTATCGGCTGTAACGGTGAAGCGGCCTTCTTTCTCGCCTATGCCCGGAGTTAACTCGTTTACAAGTTGTCTTCGTCTTTTGTCTAGATCTTCCTTACGCATTTGAATATTACGCGCGCCTAACTTAGCACGCAGCATACGAGCTTGAGGTGTGTCACCCTCGAAGTCCGCCTGAGTTTTATCCCCCATGCCAAATTCAGCTTTAAGTGCCCGCGATTCGGGGTCCGGACCGTCCTCAAAGAACCTACCGGTATCCGCATTCTGCTCGGCAAGGAAATGATCGGAAAGGCGACGTTGTCCTGACAGAGAATAATCGAACGCGGACAACTCCAGCGCACCTATATCCCCGCCAACCGCACGACGTAACTTAACTTCTTCTTCCTGTATATCCTCTAGCTCGTCACGAATAAGAAGTCCTCTTCCCCCGTGAGTCCGAACGAACCGAGCACTACCCGTCTCTTCGATAATAGTCTGCGCGGCATCAAAAGTAGATTTAGCAGCTCGTCGAGTCGTATCTCGATTATCCTTACTAAAAGACTCGTAAGCTGCCCGCACTTGCTCTGCATTTTCAGCATCGCCTGTGACGGCCCGCTCAGCCATCTTGCGCCTAGCAGCAGATTCTTGCTGCGAATCTAACAACTCCCGCTTACCCTCAAGTGTCATACCTCCAAGAACATCCTCACCCACACCCGCATCCTTCAATTTGCCATCTAGGTCAGCGTCAGTCACCTCGCCCTCAGATTTCCTCAGGTCTGCTCTCGTAACGCCCGTTTTCTCCATGCGAGACTGTGTGGCTAACGAACCCGCAAACAATCTGCGAACCTCTTCATTTTTCCGCATTGCTTCAGGGATTTTAGCTTCCTCAAGGGCTGTATCGACTTCTGCAACGGTTGGAGCAATTCTTATCGCGTCTCTGCGGGCATTTAGAACCATTTCCTGCTGCTCTGGTGTGAGTTTTTGCTCTCCACGTTGTAACTTGCGCTTAATCTCATCAATGTCAGCATCTTTGTCATCGCCAGCCACCGCTGTAGCTATCGTAGTTAGCAGTTCATCCGTATCCCGGGGGTCCATGCCAATCTGTTCCCCGTCGGGTCCCTCATGCTTCCCAAGTAACCCTGTGCGTGCTCCACGCGCCAAACGGTCGTCCAAATCTTCGCCTGCAAAAGGACGTAACAAAAACGAACTAGCCGTCAACTGGTTTTGCCTACGCGTTTCATCTGCGGCTCTGAATGCCTCGATATCTCCGATATCCAAGGCGTCTTCTTGATCGAGAAGACCTTCTGATTCAGCAAGGTTACGCAACTTGGTGGTTTGTGATTTGAGTGATACTTGCTCCTCCTCAAGCTCTCCCAAAAGGCGGTCTTTCTCATCACTGTCCTTAGCCAGTCCAACCCTTGTCTGCAAGCTCTCAATATTTGCCCTAGTTGCCCGTAACTCGCCCATCGGAGCTTCCAAACGTTCTGCTACTTCTTCGGCACGAACTCCACCAAATGTCTTGCCCAGAATATCCACTAATGTGGCTTGGGTTTCATCTTCTCCAGCATCCTGAACCGCGCCCACAAGATTACCTAAAATGCCTCCGCCAGTAAGACCCGTCAATGAGTCTCGAATACCTGCATTTATTTTTGCACGTCTTTCCCTGATCCCCGTGTCACGAAGCGTAGTTTCATTCTGCTGCACCATAAGATTTTGAGCACTTCGGTACGCTGCCCACGGCCCCCGGGGATCTCTCACAGCCTCGTCTATCTCACTGAAAGACTCCTCAGCAATCATCTGTAATCGGGACTCATACTCTGCATCTGTTTCACCCGCATCTTGGAGTACTTTACCTCGCAAGGTATTTGCAAATGCCGCATTCCTAGCTCCTCTGTCGGTCGCGGTTTCCCGATCCATGCCAGTGAAAGCTTCCGCAAACTCTGTTGCCGCTTGTCTGGCCACGTCACGATCATCAATATAATCGCGAAGAACTCCCTCTGCTCTGGGCATCACAAGTTCATCACGAATCTCTCCGGGCTGCATCCTTCGGGTGAGATTATTAATGTTGTGCTCTAGTGCAAATTCTCGGTTAGCCCCTCGTTGCATCAGGATACGTTGAGCACGACCAGCCGCTGCATCCTCATCTAGACCTGATTCACGACCCTGACGTATAAGCATATCTTGAATCAAATTCGAATCTTGGAATACACCCCTAGTCACCTCGTTGCCATCATCATCTGTATATGTGTATTCTGTGCGGCCAGATTTAACAGCTTCCGCAAGCGATGTAGTCTGTCTTCCACGTTCATCATTTCCAAAGCCACCCAATTGGCCCTCAGCACGCACCAATGCCGATAACGCATTCGTCACAGGTGAGGCTGTAGCTTGTGCCCTCAAGTTCTGGTCCAATTGCCGCTGGAAGTCCATGTTTTCTAATCCCCACGCAGGATTAGCCCCCGCACCTTGCTCTATCGCAGCCTGACCAAACGCCATAGTGCCTTGAGTAATCGACGGAGCAAAAACACGTTCCATCCCTAAGCCCTGCAATGTTGCCGCACCTTGTTGCTGCATTGTTATGGCAGCATCAATTGACATCCCTGACTCCTTAGCCAGCTGCTGCGTAGTGCGGACCATCATGTTTAGCGATGTAGGATCTATCTGTGTCATCGATCCTTGCGATAACGCCTCCAGTCCTTGTATCAATTGCGACATGGGAGCATTAGTATTTCCTGCGTCACCAAATATCTCTCGCATGGTGGTTACAGCATCAACATACCCCTGCAAGCTTGTCTTTACTTTCTCACCACTAAATTTCCTCAGCTCACCTTGAACGCCCTCCAACCCTCGAAGTTTGTCCATCTGATCCGAATCCAGATTTGCAAAATCAATATCACCATCCGCCTTTTTCGGCAAGTTAAGTCCCCTGACTTCTGCTATTGAATCACGATCACCACCACCAAGAATACCCTCTGCTGCGTCTTGTATTCTTTCTCGGAAGGGACGAGCATCCCCTCCAATCATCCCTCGACGTACCATCTCGCCATACATCTGGCCAACTTGCCCAGCCTTCATGCCTCGCATCTGCGCCATGTTGTCCGACTTGAACATGTCGTCAAAAACCTGCTCCGCCGCGTTTATATTAGATTCTTGACTGAAGCCCATTAAGCCAGTCACAGGATCAGTTCGAAAACGATTGAACTGCTGCATACGCATAGCCATAACAGCCGCAGAACCAGTGCGGCCCGACAGAGAGTCAATAAGCTCAGGAGCTAGAGGCGCAAGGGTAGAAGTCATCCCAGCAGCCGTAGATGCCAGTTGACGCGCTGCCGCTCGCTGAGGTGCGTTAAAAGGACCCCCTGTTAGCGCCTGCATTCCACGCATGGTCTGGTAATACCCAGCCTCATCTCGGCCAGCCATTGACTCCATGATGCGGCGCTGGTCGTTCTGGAACTGCTGAGACGCCTGATAGTCCACCATGTTCTGCGGAGACAAACCACCCGGTAACATGCCATGCTTCCCCATCATCTGCTGCAACATGGGTGCCACGAACTGGTTCATGGCAAGACCCATAATTCCGGGCTGGTTAAATCCCGGCAGGTTCTCAAAACCCGTACGCATAGACGGCTGGGGTGCCGTCATGATAGGCGCAAAACCCTGCGATAACTGCTGCAACAACAGTAAATCCGTCTGCCCACGTGGCGCAAATGGATTTATAGGCGCATTAACTGCACCTTGGAGTTGTTGTTGTACATACGGATTAACCATGTGTGTGCTTCCTTGCTACACCAACTACTTACGACGCCCCGACGCCTTAGCACGCCTCGCCTCAACACGCTTCCTACCAGCCACCAAGCGAGCTGGCGCTGCCGCCTTTTCAGCCGCTTCCCCTAGTCTTATCTCTTCACCTTCTGCTTGTACCTTATTTCGCTCCTTCCAATATTCCTCCATAGCCTTTTCATCATCTATATCAGGACCACCAAGCTCAAGAAAAGTATCTCTAAATTGATCTCGATCAGTTTGTGCCCTCTGATCAGCACTGCGCCCCTCCCACGGACGTATGGTCCCGATAATTTCCTCGAAGGTGTTCCGAGCACTCTCTTGTACTGATTTGAAACTGTCTTCTGTAAGTCCTGAATTCGCGACCAAGGCAAGATGATAATCGTAGAGCTTGTTTTTTAGTTTGGCGTCGTCTTCCTGCGCCATTTCCGTTACTAAAATTCTCCACTTTCTCCACCATCTTCGATCAAGAATGTCTGCCTCGCGGTAATCAATAATACCCCGAGCAGCGCTCCTAACCGTCAAGACTGCTCCTTGGTCGCTTCCCAAAAATCCGAGTCATCAATCATCGCCTCCAGTTTAGAGACAAGACGATTAAAACGAGCACATAACGTATTCACTGAACGCTGAATAGTTTCTGTGCGTAAAACCTCCTCTAATATATGCTGTTCAATCTCCGGCAAATAACTCCTGTCAGGATTACTGGGCTTAAAATCGTGGTGCTCAAGAGCATGCGGATTTGTTCCTTCGCTGTAGCCATCTGGCAAGTTGTAAGTAAAACTGCCGTCTACGGCGGCCAAATACGTCAACTGCAAATACAAGCGATAACGATTCACCTTCTCCCAATAGTCCTGAATCGTTGTGATTATCCCATCGTCCCGCTCTAAGAACACTTGATTGTAAACAACGTCCATTTCTTTCGTCGTAAGTGTTCTAAAGCGGACGACAACTTTACCCCCGAACATATCGTATTGGTGGGTGAAAGTTTTTTGTCCCAGCACGCTATGCAAAAACCCCATCTTTTCATCATATGTGGGCTCTGCGATAACAGGTAAACTCATATCCCAACCGCAATGTGGGCACTCCTTCAAAGGTGCCGAGCTTCCAGCGTCAAAACTCTCCTGCGAAGTATCACCCTCTGCCGACATTTCTTCAGGGATGTCAGGTTCCTCATCTTCGTCCAGCAGTGGCGGAAGCGGCACTGGTTCGTCACCGATCTCAACTTCCATTTTTGGAACTGGCACGTCTTCCGGCAACGATGCTACAGGCTCTGCCGATTTACCCTGATCAGAGTCTACAGGTGACAGTGTCACAGACTCTGCCACATGTTTTTCAGGCTCAACAGTTCCTACCACTGAAGAAGGAAAGGCGTCTTCGTCCTTCTTTGCTTTGCCCGCCAGCCCTAGGTCGGCAAGCATTTTCTTTTCCGCATCGTTTAACTTAGACTCATCAATCCCCTCGTTCAATTCAAAAGAATTAGAAGGGGCTCTCATATATGAGTTAGCGTCATCATGATCTTCAACCACGTTATTATTCTCCAATTAGTTTATAGGTACCGTCGGGAACAGTTGTTGTGAACGACTCCAATTGCGGGTCCTCGTAGTCGCCTCCACGATCTGCCGCTTTACCGCTTCCAGTGTCAAACAAATTCAACGTACTAAGCTGCTTATAATTAGAACCTTTCCAGTGCTTTTTACCCGGCCACGGATAACTTTCAAGACCTTGGTATATAACAGAAGTCTCTGTCCACGCAGAGCCGCCTGACGCCAAACCCAAATTAGTCCACTGCTGCCAGCGTGTCTCTGGCAGCGTGAATTTTCCATAACCGTAAGAATTACCAGAGGGCTTGTCATTGAATGAGAATCCCAATGTATTGGTAACCCACTCGTTATTACCGAGATTTCCATCCAGATAGAGCTGCATAAACGCCATGTCGAAAGTAGGGGCCCCAAGCTCTACCATTTTATCGAGACCTTCCTGCGCGGCTTTAACAATTTCGTCTATGGCGCCGCCTATGTCAGTAGAGGCCTTCGATAAATCACCGACAAATACTGACCCCCAATGACCAAGTTTTCCACGAGTAAGTATGTTACCTTTAGACAGGATCTGACCCGCACAAACTACACTACCTCCCTTTGTGGTAATAATGTCACCCTCAATAGTCATCTTAGAAGAATGCATAGAACCACTACTATGGAAGCGATGCGTCTTCTGCATCTCTTGAGGGAGACTACCTTGAGGACCTTCCCAAAGAGTAACACCATCTCTTTCAAATATATGCATAGCCTGAGCATACATTTCGATATTGCTCTTGCCCTGACCACCATCTAAGACAAGCTTACCGTCGCTGCCCCCCTCAGTATCACTACGGATGTAAACATCCTTACTCAAAAGACCTATTTCAGCCTTTTTAGTGAGAAGCGTGATACCTGTGTCTTGTACCTCATCACCGTACATACCCTCGTAGACGTGTTGTTTTCCGTAATCAGCTTTATTCTCTATCAGCATACCACCCATGCCGCCGTTACCCGAAAGTAACTGCATATTACCTTCGGCTTTAAGACGGACATCTTTTTTGGAACTAGAAAGCTCAACGTTGTTCTTAGCACGAACAATAAATTCGTGGCACAATGTCACAGCTTTCGTTCCCGGCATAATCACTATCTCACCGGGAGCTTCCAGCCTGAGCTGACCGCCAGTCATGGTGATCTGAGCACCATACCCATCACCAATAAGAACACCACCATCATCAAGCATAGTGAGGTATGACAAGCTCTGAAAATACTCAACGTCTCCGTAGCGATCATCAATTTTGAGCTTCTTACTGGTTGGCTGCTCCAAGTAGTTATTACCGGACAAAGAATCGTAAGTAAGCTTGCCAGAATCTACGGTTTTCTCAATCTTCGACAACTCACTTTCCTGCGGGAAGTAATAGTCCTTCTCATGGTAGTAAAAAGGATGAGTGCCTTTCCAATTGTAATTATACGCCAGTAAATCCAGCACCCCAGCTGCACGCAGTAAGTTAGCGTTCTCACCGGTTACCGTGAAATCCTTGACTTTGTGCGGGTCACCCCCTCCGAATTTACCACTGAACTTGTAGTTATCTTCTCTGGCGTCATCGCCTCCGTCCTGAGTCTCAGCAAGTTTCACACGTTTGGGGACCGGGATAAGAGCGTACTTCCCAATGAAAACGCTCTTCGCAGATCGCATCGTGTAGCTACCATCCAGCGCTACAGTTTCATGCCACAACCCGTAATCGACATCTGTATCTTTTTCATACCTAAAACCGTCCTCCTTCGCAGGCTTCATGAGCATCCGTGTAACGCCCTGTCCCAGATACCCGCCGTACTCCATGAGCCTGTAAATAGGAACTAAATCATTCTTGTCCTCAGGTAAATCAATATGTCCGTAAGGCTTATCCTCGCGGACCTGATACTCTTTTGCTGCGTATTCCTTTGTAAAATCTTGCCCGTCCTTATAAGCGCCCGTAGACTCCCACGGATAAATTAAGCTACCCTTGACTGATATATTTTCACCCTCGTCATACCGTTGCATGACGTGCTCAGCATAGGATTGGATATCAAGACCAAACCCGCTAAGACGTGTGTGATTGTCGAACCAATTAAGAAATAAACCACACCCTTCGTTAATGCTGAGCGCAATTTGGTACTCGTCCAGCAGAAAGCTACTGCCGTTTGAACTCGTAATCACGTGAGCAAACCCATCACCATCCATAGGGCGACCACACCCATAATTCTGGATCTGGCCGTCTATGATCAACTTACTGGTTAACTCCCGATATCCCTTCTGCTTTATCACTCCAGAGTTACCACCTTGCTGCGTGATCTCCGCGATACTCTTTTTGTCATCAGCAATCTGATACGGCGTTACCCCTATAATGTAAGGAACAGGCGAGGTCTCCGGCCAAATCAAAAGAACATTTGATCCCGGGGGAATCACCGTAGAGCTTTTAGCCCCGTAAGGAAGCAGCCCTGTAGGTGATAAAAATATCGCTTTAGTCAGAGGGCCACCGTGCACCTGCACCTTATAGTGATGCTGGTATGGCAACGAAAAAAGGACGAGACCTGTCCTAATTTCTTTTCCGACAGCATGTCGGTAAAGCGACGCACTAGACGAAGGATCAGAAGCAACACGAATTGCTAACCGCTCGGCAGGAGACAAACTCTCCAGATAAGAAGTTGTTGATCCTGTCTGAGGGTCGGGAAGCTGCTGAAGAAAGTCGTCAGAATACCCAGCTGTAGCGGGGTCATAGCTCATAATATCTCACCTTCCGGTGCGGTTATTGAGCACTGGGCTCAAAATAGTCCGACCCTGACCCCAACAGGGAGCAGGGTCGGACTGTAAATGACGTTAAATTGTCAACGCGTTAGCGATTACACACATACAAGATCAGAAAACATGAACTGTGCGTTTTCGTTAATCATTGTATCTTGCGCATTCTGAGTAATACCAACTTGGACACAAATGGGATGTGTCATCGTGTAAGTCGACGATTGACCGGCACACGAAGTTTTCGATGCGCCAGATCCCTTGAATGTAATCTCCAAGCTAGGCTTAATCGCACAGATATCGCCATAATCCTTGTAGAAATCACACCCGGAGCCCTTGGGCCCAATAAGGCGTCCAAGAGTCATCCGACCCTCTGCACGACCTCCAATGAAGTACATATGACCAACCTCGTCACCAGTACCAGTCTTAGCAAGATCGTAAATTCGGTTTATCGTCTGCGAAAACTGAATTTGAACCTGCGTAACGACACCAAGTGACATACCTGCCCCGGCAATAATACCTGCCTGATTAGATGACCATACTCCTTCAAGTTGAGGAGTTGCTCCCTTAAAAATACCCATAACTAAATCTCCATGTTTAAGTCGCGGTTGCCAAACCGCAGACGTTTGTCCTTAAGAAGGAAAAATCTCTGGGGGGCTGGCAAATGCCCCCCAGAGAAGGCGTAATTAAACTACCAAGTGGATCTCGAAGTTGTTCAAAGCATACGGTACATCAATATCAAGGAACAAGACGTATCTGTCCTTGAAAATAACGCTTGCTTCGAATGAAACAATTGTCGCGTCAATCAGCTGACCCCCGAGGTTAGCGGTGGCCTTCTCAGTCTGCAACAAACGAACCAGATCCTTGATATCTTTACGAATAACATCTTCCATCGTTGGAGTGACATTCGTCACACCAATGTATGGCTCGAAGTAATCCTTAAAGCGGTAACTGATCGAATCAACGTTCCGAGTCAACATCTCTTCACGTTGATTGATGTCTGAGTAACTACCAGACGTTACCGCATGACGAGTAAAGATATCACCCTGAGGATTCTGCATAACAATCCACGTTCCAGCGATAGCCATAGTATTAAGCTGGGCTTTGCTGAATCTAGAGGTTCGCTGCACATCCGTGAACCCTGCGACAGCCAAGCGAGTCAAACCCTGCTGAGGCACAACACCGGAGGTTAAACCGGAAAGTGCCGCACACAAATGGTAACCCTCTTGGACAGTCCCTGAAGTTTCAATCTGATCTGGCCAGACTGCTCGGACTCGACGATCGTTATAGGCACCTGCGTCCTTACCGATCTCTTGCGATTCTTCAGTGAGAGTCAAGTTGCGCCAGATTTCAATCTTAGCCGCAACACTCTGTGGAACTGCTGGGCCAGTCTTCACGCGAATCTCTTCCTCAGACTGAACATCATCTACCACGTACTCAGTATATGTGAAGTTACCAAAGCCATCTCCCACATAGAGAGCACGAACAATGTCACCAGCACGAACTTCATTCGCGAGAAAATCAGCATTTCCGGCGGGAACACGAACAATCGTGTACTGATTGCCAGAAGTATGAGGATCGTCCTCAAAGACAGCTAAAGCATCCTCACCATCACTGGTGGTTGCCGTGGTATGTCCCGGAACCGTTGATCCCTTCGCTACCATAGGAATCTCTGGAACGCCTGCGAGGTTAAACCACGCAACACGCCAGAGGGCTTCAGTAGCCGACGACATTGATCCAACATGCGCCTGATAGAGGCCCAAGACAGTGCCATCCCTAGTGAGAGGAACAAACCCGTACGCGTCGTCACGGCCCGAGGCCATTTCCAGCGGCTCGTCCCAGTCATCCACGTCCGCAGGATCACAAACAGACATATATAGCACCGGAGTGCCGTTACTGTTTGTAAGTGCCTTGTAGACACCCCACTTCAAAGGATTATCCGGAGTCAATGAGCCCGCAATGTCATCAATATCCCCAACATCAATAATGCTGTTGATTTCCGAGCACAAGGAAGAATCCCAAGCACGGTATTCGACATAAGCCTGACCGTACTTAGCGGTCGACGAGCTATGAACATCCAGAGGCAGAAGGACACCATCGTCAGTCCACGTGCTGTCATAAGCGATGATCCCAGAATTCAAAGTGATTTCCGTCTCACTCTGATCCCAGTTTGTCAGCGGAGCGTAGTTAGCGCGATTCTGGGAAACCTCCAAGAGGGGATTCCTAATGAACAGCTCGATACCACACTCATCACCGGCACTCAGTGTCGATGACAAGTTGTTACCCAGTTCCAAGGTTCGAGTAGGACCAGAACTAACACCGGTAACAACAACGTAGAAACGAGACCCTAGATTCAAGCCCTTGCCCGTGGCAGGTGGAGTAGCCTGACCTAAGGAAATCGTGACACCCTCACTACCGATAGCTACCGCCGCGTCACCCAGTACATCATGAGGGCCACTTTGGTCAAAACCGTTACTAGTAGTAACGCTGATCTGCGGCTTGATGGCGTCTGTAAACTCACCACCACGAGTAACCTCGATGATATACGTGGTGCTATTTGCATCAATATATGTACCGCCGCTTGTTGCAGCCTGTACAACCCACTCCTGATCCACGGTGACAGTGAATACCTGTCCCGCAACCAAGTCATTGTAACCATAACTGTCATGGTCAGCAGACAAGGAGCAAGCAGCCGTATCTACGTCAGTAAACGTGACAGTAAAGCCACGACTTCCAACAGTAGTCGGCGAACCGTTAGCTGCCGGAGCAACGTTATCGGCGTCGTCAGTACCACTAGCAGACAGAACCTGAAGTCGGGCAGTGGTCAAATCACCATCCGCCGAACTATCAGTTACGGTAATCGTGTAAGTCTCGCTGACCTGCCCTGCGGTAATACCGTTATAAGCCGTACCGTTAGACGTAGCGGTAATACAGTTCTCAGGCCCTGAAGTCTGAGTAACTACCGGTGCCGCCGTGTTAGCCTGAGTCTGCGCGTTACTAGAATCATCCGTAGCTGAAGCAATAACCGCCGCAATATCATTAGCAATGATATCTTTAACGTATGTCCACAAAACAACGGGGTCTCCGCCGCCGCCGGGGACACCACGAACACGAATCACGTCACCAACTGCAACATCGCGATCGTAGAAAGTAGTCTCTCTAGCATACGCACCGTTAGTAGTGAAGTTAGTTGTGGCCGCACTAACACGGTTGTTGTAATCAGCAGTGACTGTGATGGCGTCACCTGCGCTGATTACATCTGTGTAGTACTGAAGCAACGCATCCTTGATCCAAACCTTAGTGTAAGTCTGGTCAACGATAGCGCCAGCCTGACGATTCGGCCAGACCTGTGATGTATTAACAGATTCCTCGTAGTACCCGAGTTCTCCTAGATCACGCTCGTCAGCATCCGCATAACGAATTAGCTGCGCGTGACCACCGGTAATATAAGCAGACAGCGGATTAGACGCTGCCGTAGGTGCAATAGTAAAGTCCTGAAATACAAGGACTTGTGGCAAAACATAAGTAGCCATGATAAATGGTCTCCATACCTGTACTGTTGTGATTGTTAGTTTAGCAATCACCCGGAACTATGTTCTGGATGATATGACGAAGGGGAAGGGACTCCAGCTGCAACTGCCAAGTTTTGTTATAAACCCAACCAACTGTAACAGGGATCACGTAATTCTCAGTGGCTTCCTCAAGCTCACTGATTTCTCCCACTTCTGTCACCTGAAATTCATCAAGTGACAATTGTTGGCGAATAGGCGGGGCAAACATCGTCAACTCGTCGACTACCTCGCTCGCCAAAATTTCACAACTTGCACCCGTTCCATGGATGCAGAAAATGGTGTGACTCCCTACCCAATGAACAGTGTAGAGAGAATGTGCACCTCTTTCGTTTTTAAACAGGGCACTATCCGTGCCCGCTCCTATTATCTCATCGTTAATTCCCAAACGACGTTGACGATAGGCATTTCTCTTTATCAGTATCGCGGGTCGCTTTTCAACCAAATCCCCACGCCACCGATAAACGCTTTCAATTAATATACCTGAATCCGCGCCCTCCTTCCATATGAATTGCTTTAAATCTTCATTATGCAGCTGCCCCTCCGCAGAAAAGTGTCGAATTAGCATATCCCGAAATAGCCCCGTCATAAGTAGGGGTTGCCAGCCGTTTTCGCAGAGCGAATCAGGCTCAAAATAAGGAGATTGCGTGTTGCAAGACTCCTTAGGTGTTGGGGGTGTCGTCTGACACCAATCTTCGGGTGTGCTCATCTGTGGACAACTTCAAGTTAGGGTACATGATTTTTACTAATCGATCTGTGTCATATTTCCACGATAACGGGGAAAGACGACTAAGCAGCCTCACCCCCTTACCGGGCTTTTTAACCGCCGGATCAGGTTCCCCGACCTTGCTCCCCATATATGGGACCGGGGGCTTCTTCCCACCCAGAGGCTGCCGTGGCAGCGTTGTGGGGTTCAACCTGTGTTGCGGTATATGCGGCATCAACAATTTCCTGTCAAAAATTCATCCTGCTGCGGAATAGCAATTGTATAAATGATATCGGTATAAGGCGCTGGCCGTAACTCCACATTTGCAACCAGCGGTACTCCCCTTATCTCTGCGACGTCCTGAATACGTTGTATGTAGTACCGGTCATCTGTCTCACGACTAATCCAGACGTCCGTTTCCTGCAATAAAGGCATCATAAGCATCCGGCCACTAACAACAATGTCATTAATTGTTCCCCGGACACCTGAATCATCAATATGCTTGCGCTTAGTCTTCGGAGACAGGTCAGCCCAAATACACCCCATGGGATAGAAGTAACCGCATTGAAACCCTGTACCGTAGCATTCTGCGCAGTCAGGATTTGTCACCTCATCCGTTTGAAGATCTAAACATTTCGTACACGCTACCCCTGTAATGCGGCGCTTCAACAAGTAACCATCCTGACTTGTGTACCGAAATCGTAACTTCTCTTTTCGGACAATCTCGCCAGCTATCCGCCAGTCACGAGGACCTAGAATACCCCCAGAAGCTGTCGGATCAGAATAGTACGTCCCAAGACTCGTCGTCATCTTGACACGATAATGAGTGTACTGCGTCTTCCCGTATACACGTTTTGTACCGTCTATCGCGTAAAACGTATTCTCGATAGAAAGTCCAACATCCTCCCAGTCATCTGCGTCAGGATTACCTGACTGCCCCACCTGCAACTGAAATGTGTAGGGGAGTGGGTCAGAAAACGTGCTGAGTAGCTGCCAGCAGACACGAGTTCCACCACGAATTAAGTAGCTGACGTGCACGACGTCAAATACAGATTCGCACTGAGAAGGGCACTTGTCTTGGCAAGTGGCATCCGGTAGAGGCGGCTGTCCAATAATACGTTGCGGCATAAATCAGCGTCCTTGCTGCTCAAAAAAAGTTCCCACCGTACTGCGAGGAAATGCTGCCGGAAAATCCGGCAATATTAATTTCAACTTTCTTCGCCTGCACCATGTCTTGAAATTCTCTAAGCATGCCTGATCCAGCAGCGGCATACTCTTGTTCTTTGTTTTTGTCATCCACTGATATCCCGCCAGCGCTGTAAGCTAGGCGATTGCGGCGATAAGTATTTGCTGCCATGCGGTAAAGATAGGCCTGAATACCTTTCAACCACATCTCTTTGAACGGGAAAGTTTTTGTCGTCATAGCTGGCCTTAGCGGCGGCGGAATCTCATTCCAATACTGGATAGGTCGTAAAACTGCCTGTGCAATTTCTGCCCCATCAAATTCAACATTGTCCAATAAAAGATTGTCTGCTGAGGCATTGTCACGCAACGTCAGACGAATCTCTTCTACGCTAGGAGGGCCCAAACTGTATTGACCCGTATCCGTGCTAAGACCAAACAAACCGCGTCTAACAAAGCACAAAGACTGATTACTGAAAAGCATTCGACCATCTTCAGTAAAAAGTCCCCATTCTTCTAAATACACTCCGGGCTCTCTAGAAATAGCATCTGGAAGTGCTTGAGCACGGACAGAGCCGTCTGCCGCTGTAACAATATCCACCGTGACACAGGCAACAGGGTCCTGAGAAGGGGATAGCCCGGTTAACTCCCGCATTCTTAGCTCGATACCGCAAGGAGGTGTCCCTAATGCGTCATATTTCTCACTGGACGACGTCTCACTAGCGCTAGAGCATGAATCCGCACAATGCGTCAAGTTGACTGGATCACCGTTAGACGTACGCATAGTCCACTCCAGACGGGCATCCTGCCCCATCTGAACTTCATGGCACTGCAACTTGGGAAGTACTGGACATCCATCAACATACGTAACTGGAGCTTCGATCTTATTCTGATCTTCGCAGTCCGTGTCGGTGGGAGGATTAGATTGCGTCATGACTTCTCATTCCCCCTGCGATATGTAACTCTGCATTCCGAAATTCATTATAGCCTCCCCGAAGGAAGATCAGAATATCATATGTGGCATTGCCCGGGCTGCCTTTGCCCTTTTAACGCACATAGATGGAAACGCAGATACTGAAATTCATGTTTTTCATGCCACTCAGAAGGAAATTCTTTATCCACGTGAACCTCCTGAAATCGACACGTCACATTTCCGTTAGCCTTCGCATATGTCGCATATGTGTACGGCAACATGCTCAGCGTGCTGTAATACGTCTTGTATGCTGGGTCAGCATACCCAATTTCATGCCGGGCATCGGGCACCGATACCATCAAGTAACCGCCCGGTACAAGTGCATCATACGCGGCGTTCATAAATTCAACAACTTGAGTTCCGTCAAGCCACTGTAAAAAGTCGTGTGCTTCGATAATTCCGTACTTTGAATCACCGAAGCCGTAATGCAAATCTCGATCACACTTCCATCCCTCTCGCCGCAATTCCTGCACATCCAAGACCTCATGGTCCTCTCGTGTTGCCCATTCACGGATTAGATCCTCTGTGTACTTTTCTTTGTATTCTTTTGCCAATTCCTGAATCCTTGTATTGCGGGATTTAACAGTGTTTTGGGCGTACATCCGATAAAGGTAATGACAACCACCCGTGTGCTCGAAAGGAAGACCAGTCAAGTAAGTCTTGATCATCAACTCCTGATCGTCAGCTACAGGTAATTCTCGGTTGTGCCCTCCTGCGGCGTAGTAAGCTTCCCTACTCCAGCACCTAACATGGTCAGGAGCGTAATGGATATGACAAAGGGAACGGGGAGAAGGTTCAAATGCACGTGTAGCTAACAGTTCCCTACCATAAACATTGACAGGATAATTCGACCAACCGTGCGATTCGGCGTATTTGAATTTACCGTATTTGTTCTCATCCCCGTAATTAAAAACTGCTGCATCCGAAAATACGAAACCACCCCCGCGTTTAAATGCGGCAGCGATAGCTGCTAATGAGTTTCCGGGGAACAACAGATCATCATGATCCAACTCTATGAAGCCATACCCCGTAGCATTATCACACGCGAGCCGTTTTAAAGCTCCAATGTTGTAAAAGCGTTTCCCCCCGGAGACGACTTTTACACGGTTATCTGACCGGATACTATCCGGGATAAACGCCTTGGAGCCGTTGGGAACTAACACCCACTCCCAGTCAGTATAGCTTTGCCTGAGCAACGAATGATACGTCTCACATAAAAAATCAGGTAAATGCGTGGGTGTAAAGATGCTCAGCTTCATAACCAAAGTCTACCCACTTTTCCCCATAAAAAAAGGCCCGGCAAGTACTTAATACCTGCCGGGCCTTACGGAGAGAGACAGGCCGTGGTAAGCCCACCTCATATAGTCGCGAACTTAAGCAGTCGATTCCCAACAAGGGTCATCAACGCCCAGAGTTCCATTATCCAGAACAATCATGAAGCCGTCCAACAATGTGGCGTCCTTCAAGATAGGTGCCGGAGTGTTAGTAATCTCAAGCTTCTGATTGTCGATCGCACTCTCAAAAGCGAGAACAGAACGACGGCTAGTAGCTCGATCAAAACCGTTAGCAACGGCGTCAAGGATATTACCAAACACGGTAAATTCCCCATCGTCAACTAACGAACGACCGTGTGGTGGTAAAAACCCGAACTTCATAGTGCCGCCAGAGATATTCTTAACGGTACTATAGAGACAGGTAAGGTCTTGAGTACGTATCACCATTATTTAGTTCCCCCCATGTTGTTGTTCGAGAACTGCGGCTTCATGAGCTTTCAGCGATAGTACAGAGTTATAGAAAAGAGGCTCAGCGGCAAGCTGGGCAGCTGCTGCCTTAATTGCCTGAGACTCTTCGTTATAAGCCTGTGCGGCTTTTACATTCCCAAGACTCGTCCCTTCCAAAACACCATCAAGAGCTCCCAAGGGATTCTCGAATCGGCTATGGTCGGCACTTGCCGCTTTCTCGGTGTCGTCGACGTGACGCAGTCTTCCGGCCAGTTGAAGTAGATCAGCTGCTTCCTTCTCAGATTGAGGCTGGAAACCGTGATTCGCCAACTTGCCAAAAAAGACATTTGCGTGCACGCCTTCAAACAGGTTGTTGTAAGCCTCCGCCGGATCTGGCAGTGTAGCTTGATTTTCGTTTGACATGGCGTGACTCCGCTTGTCTAAATTCTAGTATTTAAAAAAAAGGTTGCGGCCCCCGAAGGGGCCGCACACCTTAACTTACTAAATGAAGTCGGCGCGAGACAGACCGCTGGTGTGACCAATAGTCCCACCAAGGGTTTCATACGCGAAGAATTCAATCATGTACGCTTCTCGGCGAATGTACATGGTTGTATCTTCGAGAATGTAACTCTTACCGATGAACTTAGGATCAGCGAAGTGGAACATCGTATTAGTCGGCACAAGGGCCTTCTTAATCGTGATAATCCACTTCACACCCATGAACTCAGCCAGAGCCCAGCCGTTACGCATAACTTCTTCACTCAAATCACCGCCCATTTCGTTACGACTAAATTTCGCAACTTCCTTGATGGTGATGTTGTTAAGAAGCACAACGTGAACTTCAAGGTTCGACGGAGTGTTGGGCATGATCTTAAGGCTGTCCCAAAGCGTATCACGAGTGATACCACCAGCAATCTCTTCCCATTGAACAGATGCGGATGTAGGAACAGTAGCCCCGGGGACAGACGCAAGGGCGGTATTGATAGCGGAGATGAACTTGCCATCTTCCTCTGCCAACATGTCCTTGATAGCGTTGTCACTCAAGACCTGTCGTATATCCATGTACCAAGTACGCAGTTCATCAACGTCCTTCGTGAAGCGAGGCGTCACGATACGATCGAAGGTGACCTTGTAGCGGGGACCACGAATATACAAGTTGGTCGGAAGAGTCGCGAACGGAATCGAGACAGCCGCTGGGCTATCCGGTTCCTTGTCCACAATCTTGACCGGCTTGTCCGTGTCAACCTGACGATCAAGTTCGTCATTACTGATTGGCAACGGCGGAATAATCCGACGGTAGAAGCCATCTTCCCGCATCTTAGTTCTGGTGAAGTCGTTGACCGCGTCAACAGCCTGCTTCTCCAAAAGCGGATCACGAGAGGCTAGCTTCTCGAAAATCGACTCGTTGAGGAGTTTTGATTCCTCTTGGGTCATCTGAGAAGTCATCGAGTATTACCTCCAAAGTTTATTTAAAAATTGATCCAACCTAAGCAGGTACGTTAATACTGGCAGGCAGGAAGTATGGCCAGAACGCGACAGAGTCGTGTCCATAACCGTTATCAATAACACCGCGACTCACAACACCGACGACAGTTTTGCCGCCTGTAAAGGTAGTGTCATCAAGCTTACCGATGTTTACGCCAGCATCATCCGACCACAAAGGAGTGTTCGGAACATCAATGTTACCACCGGTAACAAACTGAGTTGACGTAAGTTCGTAAGCTCCGACAGCTACAAGAGCCATCATCTGGCCTGTGGGAGCCACAGGAACCCAGACACCCTTGTCACCACCTGCGGCAGCATCGCCACCGGGGTTTTCGACATCAGGATCGTCGCTATTATTGAACAGAAATAAGGGCATACGGTCAGCAGCATCGATACCAAGTTCGAATTCGCCGTCTGCCCCTAAACACACAACTGAACCAGCCAAAATAGGCTCATTGGCGGCCAAGATAGTCGCATCGAATTTCGAGTGGAAATCCACTGCGGACTGACTGGGCCATCCTTTCAGCGCGTTAAGAGTATTTGCAGTCATCTGCCGTGGTGCGGCCATGATTAGTCCTCCATGAACTATTTAGAATAAGCAGGGTTACCCACTCTCAAACGTAGTTAAAAAGCATTCCCATCAACAACGGCCCAAATCGCGGCGTCTGACGCCTTCTTCTCACTCGTCCGACGGCCCACGTAGGGATCGTCAAGCGAGTTATAAGAAGGAATAGTCTGAACACCGGACTGAGCAGGATCAATCGCTTGACCCATGTCTCGGCCTGCCTTCTCCAGTCCTTTGTGTGCTTCTGCCAATTTCTCAACAGAATTCCACAAAAGATCCATCGTACCGGAATGCGACCCCAGAAGATCAGAAGCGGCTTGCTTCTGGTGTTCTGCGACACATCCCTTTTCCACCATGTGATCAACCAATCCAGCGGTTTTATCTACCGCAGAACCTGCTGACACCTTGTGGTTGTGAAGTTCGTCCAAAGCTCGCTTCTGAAGAATCGAGCTAATCTGAATGCTCTTCACAAAAAGTTTCGCGAGTTTCTGATTCATCTTGGAAACTCCTCCCTGAGGATGATATCAACCGTTAGCTAGTGCGCGAACGAGTAATAAGTTCTTGAATATAGTCACGAATGCCTGCCATAGCATTTCCTTTTTTAGCCGCAGCAAGCTTATCATAAGCTTCTACTTCCAAACCAGCCGCCGCTTCAGGAGGAAGACCTCCGCCCGCTTCCGGGGGAAGACCTCCAGCCATTTCCGGAGGAAGGCCGCCAGCTGCTTCAGGAGGAAGACCCCCGCCCGCTTCTGGTGGAAGACCTTCTGGTCCGCCTGCGCCTTCAGCTGCCATGGCCGCCTCAAGTTCCTCAGGTGAAATACCCAATTCTTCCAGAATTGCGGCCAACTCATCCACATCGCCTTCTTCACCGCCCATTTCAGGGGGCACTTCAGCACCGACAGGAGGACCCGCTTCTTCACCCAGCATTTGCTGGATAAGTGCGTCTTCCTCGCCGCCGCCAAGTGCTTCCTCAGGGGGAGCTTCGGCTGGTGGGGGAGCTAATGGCATCTCACCTTGAGCTTTTTTTAACAGTGCTTCTTGCGCGTAAGCTTGCTTCTGAGATTCATCAGCATAGTTAGCGAGAAAAACTGATACTCGATCTGCGTCATCCGACGCGGTCTTAATAACATCTTCCAGAGTATTCTGGACAATGCCATCTACCGCAGTCTTATCTAATTCACCAGTCAGAAGACCAGCCAGCTCATAACCGGCTTGGGAGGCGTAATCAGCGCCTTCCTTATCTTCATCTTCATCTTCCTCATCATCATCATGCCCATAATGCTCGTCGTGCTCGGCTCCCTTATGGAAGTCATGCACAGCCAACTCGGCCAGAATAGCATTGTTGAGCCCTGACGCGACCTTAGAAAGCTGCTCAAGAGGCATGCTTTCCAGATCAGCTTCAGCGTACTTCAATCCGTCCAGTGACGAATTATCAGTACGAGCAGGGTGATCAGTAGAGGAATCTTCTTTTTCTTCTTTAACAGAAGACGTCTCGACAGCAGGATCATCACCAGTAGGTTCCTTTACGGTACCAATCTGGATCTGGTCCTCTGAGGCAGAACCGGGGCTTTGAACTGGATCACCAGCTGCACCACCTTCGGATTTACCTTCCGCAGCCGATTTAC
>TARA_R110000824_G_scaffold390760_7_pt1 | contig 42471 bp, 45 predicted proteins | sample TARA_R110000824 | Tara Oceans TARA_R110000824 (sample SAMEA4397747) | marine metagenome | biome: Polar Biome; feature: [MES] marine water layer (ENVO:01000295) within the mesopelagic zone...; material: water (ENVO:00002006), including particulate matter (ENVO:01000060) such...
ATCTTGTCGAGCGAATAGGCGCGGTCGCCTTGGCCGTTGAGCTTCAAGAGGTATTTGATGCCTTCTTCCGCGATATCGTCGCCGACCATGCGGTCGCCTTCCATATGCAGTTCCTTCATGTCGATGAAGGCGGCGTAATTGCCGGATGTGCGGCTGGTGATGATGCCTGCTTTGAGAAGCGTTTTGATCAGCACGCGGAAAATATTGGTTGATTCCTGCATTTCCTCGCGGATCGCGGCATCGGTGAGGGCTTCCATGAAGGCACCTTGCACCCATTCCCAGTCGAGGCCGACGGCGGCGTAGATGTGCTTTTTCTGTTCGGGCGAGCCGAGATTGTAGAGCAGCACTTCGAAAATGTGCCATGCCCAGTCCTCGATTGCATCACGCTCTTGCGGATTGATCTTCGGAATGGTGCGGTCGGCCCAGATCTTGCCGAATTTGTGATGGAAAGCCTCGTCGGTCATGACGAGCTGCATGAGCTGCACCATCAGCGGATCGCGGCTCGACTTGTAGAAAGTGGCGAAAGCGCCCATGGCGAGGCCTTCTACCAGCATCTGCATGCCGACGATCTTTTTCCAGACAAGCGGTGTATTGACCAGCTCGGTCAGCGTGTCGCCAAGGGCGGGGCCGACGGCAACGGGCTTGCCCCAACGGGCCTGAATGTAGCGCGAGAAACCGGCCACGTGACGGGCCTCTTCGCGTGTCTGGTTGGCGGCATATTCCTGTGCGCCGGGGTCTTTGAGGATGTGGCAGAGAGAAGCGGAAAGCGCCAGAGCACCGGCCTCGCCATGCAGGATCGAGGAAAGCGACCATTGCGTGTCGAGATTGACGAGTTTGATCTTCTGCTTTTCGTCGAGCTTGTCGGCGACGGCGGTTTTGAGATCGCCGTTCAGTGACGGGTCGATCAGATATTCGTTCTCCATGTCGAAGGGTTTGGAGAAGTCGATATATTTTGTATCCAGCGGATCCCAAAAATGGTCATGGGTTGCGGAGATGATCTTGTCGAAGGCCGAGGAGCGGTTGTTGTAACGCTCCACTTCCATCATGGCCGGAAAATCGTCAGGCGCGACCGCCTCATAGGCGGGATCGGTGGTGATATTGGTGGTGATATTCGTCATGTCTCCTCCCAGAGCCAATTCGAGCGCTATCGCGCATGATCTCACCGGTTCGGCAGACCAGATATTTTGGCCGAACCGTCCATGGGGGAAAGCCTACGCCTGTGAATTTCGGCCTGCAATGAAAAATGACGCCCCAGTCATTTTTTGAGTGCCGGTATTTACCGAGAGCGCAAGCGCCGGGGAATGTTAATGTGGGCGAAGGAATCGAGGGAAACAGCCGATGTTGAAGACAGGTTTTTGCGAAACGGAACATGGACGACTGGCCTATATGGATTCAGGCGGGGCGGGGCCGGTGGTTCTGCTGATCCATGGCAATTCGTCCTGCAAGGAGATGTTTGGCAAGCAGGTGGTGAGCGAGCTGGGGCTGAGCTATCGCATGATCGCCTTTGACCTGCCCGGACATGGCGCAAGCTCGGATGCGCCGGACCCTGCCAAGACCTATTCAATCCATGGCTTTGCCGATGCCGCGATTGCGCTGCTGGAGGCGCTGGAGATTGAACGGGCTGTGGTGGTGGGCTGGTCGCTGGGCGGACATGCGGCGCTGGAAATGCTGGCGCGTTGGCCCGGCACGATTGCGGCATGGGCCACGGGCACACCGCCTGCCGGTGGCGCGGATATGGGCGAGGCGTTTTTGCCATCTGAACATATGGCGCTGACCTTCAAAGATGCTTTCACCAAGGAAGAAGCACGCGCACAGGCGCAACGCAGTATCGGCGACAAGGTGGAATTGCTGCCATGGATGGTCGAGGCGGCGGAACGTGCGGATGGGCGCTTTCGCCCGCTGATGTTGCAAGCGGCGATTGAAGGGCGCGATCTGGACGGGCGCGAGATTGCGGGCACGGCGGCAAAGCCGCTGGCGGTTGTGACGGGTTCGGAAGAACCTTTCGTCAATAACGCATTTCTGAAAACTGTGACTTACGCCAACCTATGGGACGGCAAGGTGCATGTGCTGGAGGGGCTGGCCCATATGCCGTTCTGGGAAGATGCGGGCGTGGTCAATCCGCTGCTTGGGCGTTTTCTTGACGAGGTGACCGGCTGAGGCCCGTCGGCGTCCGGCATCAGGGTTTTGCGGGGGCGGGTTGTGTCGTGTCGGCCATATGCGGCACGAGGCGGCGGCGTGGCGAGGGACCGCGATATGACTCCGTCTCGACAATATGCAGCGGGTTTTTGATGGCGTTCAACACGCGCTCGTAAAGCAGTTCGGGTGTGACGGGCTTTACAATATATTCCGTGACCCCTTCATTGCGTGCCCATTCGACAATATCGGGTTCATTGTGACCTGACAGCATGAGGACGGGCACATCGGACAGGGGATGGGGCGCACCGGGTGCATCGCGCATGGCGCGGATGGCGCGTGTCATGACATAGCCCGACATGGGCTGCATCATGCCATCGGTGATGACCAGATCGGGTCGCATCTCGTGAAAGAGGGTGAGACCGGCCTCGCCATTTTCGGCACAGCGAATGTCGCCAATTCCCATTGTGGTGAGAAGGGCTGCCAGCAGTTCGCGCATATTGGCGCTGTCTTCGACGACAAGAATTTTAATTCCTGCAAGAAGCGTTGCGTCTGCGCTGGCGGCTGCGGGCGACATTATGCGGCACTCTCCCTCGAAGCATTTATGCTGGCAGAGGATTTGACGCTATTGGCAATCAGGATTTCCAGCGAGCGCAATGTGTCTTCGGCCAGACGTTCGTCGGGCGCATCATCTTCCAGTGCATCGCGCATGGCCTCGACATGGAAGCGGATGATGGTCTCGTCGATCCGGGAATGGTTTTCCATATAGATGCAGAGAGATTTGGCAAATTTGCCGACAATGGGATGGCCGAATGTGCCGGCAAGGCCACGCATGTCGTGGATGATTTCGTAGAAATCTCTGCGGGCATTGGGCCTGTCGGCGCAGGCATCGGCAATCATGGGCAGGATTTCATGGATCTGGCGACCCAAAGTATCGACATACTGGTTGGCCAGCGTCTTGATCGTGCGCTGCATCTGGTCGAGGACACGCGGATCGAGACGCACCGGCGCGGTGTAATCGCGACCCAGCTTGCGTTCGGCAATGGAGGGAATGCGTACAAAACGAGCCTGGGCCATCTTGTCAGTGCTGGTGTGGTCCGGGAGCGATGGTTTGTTCTGCGGGTTCACAGGCATCATCCTTACAGATAAGCAATGTCTTCGGCGGGAATGGCAGTCGTCAGGGCAGCGGGAACCAGCAATTCCTGCTGACGATTGACCACGGCGAGAAGACGTTCATAAAGCGACCGCGCGGCGAGAGGCTTGCGGATAAATTCGGTGATGCCGATATCGCGGGCTTTCTGGATGGCAGAAATTTCGGTATGGGCGGAAATCATGATGATGGGCACGAGGCCGCGACCCAGCGCATCGGGATCGCGTAGGCGGCGGGCCAGTGTGAATCCATCTGTGGGGGACATGGCGGCATCGGTGATGACGACATCGGGCTTGTGTTCGATGAATTTTGACCATGCCTCATCGCCATCGCTGGCCAGCACAACATTGCCGACGCCGAGCGCGCGCAAGAGGCCAAGCATCAGGTGACGCATGTGACTGCTGTCATCGACTGCGAGTACAGTCAAGGAATGGAATAGATTGCGAGCCATGGTTCCCCCCATGCTCCAGATACACTGGGCTTACTGACACCTGATCGCCCCACGCGGTCAGGATGTTCTGAGGGGCACGTTAGACAAGAGGTCTTAATACGAAGTAGCCAAATGGGTGCAATATCCGTTTCTCAAAATATTTGTGGCATTGGGTGTGTCTGTTTATGCGTCGGCAGAAACGATCCATGCGGCACTGGAGAGGATGACGCCTTGAGGTGTTAAGCGTTTGGCAAGTTCTTCGCGAACGACGCCAGAGGCTTTCTTTCTCAATGCAGGATCGTGCTCTGCAAGCAGTCGCGCAAGGGGTCCGATCTCCAAAGATTGTTCCAAAGCTTCGTCCAGCGTGTGGCCCAAGTTGAGTGACAGGTCGAGCGGCTGGTGCGTGACATTGCGGAAGCCTGCTTCTTCGAGAATGTTTTTGACGCGGGCCTGTTCGGCAAAGGCGCCGGGGCCGGGCGCATAAGGATCGGCAGGCGGGACGGGCGGCAGCATGGGGCGGGCGGCGCGCATGGGGAGCGATATCCACTCATTGTCTTTCAGTTCGCGCCAGCAGATGAAACGCATGCGGCCTGACGGTTTCAATGCCTTATGCAGGTTTTTGAATGCGCCGACAGGATCGTCAAAAAACATGACGCCGAAACGCGAGATCAGAAGATCGAAACCGGCATTTGCGAAATCATGCGTATAGGCATCGGCGACGGCAAATTCGGCAGGTGCTTTGAGGGCGGTGGCACGCTGGCGGGCGCGTTCGGTCATGGGGGCGGACAGATCGATGCCGAGGGCGCGGCCTGATGCGCCGGTCTGTTTCGAGGCTTCAATGGTGGTGGCACCGCAACCGCAGCCGATATCGAGCACATGGTCGCCGGGTGTGATGGCGGCGGCGTCCAGCAATGTATCGCAAAAGGGCGCGAGCATGGTGTCGAGGCGTTCCTGAAAGCGGACCCATTTTGTGCCGGTGGCACCGTTCCAGGCTTCGGACTGATCGGCATTGGGGGTGGCGGAGGCTTCAGACGCGCTCATATCGGATGTCCCGTTCTTGTTCTTGATGTGTCGGGAACAAGAATGGGGACGCGGGAGCTTGTTGCCAAGGCTTTACTGCGCGGAATCTTCGTCCGGCTCTTCGGCATAGGGTGCCGGGATGGCTTCTGCTTGCGTCGCCTCTGCCTGCTGTTCGGCAAAGCGCAGGTCGAGCGGGCGGCGGAGGTCTTCGGTGGTTCCGGTCGGTTCTTCGGCATCGGCTCCTGTGGGCACGATGCTTTCGATGCGGGTTTTGCCGGCTAGTTTTTGCAGGCGGGTGAGACGCGCGGCGATGAGGGCGGCGTGATCTGAAAAACGCAAGGAGACTTCGGCAATGCGGGTGCGGGCCAGTTCGATCTCGCCGAGGATGAGGTCGATCTCTTCCTGCTTTTCAAAGGCGGTGCGCGGGGGGGAGAGCGCGAGGCCGCGTGCGCCTGTGGTGAGATTGACAATGCCTATGGCGATGCCTGCGCGGCCTTCATCGTCGAGGGCGACTTCGAAGGCGGCGGCCTGACCGCCGATGAGGCGGCCATTGATGAGATTGACGCGATTATGCGTGGCGGCGCCGACGGTGGCGTCGATTTCGCTGCGCACATCGTCATAGCGGCCTGCGAGCAGGGCGCGGCGGCCCATATTGTCGGTGCGGGCGGCTTCGAAGAGGAGGCCGGAGGCTTCGCGCAAATGGTCGTTCACCGCATCGATGGCGAGGACGGCTGTCTCGATGGTGGAAAGGGCGGTGGCGATGCGCTCGCCGAGACGGGCCGCCGAGCTGTAATTGGACGAGGCGGCGGCATGGCGCAAAGCGCGCTTGATGGCGCCGCGCGAAATGCGTGGTTCTTCTTCCGGCGGGAGTGGCCGGTTGACCCTGATCTTCTGACGACGCTTGAGCAGTGAGGACAGACGCATTTGAGCCGCTTGGTGACTGGTCGGGGAAGTGAACAATTTATTACTGTTCAAGCTAGGGGCCATTCGTTGACAGGGTCTAAATTTTGACTGCGACAAGTCGTTAGATGGTGGGGATTTGCGGCTTTCGTTCTGATAGGGTTTCCAGATGATGGCGGGTTTCGTTCAAAGTTTCTGGAAGTTTGTTAAGCCTTTTGTGCGGCTGTACTGGCGTGTGCGGCGACCGCTGACCATGGGCGTGCGCGGGCTGGTGCGTGATGCGCAAGGCCGTGTGCTGCTGGTGCGGCATTCCTATATTGCCGGATGGTATTTGCCCGGCGGTGGTGTGGAGCGCGGCGAGACGTCGCTGACATCGCTGAAGCGCGAGCTGGACGAGGAAGCGGGCGTGATCGTGACCGGCGAGGTGGCGATGATCGGGCTGCTGGCGAATTTCCGCGAGTTCAAATCCGACCATGTGGCGCTTTATCTGGTGGAGGCCGGTCAATACCGGAGCGAGCCGCGCACGAGTTTCGAGATTGCCGAATATGGGTGGTTTGCGGTGGATGCTCTGCCTGACGGGATAAGTGCCGCGACGCGGGCCCGCATTGTCGAGGTGACAGAGGGCAGGCCCGCGCCGGAAATGTGGTGAGGTGGACGCCTCAGAGTGCGGGGCGGCGGCCGGCCCAGGGCGTGTCCTGCTCAAGCTGACCTGCAAGGCGGAACAATGTGGCCTCGTCGCCGAAGCGGCCTGTGAACATCATGCCAAGCGGCAGGCCTGACTGGCTCATGCCGAGGGGCACGGACATGGAGGGCTGGCCGGTCATGTTATAGACGCCGATGGTGGGCACATATTCGGCGCTGTTTTTGAGATAGGTGGCGATATCCTCGCTCATCATGTCCAGCGTTTTGAGCGGGATGGGCGGCGTGGCCAGTGTGGGCGAGAGATAGACATCATAGCGGCTATGGAACTGCGCCATGCGGCGGCCAAGCTGGTGGATGAAGAGTATGGAGGCGGCATAGTCCGCGCCGGAATGCATTTTCGAGCCTTCGGCCACGAGGCGGGTGAAATGCTCCAGATCATTGCCCGTGAGGGGGCGGCCCAGAGTTGCCTCGCGCTGGCGGATGGTGAGCGCGATATTGGCGCCGATCAATGTGGCCTGATGCTGGCCGACCTCGGCGGGATCGACGGGGGCGTCTTTTTCCTCGACATGGTGGCCCAGAGCTTCGAGCTGGCGGGCGGTGGCCTCGACGGCGGCGACCACATCTGCGTGGCAGGCCGTGCCATCGGGGCGGCGGGTTGTATAGGCGATGGTGAGGCGGCCCGGCGCGGTGGTGACTTCGTCGAGGAAGGGGCGCGCGGGCGGCGGGCAGGCATAGGGATCGCCCAGCTCCGGCCCGTGGGTCGCATCCAGCATGGCGGCGCTGTCGCGCACGGAGCGCGAGACGACATGGGCAATGGACATGCTGGCCCAGCCTTCGGCGCGGTCCGGCCCCATGGGGGTGCGGGCGCGTGTGGGCTTCATGCCGAAGAGGCCGCATGTGGCAGCGGGAATGCGGATCGAGCCGCCGCCATCCGACGCATTGGCGACCGGCAGGATGCCTGCGGCGACGGCGGCGGATGCACCTCCCGACGAGCCGCCCGGCGAATGTTCAAGGTTCCACGGATTGCGCGTCGGGCCATAGAGACGCGGCTCGGTGGTGGGGGCAAGACCGAATTCGGGCGAATTGGTTTTGCCGAAGACAACGAGGCCGGCGGCGAGATAGCGGTCGGTCAGGGTGGAATTGTGATCGGCGACATTGCCCTTGAAGGCGGCGGAGCCGAATGTGGTTTCGGTGCCATTGAGCAGGAGATGCAGGTCTTTCAGCAGAAAGGGCACGCCTTTGAAGGGGCCTTCGGGCAGGCCTCTGGCGATCTGCGCACGGGCCTCGTCATAATGCTTCATGACGACGGCATTGATCTTCGGATTGATTTTCTCGGTACGCGCGATGGCTTCGTCGAGCAATTCAGCGGCGCTGACATCGCCATCCGCGACGAGTTTTGCCAGTCCAAGCCCGTCATATTTATCATATTCGGCAAATGCCATTTTCCGCTCCCTGTCGCGCTTTTCAAGTTTTGCGCATCTTAAAGTGATAATGCGACAGGGGCGAGGTGCGAAATCAGGCGGGCATATTCAGAGCGTGACGGGTGCGCGGTTATGCGGCGCGGTGAAATCCTCGATCGGGCCTTTGGGCACGATGCCGGTGGGATTGATCATGCGGTGGCTTGCATAATAGTGATGCTTGATATGCGCGAAGTTCACTGTGTCCGACACGCGGGCTGTCTGATAGAGCGCGCGGGTGTAATTGGACAGGGCCGGATAATCGGCGATGCGGCGCAGGTTGCATTTGAAATGGCCGTGATAGACCGCATCGAAACGAATAAGCGTGGTGAAGAGACGCCAGTCGGCCTCGGTGATGCGGTCACCTGCAAGATAGGGCTGCTTTGACAGGCGGGCCTCCAGCGCATCCAACTCGTCGAACAGGGCGGTGACGGCTTCTTCATAGGCTGATTGTGTGGTGGCGAAGCCGGATTTATAGACGCCGTTATTCACGCGGTCATAGACGCTTGCATTGACGGCATCGATCTCGCTGCGCAAATCGGCGGGGTAGAGGTCTAGCTCTGCGTTGACGCCTTCGAGGTGATCGAATGCGCTGTTGAACATGCGGATGATGTCGGCGCTTTCATTGGAAACGATGGTGTTCTGCTGGCGGTCCCAGAGGACGGGCACGGTGACGCGGCCTGTGTAATCAGGCTTTGCGGCAGCATAGACTTCATACATGCGGGATTTGCCGTTGACGCTATCGGGCAATGTGTCGGCAAAATCGCCTTTGATGGTCCAGCCTTCCGACAGCATGAGCGGATCGACAATGGTGAGCGAGATTTTGTCTTCGAGATTTTTCAGGTGTCGCACAATGAGTGTGCGATGCGCCCATGGGCAGGCGAGCGAGACATAGAGGTGATAGCGACCGGCCTCGCCCTTGAAACCGCCTGTGCCGGTGGGGCCTGCGGCACCGTCGGAGGTGACCCAGTTGCGGAAGCCGGCATCTTGCCGCACGAAACGACCGCCTGTGCTTTTGGTGTCGTACCATTCGTCGTGCCATTGGCCTTCGACAAGTTGTCCCATGATGCATCTTGCTCCCTTGAAAAGTGGAACCGGCTGGCGGAGTGAACGGGGAGGGCCACCAGCCGGTCGAGATGCGGAGCCGGGGGGAGGCTCCGCGGGGGATCAGGCTTTCAGTTTCGCGGCGATTTCGGCAACGTGCTTGCCCTGATATTTCGCCATGCCGAGTTCGATCTCGGATGGCTGACGCGAACCGTCGGAGCCTGCGATTGTGCCCGCGCCATAGAAAGAGCCGCCATGCACTTCCGAGATATCGCCAATGCCGGGCGCACCGAAAGGAACACCGACAATCACCATGCCGTGATGGAGCAGCGTGACATGGGTGGTGAGGATGGTTGATTCATTGCCGATGCCTGTGCCCGTGGAGGTGAACACACTGCCGACTTTGCCGATCAGCTTGCCACCGGCCCAAAGCGCTCCGGTCTGGTCGAGGAAGTTGCGCATCTGGCCGGACATATTGCCGAAGCGGGTGGGCACACCGAAAATGATCGCGTCATAGTCTGCCAGTTCATGGGGGCCGGCGACGGGGGCTTGCTGGTCGATCTTCATATGGGCGGCGGCCATGGCGTCTTCCGGCATGGTTTCCGGCACGCGCTTGATATCCACCTCGGCACCGGCCTCGCGGGCACCGGCGGCGACCGCCTTGGCCATGGTTTCAACATGGCCCCAAGAGGAGTGATAGAGCACGAGGACTTTGGCTTTGTCCGACATTGGATGTCTCCGATTTTTGCCCTTGGGATGGAAAGGGCGTTTCAATTCTGTGTTTCAAATCTAGTGATGCGAGGCCGGGAGACAATCTATCTGGCACGGAACAGATTGTTCCTGTGCTGGGACAGTATTTATTTGCATGGTTTTTCGCCGGATTTTCCGGACCAGCTCGTTCTTGTGATGCCGGTGCGTTTTTGTCATCGGTTTTTAATCTTTATACAGATCAAACTCGCGTTTGAAACATGCTTACGAAAGCTGGCCGGATCGGTCGTGCGTTGCGTTTCATTGCATCTGTATCGGGATTGTCAGGTGTCGTGAAATGCATGATCTGCATTTCCGCTCTTTGGAACGGGAGGCGTTGCGTGGTCAATCTGCTTGCGAAGTCGAAGCTTCATCAAAGTTTTCGTCAGGCGAAGAAGATACGTCGTCACAGGCGCAGGCTGAGGCGCGAAGGTATCGAGCAATGTCTTGTGGTCAGCGCCTATCCGAAATCCGGCCAGACATGGGTGTCGCGTATGGTGGCCGATGCGGTTGGCTGCGAGATGGTGGCATATCTTTCGGATGCGAATGAGCGGCAGCCGCGCGAGAGCGGGCTTGATCTCTCGGAGTTGCTTGACGATGTGGTGGTGGCGCGGTCCCATCACACGGTGGACTTGCTGACGCTGGGCGGGGTGAAGCCCGACAATATTGTGTCTGTGGTGCGAGACCCGCGAGATATTTCCGTTTCCGGATCGGGGTTTCTTTTTGCAGCTGACAATGTGCCGAGTGAGGAACGTATCGATCAGATGATCGACCAGATGGTTGAGAGGCAAAGGCCGGATGTGCGCTGGCAGGATATGCGATGGGATGATTTTGTGCAGAGTGCCATCCGTAGAAATGTGCTGATGGTGCGCTATACCGATCTGGTGAGAGATACGGCAGGATCGCTGAAGAAAATTCTGACGCGTCTCGGATATGAAAGGTCTGACGAAGTGATCGGGCGGGTGGTCCGGTTTCACAATTTCGATGTATCCAAAGCTCGCGCGGCGGCAAACGGGCGGCCGGATGTGCATCAATATTTGCGGCGTGGCGAGCCGGGTGCCTATCGGGACTTTCTGACCGTGCGTCAGCAGGCGCGGATCGAAGGCGAATTCCGGCAGACGATGGAGTATTTTGGTTATTTGTGATCCCGCACAGTAAATCCGATTGCCTGTCCCTGAGAAACAATTCATCCTTTTGGCGGTGAATTGTTCTTCTGAGGCAACAAATGGCACTTGATCTCAATGCGCTGGCGGTTTTTGCCAAAGTGGTGGAGATGGAGAGTTTTACCGGCGCGGCTGATGCGCTGAAACTGTCCAAATCCATGGTGAGCCGCCAGATTTCCGATCTGGAAGAGGAGCTGAAAGTGCGGTTGCTGAACCGCACGACACGCAAACTCTCGGTGACGGAGGCGGGCGCGGTGGTTTACGAGCGCGCGGCGCGGATCGTGTCGGAGGCGGCGGAAGCCGAGCGGGATGCGAATTGCATCGAGGGCGCGGTGCGCGGCAAGTTGCGCATCAATGCGCCGATGAGTTTCGGGATCAGGGAACTCGGGCCGGTGCTGCCGAAATTTATGGCGCGTTATCCCGAACTGACGGTCGATCTGGCACTGAACGACCGGCAGGTCGATCTGATGGAAGATGGCTTTGATGTATCGATGCGTGTGTCGCTGCTTGAGGATTCAAGCATGATCGCGCGGCAGCTTGCGCCTGTGCGCCGCATGATTGTGGGGGCGCCTTCCTATTTTGAAAAGCATGGTGTGCCGCGCCACCCGAATGATCTGGTCGATCATGAGTTTGTGCTTTATTCGCTGCGCTCGCGCCCTGAAGTGCTGGATTTTTGCGATGCTGGGGGCAAGGCCTTTCAGGTGAATGTGAAGGGCCGTCTCTATTGCAACAATGCAGATGCTATGGCCGACGTGATCGCAGCGGGGCAGGTGCTATGTATGTCGCCGATGTTTCTCTGCGCTGATGGCTTGCGAGACGGGAGCCTTGTGTCTGTGCTGGACGAATGGGAGCCGGAACCACTGACGCTGCATGTGATCTATCCGCATACGCAGCATCTGGCGGCCAAGGTGCGGGCCTTTGTGGATTTCGCGGTTGAAGAGTTTGGCCCCGGCAAGGCGCGGTGGCTGCTGGATGTGGCAGCGGTCAAATAGCGATTTTTGATGCCGCCAATTATTTTTTCGTTGTCTTAATACAGAAGAATCGAGCTTCTTTGAGATGTGTTTCAGGAGGGATCAAATTGAAAAATAAAGATTTTGTTGTTCTTTATAGTTCGAACGAAATTCATAAGGAAATAGAGCGCATATTTTCTAAGCCAGAAAAGGGTGAAGAAAGGATTGCGATTGTTGCTTATGTCGGGGAGGGAGCGGAGAGCTATTTGCCATACCCCGATGGAGTGAAGTTGATTTGTTGCCTTGAGCCGGGGGCCACTAGCGCGAATGCTTTGGGGAGGCTTCGCGATAGAGGGGCCAATATTATGAAGTCAGATCGACTTCATATGAAAGTCTATTGGTCGAGTATCAAGGGGTGCGTTATTTGTTCTGCAAACTTGTCGGATAATGCCTTGGGAAGAAACGGGACTAAAGAGGCTGGAGTTTTGTTTGGTCCAGGTGTCGTTGACATCAAGAAATTGATTAGAAATGCAAATCCTAAGGAAATTTCCAACAGGGATTTGTCCGAATTGCATTGGAATGCAAAGAAATTGAAATCAGGACGTCACCAACACATTGGGCGAGGTCAAAGCTCTGAGGTTGGTTTTGACGATTGGTATAACGGTTCGTTTCGGGAAGAATGGAAATGGGGATGGCATACCACAGATGGTGAGGCTGCTAGGGCAGCTAAGGAGCAGTCTAAGAAAATGTATGGTGTTCCTGAACCTGAAGATTTTTTAAATGTGCAGAAGTCGCAAGTTCGGCAGGGAGATTGGTTGCTTTGTTTTGAGTTGCCAAAGGGTGATCATGCCCAATGGATGTTTGTTGAGTGCGTGGTTCCGGTTTTGCCGGACGAAAAAAAGGCATACGACGAATATTACCCATTTCAGGCAGTGCAGTATCGCAAAACTTCCCATTGTCGGCTCCCGCCGTTCAAAATTGACAAGAGTTTTAGACATGCTTTGAAAATTGCGATTGGAGAGTTTGGGCCTAAAAAAATAGAAGAAAGAAAATCGTTACTTCCGCCAAAAAGATTTTTGAAGCTTCTTAGTGAAAGTATGAGCTAAGTGGGTGACGAAAAAAAGCGCGGAGGCTTTGGCCTGCGCGCCTAATCTTATTTGAGTGTGTCCCTCACCCAGCCCTCTCCCAGAGGGAGAGGGCTAGTGGAGCGGTATTGGAATTTACACGGGTTCCCATGTGAAGACCGACGACGTTGCGCCGAGGTCTGTGTAGCCGCCTTCCATGGCGGGGATGCCGTGGGAGAGGATTGTCTCAGGTGTCCAGCCGTCGATGCGGGCGACGCTTTTGACCGGGCGGGGCTGGGAGAAGAGGACGATCTCGTTGCCGCGCACCGAGAATATCTGGCCGCTGGTCGTGCATTGCGGCGAGGCAAGGGCGACGGAGAAATTGGCGACCTGTTCGGCGCGCATGGCGTTTTTCATGCGGTCAACGCGCTGGGCTGATGCTTCGTCCTTCACCGGAATGGTGGCGATCATGCGGGTCCATGCAAATGGCGCGATGATGTTGGAGCGCACATTCTTGGATGCGCCTTCCATGGCGATGATGCGCGACAGACCGGCAATGCCCATTTTGGCAGCGGCGTAATTGGCCTGACCGATATTGCCGATGAGGCCGGAGGTCGATGTGAACAGGACGAAGTTGCCTTCCTGCTGCTCGCGGAAATGGTTCACGGCGGCGCGGGTGATGTTGTAGCTGCCCTTGAGATGGACTTCGAGAACGGCGTCCCAGTCTTCGTCGGGCATTTTGTGGAACATGCCGTCGCGCAGGATGCCTGCGGGGCTGATGATGGAGTGCAACCCGCCAAATGTGTCCATGGCCTGTGCGATCATGTTTTCGGCACCGGACTTGACGGCAACGCTGTCGGAATTGGCAACGGCTTCGCCGCCTGCGGCCTTGATTTCATCGACGGTCTTTTGCGCGGCCGAAGCATTGCCTTCGTCGCCGCCTTTGACCGAGCCACCCAGATCGTTGACGACAACTTTCGCGCCCTGAGCGGCGGCGATCATTGCGCATTCCTTGCCGATGCCGCCTGCGGCGCCTGTGACGAGGACGACTTTGCCTTCAAGAATTCCCATGATCGATCTCCCTGTGATCAGAATTGATGTGACCGGTTTTGAATTGTTGGCCGCAAGCTAGCCCATGGCGGCGGGGCGGTTCCAGCCTTTTTAGGGCAAAGCGTGGCTCTGATGTGCTTTACGCGGGGGGTGGCTCATGCTATCGGGCATGCTTCTGCATGGATTGGCCCGCTATTGGCGGGTGATCATACGGGATTGAACATGACGATGTGCTTTGTCCAGCGACGACGAGAGAGCATCGGGAGCCTTCGTGCTCCCGGTCTGGCATACGCATGTTCGGGGTTCGGGCGGGGCTGATCAGTCTTTCGCCGATCCCGCGGCGGGTGCCTTTTTTCTTTCAGGCTTATTTATTCCCGACCGGAACCGTCGCTCATGTTTGAAATTCTTCACGAAAAACCAGAACACCAAGCCGATATCGAGGCGTTGCTCGACCTGTCTTTCGGGCCTGCGCGTTTTACCAAGGCCGCGCAAAGGCTGCGTGAGGGCAATACGCCTATTCCGGAACTTTGCTATGTCGCCTTTCAGGGCGAGGGTGCGGAGCGGCGTCTTGTCGGCTCGCTGACATTCTGGCCATGCAATATTGGCGGTGTGGACGGGCTGATGCTGGGGCCGCTGGCGGTGGTGCCTGCCATTCGCGGGCAGGGCGTGGGTATCAATATGATGCGGCGCGGGCTGGAAGATGCCAAGGCGATGGGCTTTCCGCTGGTTATTCTGGTGGGCGACCAGAACTATTACGTGAAAGTGGGCTTTGGCCCTGTGCCTGTGGGGCGGCTGACCATGCCCGGACCTGTGGACCCGACACGGCTGCTTTATCGTGAGCTGGATATGGGGTCGTTCGGCCATGCGCATGGTGCGATCACAAAGCCGGTGAAACGTCGCGGCTGAAAGCGGATTATCTCCCGCTGGCGCACGGTTTTTATGGTTAGGAAATTGTTACCAAATCGTCTCTATGCTTTCAAAAACAGAATGGCAGAAGGCTTGGGCGATGGGTTTCAGTGGCAGTGATCTTTCGATCTTCAAAGATGTGTTCAAGGATGCGGCGCTGAAAGAGCGCGCGCAAATTGATGTTCTGTCTCTGGGCTATGCCGATGTGGTGGTGAGCGATGCTGCCTATTACAAATATTTTCGTCGTGTGGACTGGAAGTCGATCCTGAAAGACAGGCCCAATCGCGAGGCCCTGCTGAAGATACATAGCGGTGATCCGAGCGCCATTTCGGTGGTGCCGACGCTGGAGAGTTTTTTCAAACTCTACGGGAACGTAAATGTCGATATCATGGACTATGCCCAGTATGAGGGCAGCGAGATTGTTCAGGATCTGGGCGAGCCAGTGCCCGAGACGCTGCATGGCAAATATGATGTCGTTATTGACGGCGGCACGACGGAGCATGTGTTCGACATTGCGCGGGCTTTAATGAATTGCGCCCGAATGGTGAGGCCGGGTGGGTTCATCTATCATGCGGTGCCGCTGAATATGCTCAATCACGGCTTTTTTAATCTCAGCCCTACATTGCTCTATGATTTTTATCTCGATAACGGATTTGAAGTTTTGAAATGTGTCGGCGTGGGCAAGGGCATTGTGGATGTGCCTGCGTTTTTTGATTTGCCGCCCACGCAGAGATTCAAAATCAATGACGAAGCAACGATGCATTTTCTGGCGCGCAAGCTGGAAGAGCGCGAGACTTTTGTGAAGCCGGTGCAGCGGAAGTATCGCAATATCGATCTCTGGCGCTGACGCCGGACTTCAGACCACATCCAGAAGCATGTAACGCGCGGCGTCTTCATAGGTGGCGAGTTTTTTGGCGAGCAGATCGTCGCCTTCAAAAATGCGGAAGCCTTGTGCGAGCCAGAAGTCGCGCGAATTATTCACCGACACCAGACCGACAGATTGGAAGCCATAGTCGCGTGCTGTGGCGACGAGATGCGGCACGATGCTTTTGCCAAGGCCGAGGCCGCGCGACGAGGCGGTGAGCGCCACGTCATGCAGGAAGAGGCAATCAGGGAAATCGTCGAGGTCTTTCAGCACATGATTGAGCGGTGCGGGCCGCCCGATGCGCGATGGATGCGAGATGGCATAGCCGAAAACCGTTTCGGCCTGTTCGGCAATGAAGCAACCTGCGGGAAAAAGCGCGAAACGGTTTTTCATGACGGCGATGTCTTCGGGGAAATCGGGATGGACGATCTCACCGATACGGTCGGCATGGGGGATGTCGGATGCACGCATCTGACGCCATCGGGCTTTTGTGTTGTCGCTTGGTTGTGACACTGGCTTGATCTTGCTGGTTTCGCGAAAGGCGATTTTTAGTCGCCAGAGCAGAGCGGGGCCAGTGTCACGAGGTCGCGGTGGGTGAAAGGGGCTGAAACCCTTTAGTTTTTCAGCATGGCGGCGGTGAGTTTGGGCACGTTGTTTTCAAACATGGCGGGATAGGTGGGGGCGGGGCCATCTGCGGGCGAGAGCGCATCGGAGAAAAGCTCGCCGCCCATTTCGGCACCCGTCTCGCGCGCGATTGTGCCCATGAGGCGGGGGTCGGACATGTTCTCGATAAAGAGGGCCTTGATCTTCTCGTGGCGGATCTGGTCGATCAGACCGGCAAGGCTGCCTGCATTGGCTTCGGCTTCGGTGCTGAGGCCTGAGGGGGCGAGAAATGTCACGCCATAGGCGGCACCGAAATAGCCGAAAGCGTCATGCGTGGTGATGACCTTGCGCTTGTCGGCGGGGACTTTGGCGATCTCGGCGCGGGTCCATGTGTCGAGGGCTGAAAGCTTTGCAAGCAGGGTAGCGGCATTGGCGCGATAGGCCGCCGCATTGGCTGGGTCGGCTTTGGACAAAGCGGCTTCGATGTTGCGGACGTAGATCGCGCCATTGGCAAGGTCTTGCCAGGCATGGGGATCGGGCAGGGTTGTGGCGTGGTCTTCGTGCTCATCGTGATGATCGTGATCGTGGCCGGACATGGTGCGCGGTGTGATGTCTGTGCTGGCGACGATGACGGGCGCGGATGTATTGGCGGCGCGTGCGAGTTTTTCCATCCAGCTTTCCAGATGAAGACCGTTCACGATGATGAGATCGGCTTCGTGGAGTGCTTTTGCATCTTTGGGCGCGGGCTCGAATGTGTGGGTGTCGCCATCGGGGCCGACAAGCACAGTGAGGTCGATATGGTCGCCAGCGACTTCATGCGTCATGTCGCCAAGGATGGAGAAGCTGGCCACAACTTTGAGCGGGGCGGCGCTGGCGGGCAGGGCCGCGGCAAAGGTGAGGGCGAGGGCCATGAAAAGCGGGGGGAGGCGCATGGGGGGTCAGTCCTCGTGGTAATGGGCTCCGGGAAAGAAACGGGCGCGGATGCTGCCATGGCGTCCGAGCAGGATGGAGCCGAGATAGATGAAGCCTGCTGTGAGAATGATGGCGGGGCCGGAGGGCAGGTCGAGATGGAAGGAAATCAACAGGCCGATCCAGCCCGAGACAAAGGCCGCGACAATCGAAAAGGCGGCGAGCGACCAGACTTCGCGCGCCCAGAAACGGGCGGCGGCGGCGGGCAGCATCATCAGGCCGACAGCCATCAATGTGCCGAGCGACTGGAAACCGGCGACGAGATTGAGCACGACCAGCACCAGAAACAGGATGTGATAGAACGAGCCGTGACCGGCGACCGCGCGCAAGAAACCCGGATCGAAGCATTCCATGACGAGCGGGCGATAGACCAGCGCCAGCGTGACAAGCGTGAACGAGGCAATGCCTGCGACAAGCAGAAGGGCTGCATCATCGACCGAGAGAATGGAGCCGAAGAGCACATGTAGCAGATCGACATTGGAGCCTTTGAGCGAGACGATGAGAACGCCTGCCGCAAGGCTGATGAGATAGAAGCCTGCAAGGCTTGCATCTTCACGCAATGAGGTGATGCGGCTGATGAGACCGGCGAGAAGGGCAACGGCAAGACCGACCGCAAGACCACCCAGAGACATGGCCCAGAGCGAGAGGCCCGCGACGAGAAAGCCGATGGCGGCACCGGGCAGGATGGCGTGGCTCATCGCGTCGCCCATGAGCGACATGCGGCGCAGCACAAGGAATGTGCCGATGGGGCCGGAGCCGAGCGCGAGCGCGAGGCAGGCGACAAGCGCACGGCGCATGAAACCGTAATCGGCAAAGGGCGCGAAGAGATGCTGATAGATGTCGGTTATCATGCCGCGTCCCCGTGATGGTGATGCGGGCGCTGGCCTGTGGACCAGGTGGCGGAAAGTGCGCGGGCGCGGGCGAGGTTTTTCTCGGTGAGAATGTCGGCGGTGGCACCCCAGCCGACAAGTTCGCGGGCGATGAGCAATGTCGAGGGGAAGTGGCGTCGCACTTCGTCCATGTCATGCAGCACGGCGATAACCGTGCGGCCCTGCGTATGCCAGAAATGGATGATCTCCATGAGATCGGCAATGGTGCGCTCGTCTATGGCGGCGAAAGGTTCGTCGAGCAGGATCACGGGCGCGTCCTGAACCAGCAGGCGGGCAAAAAGCACGCGCTGGAACTGGCCCATGGAGAGATTGGCGATCGGGTGGTCTTCAAAACCTTCAAGACCTACTTTTTGCAGGGCATCGCCAACGGCCTGCCAGCCGCGACCTGTGACGGCTTTCCAGATGCCGATTTTTTGCCAGTGGCCGAGCGCCACGGTGTCGGCAACCGTGATGGGGAAGCTGCGGTCGATTTCGGCCTGTTGCGGCAGGAAGGCGATATCGCGGCGGGTGGTGCCTGCAAAGTTGATGAGCCCTTCGCTGGGACGCATGAGGCCCATGAGGGTTTTGAGCAGAGTGGATTTGCCAGCACCGTTCGGCCCGACAATGGCGGTGAGGCTGCCTTTGGCGAAACTGCCCGAGACGTGATGCACGGCGGGTTCGCGGTCATAGGCGATGGTGAGATCGTAGATACTGATCGCAGGGGGGGTATTGGTCATCATGCCAGCGCCCAGATCACGCAGAGCCAGAGAAAGGCGAGGCAGAGACCCGCAACGATGAGGCGGAAGCCCAGCCCGCTGCCGAGAAAGCTGCGGCGCGGCGGCTTGGCGGGGGCTGTGTTGCTGTGGTCGGAATGGGCAGGCATCAGGCAGCTACCGAATGTAACATTATAACATCCGGCGGAACATAGGGCAGGCGCATGTGGCTGGCAAGCATCAAGACCGGCGCGGAGCGATTTTCAGCATACAAGGTGAAAGAACAGCGCGGGAAAGGCTCAGCGGCCCTCGCGACGCCATGCCAGTGCCAGTGCGCCCAGAATGAGCAGGAGGGCGATGGGGCCGACCAGAAGGGGCACCCGACGCACGGCGCGCACGACATATTGATCATTATGCTGGAGGCCGAGCCAGCCGCTGCCTGCTGCGTCCTTGCCTTCGCGCACGGCGCGAATATCGGGCGTGTCGGCGGCATCCTTGCCGATCCAGAACGTGCCGCCGCCTGTGGCGGAGGTGACGGGGGCAAGCCGCGAAGTGGTGGCGCGCACATCGGCAAATTCGACAGGATTGAGCGGACCGGCGGCGGCGACCGCTGTGAGGTCGCCTTGCGAGGCGCGATAGAGACCTTGTTCGCGAGCCTCGACATGGGCCTCGAAACGGCCAGGGGCCACAAGCTCGGGCTTTGCCATAGAGATTTTGCCGGTGGGCGAGGTGATGGTGATGTCGGGCACTGTGTCGCCCATGGTGCGGCGCTTCAGTGTGAGGGTTGTGCCGGAGATGGAGGCGGCGAGGTTTTCTTCCTCAAGGTCTGGCTCCTTCATCAGCCAGTGACCGACGCGGCGCAGAAGTTCTGATTGCGGTCCGCCGCCTTCATAGCCGCGTGACCAGAGCCAGAACTGATCGGAGAGCAACTGCGCGACGCGGCCTTTGCCTGCATGGTCGAGGACCAGAAGCGGATTGCCCGATGGTGTGGCCATGATGACCTCGCCGCGATCGTTCACAGTGTTGATGGTGCGAAACCATGAGCCCCATGTTGGCGGGGTGTATTTGTTGTCGCCTGTGAGTGTGCCTGCATCTGGCAGACCGGCTGTGACCGGATGACGGCGGCCTGCCGATGTAAGTTCAGGCCGGAACGCGCCGATGGTGATCTCGCCTGTGGGCTGGGCGGGCAGGATAGCGGCAAGCGGCGTGCGGTAGAGCGAGAAAGGCGAGGCGAAGGAAGGGCCTGCCGCATCCAGCACCGCACCGCCATTCTCGACGAAATCGGCAACATTGCTGAGATAGGAGAGCGGCAGGACGTTCTGACGCTTGTAGCGGTCAAAAATGATGAGATCGAATTCGTCGAGTTTATCGACAAAGAGTTCACGCGTCGGGAAGGCGATAAGCGACAATTCGCTGACCGGTGTGCCGTCTTCTTTTTCCGGCGGGCGCAGAATTGTGAAATGGACAAGATCGACGGACGGATCCGCGCGCAGCAGATTGCGCCATGTGCGCTCGCCCGGATGCGGTTCGCCGGAAATGAGCAAGACGCGCAAGCGGTCACGAATGCCATTGGTGACAATGACAGCACGGTTATTGGCAAGTGTCAGCTCGTCGGGGCCGGGGCCGACATCGATCTCGATGACATTGGGGCCGCCATGATCGAGAGGCACCGAGAAGGATGCTGGCGCGCCGATGGCAATGTCGCGTCTGGCGATCTGTTTGCCGTCCACCGAGATGGTGACGGGGGCAAGAGCCGAGTTGATTTCGTTGCTATTGCCATCATCCACGCGGAGCGAGAGTTTGACGGATTTGTCCACCAGACCGAAACGGGGCGCTTCCAGCACGGTGAGGCGGCGGTCCTGCTCGTCAGGCTGGCCTGTTATGAGTGCATGGACCGGCGCATTGAAACCGAGAGAGGCGGCGGAGCGCGGCACGTCATGGACCTGACCGTCGGTGATGAAGATGGCACCGGCAATGCGCTCGTGAGGCACATCGGCCAAGGCGCGTTCAAGGGCTGAAAAGCCGCGTGTGCCTGCTGTGTCGTCGCTTGTGCTGGCGGCATTGTCCTCGACGGTGACGATGCGTGTCTCAATCTCGGGCAGGCCTTCCAGTTCGGCTTCAATTTTTCTCAGCGCAATGTCGGCATCCGCTGAACGGGTGTTAATGCCCATGCTCTGGCTTTTGTCGAGGATGATGACGGCGACATCGGGCACGGGTGCGCGGTCTTCGGACTGGATGGTGGGATTGAAAAGAGCGGTAAGCGTGACGGCAAGAGCTGTCGCGCGCCACGGCGCACCGCGCGCACCGCGCCATGCCGAATAGGCGAGCACAGCGATGCCCAAAGCCCCCAGCACCAGAATGAGCGGCAGGGGAAGCGAGGGTTCGAACACGATGTTCCATGCGGCGGGTCCGGTCATGTCAGTTCCCCAGCCGTTCGAGAAGTGCGGGGATGTGGACCTGATCGGATTTGTAATTGCCGGTCAGTGTGTACATGACGAGATTGACGCCGAAACGATAGGCAATTTCGCGCTGACGCTCGCCACCCGGCTCGCAAGGGAACATGGGCCGACCGGAGGCATCGCGCGCCCAGGCGGAGGCATAATCATTGCCGCCGATGATGACCGCAGAGACGCCATCATTGGATAGGCTGTCGGAGCCGGACGTGCCGGTGCTGCTGCGCTGAACCCAAAGGGGGGCGCCTGTGAAGCGGCCCGGAAAACTTTGCAGCAGGTAGAATGATTTGGTCAGGACATGTGTTGCGGGCACGGGTTCGAGAGCGGGAAGGTCGAGGCCGCCGACAAGGCGCTTCAATGTTTCATTGCCGCTATTGGCGATGCCGGACAAGGCGCTGTCCTGATCGCGTGTATCGAAAAGGATGGTGCCACCATGTTCCATATAGGCATTGACACGGGAAAGGGCTTCGGGTGGAAGCGTGGCTTGCGCCGATGTGATCGGCCAATAGAGCAGCGGGAAGAAGGCCAGTTCGTCGCGCGAGATATCGACACCGACAGGGGCGGCGGGCGCAAAGGATGTGCGATTGCGCAGCACGGCGGAAAGCCCTTCAAGTCCGGCGCGGCTGATCTCGTCGGTGGTGGCATCGCCGGTGAGAACATAGGCGAGGCGGGTTTCGTTGGCGGCATCAAGTGCGAAGCTTTCGATGCTTCCGGCAGCATGTGCATCGCTGCGGGGCAGCAATGTTGTGAAAGCGATAGCGACGAGAAGTGCGGGCAGGAGATTGAGGCCGCGGCGGCGGCGGCGGATGGGCGTGGTGTCGAACAGGCCCGTGACATAGAGCGCGGCAAGCGCGTCGGCAATGATGAGGCAAAGGGCTACAAGCAGTAGCGCGGGGCGCAATTGCCATTCGGCGCTTTCGGCATAGGCATGACGGTTTGTGATGTCGGGCAAGGTATCGACGGGGGCAAGACGGGTGTCTGTTCGCACGAGATTGAAGGCACGGGCTCCATCGGCGGGACCATAGAGCCCCGGCGGGTGGCGCGGGCTGGCGGCCGTGTCGGCAAAGCGGGCAGCGGGCAGCGGTGTTGCCGTTGCAGGTGGGATACCGAGTTTTCCGAAACCGTCCAGCGTGCGCACGGGTGGCAGGCTTGTCGCCTGGGCTTTGTCGGCACTCGTATCTGTCGTGCGCAAGCCCTGCGAGAGACCGATGGTCTTGCGCAGCATGTCCACAAAGAGGCCTGAAAGCGGCAGGTTCGACCAATCGCTATTGGCTGTGACATGGAAGAGTACGACGAGGCCCTTGTCGCGCACGGCGGATGTGACAAGTGGTGTGCCATCGGTGAGACGCGCCCATGTGTGGTCACCAAGATCGATTGTGGGTTCGGCCAGCACTTGGCGCGAGACAGTGACATCATCGGGCACATTGAGGCCGAAAAAGGGGCTGTCCGGCTCGAAGGGGGCAAGGTGCTGGGGATCGGTCCAAGACAATGTGCCGCCCAAGGCACGGCCACCCATGCGAAGCGGCACGGGCATCAAACTGTCTGAGGCCAGAACGGGGCCTTGGGCTGCGAGTTTGGGGCCGGCAAAGCGGATCAGTACACCGCCTTGCTCGACCCAGCTTGTGAGCAATTGCCGGTCGGGCATGGTGAGGTTGCCGATATCGGCAAGGATGAGGACGGAAAGCGGTGCGGAGAGCATGGCCGCGATTTCGCTGCGGCCCTGAAGATCACCGTCATTCTTGCGAAGCGCGGCATAGGGGGCGATGGCGCGTTCGAGATAATAGAGGTCGGAGAGAAGCTGCTGGTTTTTTTCCGTGCCTGCCCCCGAGATGAGGCCGACTATGCGGCGGCGGGCGCTTTCGTCCAGCAGGTTGACGGCGCCAGCGGAATTCTCACCTGCGATTTCGAGGCGTGTGACTTTGTTGCGTAGATCGAGCGGCAGGTCGAGTGCGGCGCTGGCATCGCTTTTGCCCGATGCAAAGCTGACGGGCACGCTGGCAAGGATGCCGCCTTGTGCGTTCAGTGCGTGAATGCTTGCGCTGCGTGCGGATGGGGCGGCAGCGCGGCGGGCCGTCATGGTGAAGCCGTTTGCGCCGATGCTGGGGGGCAGAAGGGCAAGTGCGGTTTGCGACTGTTCCGGCTCGATAAATTCGACGCCATTGCTATTGGCAAGTGTGGTGAGTGCGCTCGCGAAATCTTTTGCCGAACCGTAGTCGATGCCGTCGCCGAGCCAGATGATTTGCGGGGCTTCAGAAAAAGATGCGGCGTCAAGGCGCGCGGCCAGCGCGGCACGGTCGGGCGATAATGGTTGTGGTTTCAACGCGGCGGCGATGGCGGCGGCGTCATCGGCATTGGCAAATTCGAGCGCGGGCGGGGTGACTTCGGGTGCGGTGCCAAGCAGCAGCACGGGGCGGCTGTCGCGGCGGGCGCCAGTGATGAGCGCATCAAGCGTGTGGCTGCGCGTGCGCCAATGGGTGGCGGAGGCCCAGCCATTATCCACCACAATGAGAAGTGGTCCCTGACCGCTGATAGCCGGTGCGGGGTTCCAGATCGGACCGGCCAGCGCCATGACAATGATGGCAGCCAGTGCCAGACGGAGAAGCAGCAACCAGAGCGGTGTGTGGGCGGGTGTTTCTTCTTCGCGGGCGAGGCCGACGAGAAGACGGATGGCGGGAAAGCGCACGCGCTTTGGCAATGGCGGGCTGATGCGCAGGAGCCACCAGATGGCAGGCAGCGCAAGGAGGCCCAGAAGTATCCAAGGTGTTGTGAAAGCGAGGGAGCCGAGGGACAGCATGCGGGTCAGCTTCCCTTGCGTGGCGGACGCCGCGCGTCGAGCACGCCGGTCAATGCGCCGTAAAGGGCGAGCAGGGCTGTGTGCGGTGCGCGGTCTGTGCGGTGGGTGGCGAATGTGAAGTTGATGGCGCGGGCGGCATCGCGCAGGCGGGCCTGATGGAGCGCGAGGCGTTTGTGATAGGCGCTGCGCAGACGTTCGGCGCGACCGACCATGAGGCGGATATCATCCTCGATGCCTTCGAACTCGGTGCGGCCAGTGAAGGGCAGGTCTTCTTCTGCCGGATCGAGCACCTGAATGAGATGGCCGCGAATGCCTTCGGCGGCATAGCCCTTGATGCGGGCGATAATGTCTTCGGCGGGCGAGAGGAAATCGCTGACCAGCACGACTTGGGCATAGCGGGGCAGATGCGCGGGCGGGGGCAGGCTGTCAATGGCGGCGGCGCTGTCAGTGGATGGCGTATCGACAAGGGCATGGGCAATGCGGCGATAGGCGACGCGCCCGCCGGTGGGCAGGAACTCGCCGCCCAGCACAGCGACGCTTTCGCCGCCCTGTATCAGAAGGGAGGCTGTGGCGAGTGTGAGGACTGTGGCCCTGTCGCGCTTGGTGGTGAGCGCACCATCGGAGGCGTAGTCCATGGAGGGGGATGCATCGCGCCAGAGCCAAACCGTTTCGGCGGCTTCGTTCTCGGTTTCGCGCACGAAAAGATGGCGCGAGCGGGCGGAGTGCCGCCAGTCCACCGAGGCTGCCGTGTCGCCTTCGCGGAAGCGGCGATATTGCCAGAAGCTTTCGCCCATGCCGGTGCGGCGGCGGCCATGCACACCTTGCGCAACCGTGTTGGCGATGTGTTCGGCTTCGGTGACAAGCGGCGGCAGGGCTTCGGCCAGCGTGTCGGCTTGCGCACGCAGACTATCGGCCGATGACGTTATGCCTGTCGAGAAGGGAAGCCGCATGGTTCCGTTCGATCAAATGTTGCGGCAGAGACGATCAATGACGCCGCCGACTGTCACGCCTTCTGCACGGGCGGAGAAATTGAGCGCCATGCGATGACGCAGCACGGGTTCGGCCAGCGCCTTCACATCTTCGACTGAAGGCGAGAAGCGGCCATCGATGAGTGCGCGGGCACGCACGGCCAGCATGAGCGCCTGAGAGGCACGCGGGCCCGGACCCCATGCAACATGGCGTTCGACTTCTTCGGATGCGCCTTCTTCGGGGCGGGCGGAGCGGACGAGTTCGAGAATGGCGTTCACGACTTTCTCGCCGACGGGCACACGGCGCACGAGGCGCTGGGCGGCCAGCAGATCTTCCACCGTCATGGCGGGGCGCACTTTGACATCGGAACTGCCGGTGGTGGCCAGCAACATGCGGCGCTCGGCCTCCAGATCGGGATAGTTGACGTCGATCTGGGTAAGAAAGCGGTCAAGCTGGGCTTCGGGCAGGGGATAGGTGCCTTCCTGCTCCAGCGGGTTTTGTGTGGCAAGGACATGGAAGGGGGCGGGCAGCTCGTAGCGCACACCGGCGACCGTGACCTGCTTTTCCTGCATGGCCTGCAAAAGGGCCGACTGGGTGCGGGGGCTGGCGCGGTTGATTTCGTCGGCCATGAGAAGCTGGCAGAAGACCGGACCTTTGAGGAAGCGGAAGCTGCGGGTGCCGCGCTCGCTCTCTTCCAGCACTTCGGAGCCCAGAATATCGGCGGGCATGAGATCGGGCGTGAACTGGATGCGCTTGTCATCAAGGCCCAAGACCACACCAAGCGTGTGGACAAGCAGGGTCTTGGCCAAGCCCGGAACGCCGACCAGCAAGGCATGGCCACCGGCCAGAACCGTGACCAGCGCCTGATCGATCACCTGTTCCTGACCGTATATAACTTCGCTTATGGCTTTGCGGGCCTCGGCGATTTTGGCGCCGGAAGCCTCGATTTCCTGAACGGTGTCGCCGTCCGCTTCACTGAGTGTCTGCATTGACCTAAGTATAAGATGGGCGCGGGCTGGAACGAAAGACGCGCGTTTGAGGGTTGGTGGCCTATTGTGGCACCATTGGCCGATGGTTGAGTGGCATTTTTATGGCCAGACCTTACGAAACTATCAGGGAAGTAGCGGATTTATGAGTTCAGACCGGCAAAAGAACGCAGGAACCGACACAGGAAGCCTGCTTTCCGCAGCGGAGAGCGAGGGCAAGAAAGCGCGCGGCCTGCCGCCTGTGCATTTGTGGAACCCCGAATTCTGCGGCGATCTGGACATGCGAATCGCCCGTGACGGCACATGGTTCTATATGGGCACACCGATTGGCCGCGAACGGCTGGTGCGGCTGTTTTCGACCATTTTGCGCCATGACGAGGACGGAAAATACTATCTGGTGACGCCTGTGGAGAAGGTGGGCATCACGGTGGATGATGCGCCTTTTCTGGCTGTGACCATGAAAGTGGAAGGTGCGGGCCGCGATCAGGTTTTGCGCTTTACGACCAGTGTGGGCGACGAGACGGTGGCGGGTGCCGACCATCCGATGCGGTTTGTCATCGACAAGGAAACCGGCGAGCCTGCGCCTTATGTGCATGTGCGCGCGCGGCTGGATGCGCTGATCAACCGTGCGGTGTTCTATGATCTTGTGGAACTGGGCACGGAAGAGACCCATGAGGGCGCGCAATGGTTTGGTATCTGGTCGGGCGGGGTGTTCTTTCCCTTCATGCCTGCCAAGGAGATGGCCGTTTAGGGCCTGCACCGCATGGAAAATTATCGTGATCTTATTGCGGCGCGTGTGTTTCGCGATGCGCCGACGCCGGAGGAGTTACTGGCAGAACGTGCGCCGCGTGGCGATGGCGATTTGCAACCGCTGGAATGGGCCGACCGCGAGGATCGCCCGAACCTGCGCGGCGCGGCGGTGCTGGTGCCCATCATCACCTATGATCACGGGCCGCATGTGCTGCTGACGCGGCGGGCCGACCATCTGGGCAGTCATGCGGGGCAGGTGGCTTTTCCCGGTGGCAAGATCGAGCCGGGCGAGACGGTGGCTGAAGCCGCCTTGCGCGAGGCCGACGAGGAAGTGGGCCTGAAGGCTGAATTTGTCGAGGTTGTGGGTTATCTCGACGCTTACGAGACGGGTACGGGATTTCGCATTCTGCCGGTTGTGGGATTTGTGCGGCCCGGCTTCACGCTTACCGTGCATGACGGGGAGGTGGCGGAAGTTTTCGAGGTGCCGCTCAGCTTTCTGATGGATGAGGATAATCACGAGCGACACAAGACCACATGGCGCGGCAAGGAACGCGAATATTATGCGATGCCTTATAATGGGCATTATATCTGGGGCGCGACCGCAGGCATGCTGAAGAACATGTATGAGCGGATTTTCGCAGGCCATGACCATCCAGTGAGTATCGAGGAAACAACCAAATGAGCGCCGAAACCAAACTGACCAACGCCGCGTGGCTGACCGATGCCGATACTGTGGCTGTGCTGGATGCGCTGGGCGGTGCGGCGCGTATTGTGGGGGGGGCGGTGCGCAATGCGCTGATGCGTGAACCGGTGAGCGATATCGATATGGCCTGTGCGCTGACGCCTGAAGAGGCGATGGCCGCGCTGGAGGCCAAAGGCATCAAGGTGGTACCGACGGGGCTTGCACATGGCACGATCACGGCGGTGATGCCTTCGCGCCATTTCGAGATCACGACCCTGCGCGTGGATGTGAAAACAGACGGACGTCGTGCGGAAGTGGCCTTTACCGGCGACTGGCTGGAAGATGCCAAGCGCCGCGATTTCACGATCAATGCGCTATACGCCGATGGTGACGGTACAGTGCATGATCCGCTGGGCACGGGGCTTGCCGATATTGAAGCACGCAAGGTTCGTTTTATCGGCGATGCGGCAACACGGATATCGGAAGACTATTTGCGCGTGCTGCGTTTTTTCCGCTTCCATGCCTGGTATGGCAAGGGCGAGCCGGATGCCGAAGGGCTGAATGCCTGCGCGGGCGCGCGTGACGGGCTGTTGCAGCTTTCGGGCGAGCGGGTGCGCGATGAATTGCTGAAAATAGCCGCCGCCGATAATGCCGGTCCGGCCTATCGCCAGATGGCGGCGGTGGGTATTCTGCCCATCGTGCTGCCGGAAGCTTTGCGGCTTGATCGGTTCGAGCATCTGGTGGATGTGGAAGCCAACCAGCTTTTCACTTGCGATGCGGTGTTGCGCCTCGCATCGATGCTGGAGCTGGATAAGGCCGGTGTGGCAGACCTTGCCGCGCGTCTGCGCCTGTCCAATCGCGACCGTGATCGCATCACCGCTATGCTGACGGACCAGACAAAGATTGTGGCTTATCTGTCGATCCGTGAAGTGCGTAAGGCGCTTTATCTGATCGGTGTGGAATGTTTCAAAGATCGTGTGATGCTGGGCTGGGCGGGCGACCGTCCGGGACATAATAATTTTCAGTGGCGCGCGATGCTGGCTATGGCTGATAGCTGGCAGAAACCCGAGTTTCCGCTGACAGGCCAGATGATCAAAGCCGCCGGTGTGCCTGAAGGTCCAGAGATCGGGCGTGTATCGCGCGAAGTGGAAGAATGGTGGATCGACAGCGATTTCACGGATGATGAGTTTTCGATCATCGAACGGTTGAAGGCTGTGGTGCAGGCGACGGTTTACTGAGGGCACATTATGACCCGTTTTGCTTTTGCGTTGGTGTTAGCGGTTCTGCTGGTCGCAGGCACGAGTGGCATATCTCGGGCGCAGGACAATGGACCAGAGCGCGTGGCGCGGGCTTTTTATGGCCTTTATCTGGAAATTCGTCCTTTGGGCATTCCCGATGAGAAGACGCAATCGCGTTTTCGTCCGTTGATGACGGGTGAGTTGTCGCGCTTGCTGAGGCAGGCACGTGCGGCAGAAGACGCGCATCGCGAGGCGACGCAAAATCAGGAGCCGCCTTTTGTACAGGGCGATCTTTTTACCTCGCTTTATGAAGGCGCGACTTCCTATGCGCTGGGCGCATGTGCGGTGGAAGGCAAGCGGGCCTATTGCGATATTGACCTGACCTATTCGGAAGGGCCGGAGACGCGACCGACCACATGGACCGACAAGCTGGCGCTGGTGCAACGCGCGGGCAATTGGCAGGTCGATGATATTGCCTTTGGCGGCGCGTGGGATTTTGCTCAGCACGGCATGTTGCGCCAGACATTGCGCGATGTTGTCGCGCAGGTGAAGTGATCGGGCGCGATGTTGTCGCGCAGGTGAAGTGATCGGGCGCGATGTTGTCGCGCAGGCGAAGTGATCGGGCGCGATGTCGTCTCGCAGGCAAAGTGATCGGGCGTGATGGAAACAGTACCGCTACTTCTCATTTATCTGGCTCTGATCAACGGGGTATCATTCGCGGCATTCGGCTGGGATAAATATTGTTCGGAGCGGCAGATGTATCGTCTGCCGGAACGCACATTGCTGACGCTGGCCGGTATTGGCGGCGCTTTCGGCGCGGTGGCGGGGCAGAGGATTTTTCGTCACAAGACCCGCAAGGAACCCTTTCGCACCTATCTCAATATTATTCTGGTGCTGAATGTGGGGTTGGTGTTTGCGCTTAGCTCGCCGGATTTTCGTGAGCGGTTGTTGCAAGAGCTTTCGCGCTGAGGCGCTGCATCCCCCCACCCAAAATATTCGAAGGGAATATTTTGACCTCCCCACGAGGGGGAGGTGAAGGGAAGAAAAGGGGCTCCAATTAGTCTTTCGCCGCTTCAAGCGTTTGCTTTATGCAGGCCGCGCCTAAATCCATTTGTTCGCTCATGTAAGGCACAATGGCATCGGGCAGGACGTCGGCAGTCCAGACGAAGCGGCATTTGTTTGGTTCGTCGGCGAAGATTTGTGCAGACGCGCTGTGCTGGGTGATCTGTTCACTGTCTTTGATGGAATAGGCGATGCGGCGGCGCTCATCATCAAGGCCGACTAGAATTTCCTTGGCGATCGATCCGTTTGAAAATGTGACGATGCGGGTTTGGCCTTCGTCTTGGAGCTTCGTGTCCGTGACAAAGCCTGTGGTAAGCCGCGTATGCAGCGCTCCGAAGTCGGCAAGGGCTGACCAGACTCTGTCGGCATTGGCGTTGATCTGAATTTCTTTGACGATGGTGGCCATGGTTCATGCTCCGTCTTGCGTTTTCTTTGATAGAAAAACGCTACGCTGGTGCATGTCGCGCCGCAATTGACGTTTGGTGATGGGGTCCGAAAGTGGCGAGTGCTTTCATGCCTTCATTGCGAGGAGCGTGGCGATGCAGTTTGTCTCGATAAAGTAAGACCCTCACCCAACCCTCTCCCGGAGGGAGAGGGCTAAGATAGCCTTACGGCCACTTCACCGCAGGCGGCATGGAGGACAGGATTGAATCCACGTTGCCGCCGGTTTTGAGGCCGAAGGTTGTGCCGCGATCATAGAGCAGGTTGAACTCGACATAGCGACCACGGCGGATCAGTTGTTCTTCGCGTTCGGCTTCCGTCCAGCTTTCATTCATATGGCGGCGCACAAGCGCGGGGTAGATGTCGGCGAAGGATTTGCCGACGTCTTGCGTGAAGGCGAAGTCTGATTCCCAGTCGCCGCTGTCATGATGGTCATAGAAGATGCCGCCTGTGCCGCGCGGTTCTTTGCGGTGGGGCAGGTAGAAATATTCGTCGCACCATTTTTTGAATTTCGGATAGTAGGCCGGATCGTGGGCGTCGCAGGCGGCTTTCATGGAGGCATGGAAGTCGAGTGTGTCGGGATGGTCGTCGCGGCGCTGGATATCGAGGACAGGTGTGAGATCGCCGCCGCCGCCGAACCATGCCTTGGTGGTGACGACATGGCGGGTGTTCATGTGGACGGCGGGCACGCGCGGGTTCTGCATATGGGCGATGAGGGAGATGCCTGCGGCCCAGAAGCGCGGGTCTTCTTCGGCGCCTTGCATCTGCTTTCGGAATTCTTCGGAAAACTCGCCGTGTACGACGGAAATATGGACGCCGACTTTTTCAAAGACGCGCCCATGCATAATTGACATCTCACCGCCGCCGAGATCCTCGGTGCCGTCGCCGCGCTTCCATTCTGTGCGCATGAAGCGGCCTGCGGGCTGGTCGGATAATGTGCCGGTGAGCTCGTCCTCGATTTTCTCGAATTCGGCACAAATCTGATTGCGCAGCTCGCGGAACCAATCGGCCGCGCGCTCTTTGCGCGTTTCGATGAGGTCTGTCGGGGTTGTTTTTGTCATGTTTATATCTCCCGCTGGGTCGTGTCCGCTTTGATGATGCTTTTATCGCTCTCAGGTCCGTCTGTCTGCCAGCCGGTCTGTCGCAGTGCTTCACCCGTTACCATGGCAGCGGCAATGGCGACATTGATCGAACGCAAGCCGGGACGCATTGGGATGGTGATGCGGGCATCTGCCGCGGCATGGACCTCTGGCGGCACGCCGGCTGATTCACGGCCCAGAAGAAGAATGTCATCGGGGGCGAAGCGGAAATCGGTATAGGGCAGGTCCGATTTGGTGGTGAGCAGGACGATGCGGCCCGCCTTGGTGGTCGGCGCCTCCAGAAAGGCCTGCCAGTCGGTGTGGCGGGTGACGCTGGCCAGTTCCCAGTAATCAAGCCCTGCGCGTTTCAGTGAACGGTCGCCCCAGGGAAAGCCGGTCGGCTCGACAATGTCCAGACCGAGGCCGAGACAGGCACCGAGCCGGATCAGGGTGCCCGTGTTTTGCGGAATATCGGGCTGGTAAAGAGCAAGGCGCATAAAGTGGAACTCAATCGAGAATGACTCGCAAAAAAGCCAGAGAAATAGCGGTTTTGGCGGATTTTCAAGCGTGATCGGGGCTTACGCCGCCTCTTGCGGCAGGTTCTCCACAGCCTGTCACGTGGTTGGCCGGTCGATACAGCGATTGTGCGGCGATGCGTCATCCTGCCACAAGTCACGATCCCCTAGACAAGCCGTTGTTTGGATGCCACAAAACCTCGCACATGGGGCGAAAGCAGGGGATTCGTGTCCGCATTTTGCGGTAACTTTCGTTCCGACTAAACAGGTTCAGGCCATGTTGTCACTTTGCTCTCGCGGGTTCTCGCCCGCAGGGTGCCGCCGGGCCAGGCGGGTGGGGCAGCAAAAGGCGTAATATTCATACGAGGAGAGCCCAACCGTGGCAGATATCCACGCGGTCGAGCCAACACGGCGCGATTTCCTTTATGTGGCGACCGGAGCGTTTGCAGCCGTTGGCGCAGGCGCGGCCGTTTGGCCCTTGATCGATCAGATGAACCCCGACGCCTCCGTTCTGGCGCTGGCCTCGATTGAACTGGACATCGGGGCTGTTCCCGTTGGACAGGAAATCACGGTCAAATGGCGCGGCAAGCCGGTCTTCGTGCGTCACCGCACCGAAGCCGAAATTGCGGCAGCCGAATCTGTGGACGTGGCCGCATTGCCGGATCCGCAAACAGATGACGAGCGCCTGAAGGCCGGTCCAAATGGCGAGCTTGAAAAGCAGTGGCTGGTTCTGATCGGCATCTGCACTCATCTGGGTTGTGTGCCGCTGGCCTACAAGGGCGAGTATGACGGTTATTTCTGCCCGTGCCATGGCTCGGTCTATGACACGTCCGGCCGTATCCGGAAGGGTCCCGCACCGACCAATCTGGAAGTGCCGCCCTACCAGTTCGTTTCCGACACCAAGATCAAAATCGGCTGAGGGGAGCGAAAATAATGAGCGGTCATAGCACCTATAATCCCAGCAACGGTTTTACACGCTGGCTCGACAGCCGCCTGCCCATCGTGCGTCTGGCGCACGACACGGCGGTGAGCTACCCCGTCCCGAAGAACCTCAACTATTGGTGGACCTTCGGCGGCATCCTGACATTCATGCTCGTTGCCCAGATCATCACGGGCGTCGTGCTGGCCATGCATTATGTGCCGACAACGGCTCTGGCCTTCGCCAGCGTTGAGCACATCATGCGTGACGTGAATTATGGCTGGGTCATTCGCTATACCCATGCCAATGGCGCGTCGATGTTCTTCATCGCCGTCTATATCCATATGTTCCGCGGCCTCTATTACGGTTCCTACAAGGCACCGCGCGAAATTCTTTGGATCCTTGGCTGCCTGATCTATCTGCTGATGATGGCAACTGCCTTCTTCGGTTATGTGCTGCCTTGGGGCCAGATGAGCTTCTGGGGCGCTACAGTGATCACCAACCTCTTCGGCGCGATCCCCGTTGTGGGGCAGTCGATTGCCACATGGCTCTGGGGTGGTTTCGCGATCGGCGATCCGACGCTCAACCGTTTCTTCTCGCTGCACTATCTGTTCCCCTTCCTCATTTTCGGCGTTGTGATCCTTCACATCTGGGCGCTGCATGTGACAGGTCAGAACAACCCGGCCGGTGTGGAAGTGAAGAACAAGGATCAGGATACGGTTCCTTTCACGCCCTATGCGACAGTGAAAGATGCCTTTGGTCTCAGCGTCTTCCTCATCATGTTTGCCTATTTCGTGTTCTTTGCTCCGAACGCGCTGGGCGACGTGGAAAACTATTCAGTGGCCGAGCCGCTGAAGACACCGCTGCACATTGTGCCTGAATGGTATCTGCTGCCGTTCTACGCGATCCTGCGTGCTGTGCCTTCCAAGCTTGGTGGCGTCATCCTGATGTTCGGTGCCATTGCCGTGCTCTTCGTGCTGCCCTGGCTCGACACATCGAAAGTGCGTTCGGCGCGTTTCCGTCCGCTCTACAAGCAGTTCTTCTGGCTGTTCCTTGTGGTCTGCCTGATCCTGGGCTGGTGTGGCGCGCAGATGCCTGACAATGTCGTTGCACATGTCGGCAGCATCGAAATCACGATCACGCATCTCGCCCGCGTTCTGACCTTCTACTACTTCTTCCACTTCATCGTTCTGTTCCCGCTTCTGGGGCTGATCGAAAAGCCGAAGCCTTTGCCTGAAAGCATTGCGGCCTCGGTTCTGGGTGGCAAGTCCACCGCAGAGAAAGCGTGAGTGGGGGAACGGATATGAAAATGAAGATGATCCAGAAACTCACCATTGCCGCTGCTGTTGCGACGGTAGCCCTTGCGACAAGCCTGATGCCGGTGACACCGGCTCAGGCAGCGTCGGAAGGCCCCGAGCTTGAGCATATCGACTGGTCGTTCAACGGTCCTTTCGGCACGTTTGATCGCAGCCAGTTGCGTCGCGGTTACAAGGTCTACAAGGAAGTCTGCGCCACCTGCCATTCGATGCAGTATGTGCATTTCCGTAATCTCGGCGAACCGGGTGGCCCCGAATTTTCCGAACCGGAAGTGAAGGCGCTGGCTAAAGAATACACAGTCATGGACGGCCCCGATCAGTCCGGTGACATGTTTGAACGTCCCGGTGAAGGCAAGGACAAGTTCCCGTCGCCTTATCCCAACCCCGAAGCGGCAGCCGCCGCAATGGGTGCTGTGCCGCCTGATCTGTCGCTGATCGCCAAGGCGCGTATCGGTGGTGCCGATTACATTCATGCGCTGCTGACGGGGTATGAAGAAGCACCGGAGGGACGTGAAATTCCTGCCGGTGGCCATTACAACCCGTATTTCACGGCTGGCAGCGGCATCATTGCCATGCCGAACCCGCTGTCTGACGGTCAGGTCGATTATGACGATGGCACACCCAACACAGCCGAACAGATGTCGCAGGACGTGTCGGCCTTCATGATGTGGACGGCTGAACCCAAGCTCGAAGCGCGTCATCGCCTCGGCTTTCAGGTGATCGTCTATCTGTTGGCACTGGCAGGCATTTTGTTCTTTGCCACGCGCAAGATCTGGTCCGACCAGCACTAAGCGCGGCGATGGAAATACAATGAATACGGAAAAGGGCCTCTCGCGAGGCCCTTTTTCATGTCCCTGTGGCATTAGTTTGTTATGTTGCGCCGCTTTTATGTGAATGCGCGGTGTGAGGTTTCATGACGAAAACAGTTCTCGGTGTCATCGGCGGCAGCGGTGTCTATGAATTTCCAGGTCTGAAAGACGAGCGCTGGGAGCATGTGGCAAGCCCTTGGGGCGAGCCGTCCGACCAGCTGCATTTTGGCACGCTGCCAACCGCGAACGGCGATGTGGAAATGGTGTTCCTGCCGCGTCACGGACGCGGTCATGTGCATTCACCCACCAGCATCAATTATCGCGCCAATATCGATGCGATGAAGCGGGCAGGCGTGACAGATATTATTTCGGTCTCGGCGGTCGGCTCGCTGAAAGAAGAATTGCCGCCGGGCACGTTCGTGATCGTGGACCAGTTCATCGACCGCAGCTTTGCGCGCGAGAAAAGCTTTTTCGGACCGGGTCTTGTCGTGCATGTGTCAATGGCCGAGCCGGTTTGCTCGCGTCTGGGCGACCATATTGAGGCGGCCTGCAAGGCCAACGGCATCGCGCATGCGCGCGGCGGCACTTACATGGTGATGGAAGGTCCGCAATTTTCGATGCTGGCGGAAAGCAATCTCTATCGTTCATGGGGATGCTCGGTGATTGGCATGACAAACATGCCTGAAGCCAAGCTTGCCCGCGAAGCCGAAATTCCCTATGCGACGATTGCTATGGTGACGGATTATGATTGCTGGCACGAAGAGCATGACAATGTGGATGTGGCGTCCGTGATCAAGATTCTGGGCGAAAACGCAGAGAATTCGCGTGTCGTGCTCCGTGATGTGGCGACAAGCTTCGGGCCGACACGCACACCATCGCCCATTGATAATGCGCTGGATAATGCTTTCATCACAGCGCCGGAAAAACGCGATCATCTGCTTATTGCCAAACTGGATGCGGTGGCTGGCCGCGTTCTCAAAGCCTGAGGGGCTGACGACAAATGCCTTTGAAGAAATTCATCCGCACCATTCCCGACTATCCCAAAGACGGAATTCTGTTTCGCGATATCACGACACTGCTGAGCGATGCGGAAGGCTTTCGCATGGCGATTGACGCGCTCGTGGCCCTGCATGAGGGCGCACAATTCGATGTGGTGGCTGGCATCGAGGCGCGTGGTTTCATTCTGGGTGGCGCGGTGGCGCATCAATTGGGCAAGGGGTTTATTCCCGTGCGCAAGAAGGGCAAGCTGCCCTTCGAAACCATGTCGCAAGAGTATGATCTGGAATACGGCACGGATGTTGTTGAAATCCATACTGATGCTATCGAGAAGGATGCACGCGTGCTGCTGATCGACGATCTGATCGCGACAGGTGGCACTGCGGAAGCGGCTGTGAAACTCATCACGCGGGCTGGCGGCAATGTGATGGCCGCAAGTTTTGTGATCGAGTTGCCTGATCTGGGTGGTCGTGAGCGTCTGGAAGCGCTCGATATCGAGGTTCTGTCTCTCTGTGCCTATGACGGGCACTAACCGGAGCGAAAGGCGCGCATGAAAATCGACGGCACGCATTACCGCACGATCTGGGTGAATGAAGATGGCTGGTCGGTCGAGGTGATCGACCAGTTGAAGCTGCCGCATGCGTTCGAGACGATGCGGCTGGCCTCTGCTGATGATGCGGCACGCGCGATCAAGGATATGGTGGTGCGCGGTGCGCCGCTGATCGGCGCGACCGCAGCTTATGGATTTTGCATGGCGCTGCGCGTGGATGCATCCGATGCTTCGGTCAAAGCAACCTATGACATGCTGGCTGCAACGCGACCGACCGCGATCAATCTTAAATGGGCGCTTGATGCGATGGTGGAGGCGGTCATGCCGTTGGCACCCGATGCGCGGGTGGCGGCGGCTTATGCGCGGGCTGCAAAAATCTGCGACGATGACGTGGAAATTTGCAGACAGATCGGTGTGCATGGACTGGCGCTTATCCGCGGCATTGCAGAGGCCAAGCCCGGCAAGGTGGTGAACCTGCTGACCCATTGCAATGCGGGCTGGCTGGCCTGCGTGGACTGGGGCACAGCACTGGCGCCGATCTATATGGCGCATGATGCAGGCATTCGCGTGCATGTGTGGGTGGACGAGACACGGCCACGCAATCAGGGCGCGTCGCTGACTGCTTTCGAGTTGGGACGGCATGGCGTGCCGCATACGATCATTCCCGATAATGCGGGCGGGCATCTGATGCAGCACGGACAAGTGGACATGTGCATTGTGGGCACGGACCGCACAACGGCGCGTGGTGATGTGGCCAATAAGATCGGCACCTATCTCAAGGCTTTGGCGGCGCATGCCAATGATGTGCCTTTCTATGTGGCTCTGCCTTACACGACCATCGACTGGACATTGAGCGACGGGGTGGCTGAAATTCCGATTGAACAGCGTGCTGCCGAAGAAGTGACCCATATGACAGGTCGTTCGGACAAGGGTGATATTGTGACGGTGCAGATTTCGGCACCGGGCAGCGGTGCGGCTAATTACGGGTTTGATGTGACGCCTGCGCGATATGTGACCGGACTTGTAACCGAACGCGGTGTGGCGGCGGCAAGCCGCGAAGGTCTGGCGGCGCTCTATCCCGAGTTTGCCCGTGGTTGACGATCAGGGCGATGAAGCCTGGGCACGCCAGAGTGTGATCGACACGGCACTGGAGCTGGAACGCACAGGCCTCAGCCCGCAGCAATCGGGCAATGTGTCGATGCGGTTTGGCGGCGACATACTGATTACGCCGACGGGCATGAATTATCACGACCTTCTGCCCGACGATATCGTGCTGCTTTCGCTGGGTGGCCACGTGCTGGATGGTGAGCGCGCGCCGTCAAGCGAGTGGCATATGCATGCCGCGATCTATGAAGCGCGACCCGAAGCGCAGGCGATTGTGCATGCCCATTCAGATCATGCTGTCTCGCTGGCCGTCATGCGGCGGCGGATACCGCCGTTCCATTACATGGTGGCTTTGCTGGGTGGCGTGGATATCCGCTGCGCTGACTACGCGACCTTTGGCACCGCAGAGCTTGGCCGCCATGCGGTGGCGGCACTGAAAGATCGCAAGGCCTGTCTGCTCGCCCATCACGGGCAGATCGCTTTTGGCCGCGACCTCGCCGAAGCGTTGAAGCTGGCGCATGAGGTGGAGGTGCTGGCCGGACAATATTGGCGTGCCTTGCAGATCGGTGAGCCGGAATTGCTGTCAGACGCGGAAATGGCGATCAATGTCGCCAAGTTCCATGCCTATGGGCAGACGCGGCACTAGAACCAAATTACTTTTTAAAAGAGGATGTCTGCGAATTCCTTGCTCGTCAGCGGGAGAAGATCCTGTGGGTGGTCTCCACCAAGGGTCGCCCACTTGCTGCTTGCTTTGGATGTGATGGTTGCAACCTGCTTTTCGGTGGCGACATCATAGGCTGTGTATTTCATTGCGATCTTGTCGGGGATTCCCGACCATTCGGTAACGCGGTCTTCCCAGTTCAGAATTTGTGTTTCGACAAGATATGTCGCGCCACGTTCGCGAGCTTGTGCAAAACCTTCGGCCAATTTTTCTACTTTGTTGCCCAGCACGGTTTTTGCTGTATACGGAGCAAATGCTGTTTGAAGTGCCTGCGCCGTTGCTACGCCAGAGCCGGGATAGGGTTTGCCATAGTACTGGCCGTCGGTCGGCTGAATGACGTAGATGATGGACTGGGCTGCCAATTTGGAGCGTGGTGCTTCTACTGAAATAGCTTTGTATTTGCTGACACAGCCTGAAAGCACCAGAACGGTGAGACACAATATGGCAAGCTTTTTCAATGGTTTGGCTCCTAGCTGTGCGTAGATTTTTACATAACGTAGCCTATAGCCCATGCGAATAGTTGCAACCAAAACGGAGGCGCGCTACTCTTCTAATGATAACCATTAAACTGTCGTGATGTCGATAGGTGGGTCGGGAGGATGGAATGCGAATTCTGAAATGGGGCGGGGCTGCGCTGGCCGTGTTTGCGGTAGTGGCTGTAGGCGGGATTATCTATGCGAAGATGAACCCTCTGGCCGTTGTGAAAATGATTACGATGTGGCGCGACCCTGTGGGGCCGAACCAGCCTGTCGTCTGGCAACAGGGGCCGGACGTGGCGCCCGATGGCAAGCGACCGCCCAATATCATCCTCATTCTGGCTGATGACCTTGGCTATAATGATCTGACGTTCAATGGCGGCGGTGTGGCAGGCGGCGTGATGCCGACGCCGAATATCGACTCCATCGCGCGTGACGGTGTGGACCTGACGCAAGGCTATGCGGGTAATGCGACATGCGCGCCGTCTCGCGCGGCGATCATGACGGGTCGTTATGCGACGCGCTTTGGCTATGAGTTCACGCCTTCGCATCCGATTTTTATGAAGATGGTGGGCGAGGCAAAGACCGGCGCTCATGATCCGATCTACTATCCTGAAAATGCGAGAAACTATCCCGACCTTTCGACTGTGGGCATGCCGCATAGCGAAGTGACTATCGGCAAGCTGTTGCAGGCCAAGGGCTATCACACGCTGATGTTTGGCAAGTGGCATCTGGGCGACAAGCCGGAAATGCAGCCCAACCAGCAGGGCTTTGATGAGTCTCTCGGTTTCCTTATGGGAGCCCAGCTTTTTGCGCCGATCGGTGCGCCGGGCTATCAGGAAGCGCGGCAGGACTGGGACCCGATTGACAAGTTTCTCTGGGCGGCATTGCCATTTGCTGTCAGCAAGGATGGCGGTCCGCGCTTTGCACCCGACAAATACATGACCGACTATCTGGGTGATCAGGCGGTGGAAGCCATCAAGGCAAACAAGAACCGTCCGTTCTTCATGTATCTGTCATTCAATGCGCCGCATACCCCGCTTCAGGCGACGCAAGAAGATTATGACGCGTTGCCGATGATCAAGGACCATCGCTTGCGGGTCTATGCCGCAATGATCCGCTCGCTGGACCGCAATGTGGGCCATGTGCTGCAGACGCTGAAAGATGAGGGGATTGACGACAACACCCTCGTGATCTTCACCAGCGATAATGGCGGTGCGCATTACATCGGCTTGCCGGATATCAACAAACCCTATCGCGGCTGGAAGGCGACCTTTTTTGAAGGCGGCATCCGCGTGCCTTATTTCATGAAGTGGCCGGCGGCGCTGCCCAAGGGCACGAAGTTTGGCGGCGCTGTGGGGCATGTCGATATTTTTGCGACAGCGGCGGCAGCAGCCGGTGCGGAGGTGCCGACAGACCGTGTGGTCGATGGTGTCAATCTGTTGCCCTATATGGAAGGGTCGGCAAGCGGACAGCCGCACAAGACGATGTTCTGGCGCTCGGGTGACTATAAGGTGTTGCTGGAAGATGGCTGGAAGCTACAAACGTCTGAACGGCCCAAGAAGAACTGGCTCTATGATCTCAATGTCGATCCGACAGAGCAGAACAATCTGGCCGATGCCATGCCTGAGAAAGTGGCCGCGATGAACGAGGTGCTGAAAGGCATAGATGCCGAACAGGCGGCGCCAAGCTGGCCGATGCTTGCCGAAGGTGCGGTCGCGATCGACCATCCCGGTGGTCAGCCCATTACGGCAGATGATGAATTCATCTATTGGGCGAACTGAGTTGGCATCTCGCAAGACGATAATAATAGCGGCATCGGCCTTTGCTCTGGCATTGGCCGGTGCCGGACTTTTTGTCTGGGTGTCGGGTGGACGCGAGGCGGCGCGTCAGGCCGGGGCCGAGCCTGCCATGTGCCGCGATCCGGCTGTGCAGGCCAAGGCGGCAGCAGCATCGCCGCATCCCGGCATGCGCTATGTGCCCGGCGGCACATTTGCAATGGGTGACACGGTCTATGCCGAAGAAGCCCCGATGCGGATGGTCAGTGTTGATGGTTTTTGGATTGATGAGACCGAAGTGACCAATGACGCGTTTGCGGCTTTTGTTGCAGAAACCGGCTATGTGACGGTGGCTGAAAAGCCGCTCGATCCGGCGCAACATGCCGGGCTGACACCAGACTTGCTGGTGCCGGGGGCTGTGGTTTTTGTCATGCCGAACAATATCAACGGGTCGGGCAATGTCACGCAATGGTGGCAATATGTGGCGGGTGCCAATTGGCGGCATCCGGCGGGTCCTGCGACATCAATCAAGGGCTATGGTGCCTATCCCGTCGTGAACCTTACCTATGCCGATATCAAAGCCTATGCGGCATGGAAGGGCACGAGCATTCCCAGCGAAGTGCAGTGGGAATGGGCGGCACGTGGCGGCGCGGCAAGCAGGCCCGAACATGAGCAGCCCAAGGCGGCCAATACGTGGCAGGGGATTTTTCCGGTGCTCAATGCGGCTGATGACGGGTTTGCGGGGCTGGCCCCTGTCGGCTGTTATGAGCCGAACGGATATGGCCTTTATGACATGATCGGCAATGTCTGGGAGTGGACGGCGGACCTCTATCAGGGCAATCCGGCGCAACGCGCGATCAAAGGCGGGTCATTTCTCTGTGCGCCGAATTATTGCATGCGTTATCGCGCGGCGGCGCGGCAGGGGCAGGATATTGATCTGGCGACAAGCCATCTCGGGTTTCGCACTGTGCTGAATGCACCTGCACCTGCGGAGAGGGAATAACCGTCTTGCGGATGCGGACACCCGCAAGACGCGTGCTGATTATTCGGCCAGAAGTTTTTTGACAGCAGACTGGAACTTGTCGCTTTCCGGCGTGGTGACGCTGGAGAACCAGTTTTTCAACTGACCGTCGCGACCGATCAGATATTTGTAAAAATTCCAGCGCGGCTTGGCGAGTAGGCCGCCATTCTTGCCGATCCATGTGAAGAGGGGATGGGCTTCGCCGCCTTTGACATGGACTTTTTCGGTGAGCGGAAAATCGACCCCGAAATTGATCTCGCAGAATTCGGAAATTTCCGATGAACTACCGGGCTCTTGACCCGCAAAATCGTTCGACGGCACGCCCAGCACGACAAGGCCTTCGGCCTTGTGCTGCTGCCATATGGCTTCGAGGCCCGCATATTGCGGGGTGAAACCGCATTTGGAGGCGGTGTTGACCACGATCATAGGTCGGCCCGCAAACTCGCTCAGTGGCATGGGTTTGCCTTTGAGGCTGTTAAATTCAAAATCGAAAGCGCTTTTGTCCTTGGCCATGTTCGGCTCCTGCTGGATCGGTCGGATCTGTGTCAGACGATATTGAGGGTCACATCCACATTGCCGCGTGTGGCATTGGAATAGGGGCACACCTGATGGGTGGCGTCCACCAGCGCTTTCGCGTCTGCTGCATCCATGCCCGGAATGGAAATGTTGAGTGTCACGGCAAGGCCGAAGCCCACGCCGCTATCTTGTGGTCCGATGCCAACATCCGCGCTGATGGAAGTGTCAGCAGGCACTGGCTTTTTTTGCTGGCCGGAGACGAGTTTTAAGGCCGAAAGGAAGCATGCGGCATAACCGGCGGCAAAGAGCTGCTCGGGGTTTGTGCCTTCGCCACCTGCGCCGCCAAGCTCCTTGGGCGAGACAAGTTTGACGGAAAGCTGGCCATCGGATGATTTCGCTTCGCCTGTGCGGCCACCTGTGGCTGTGGCGTGGGCTGTATAGAGGATTTTCATGGGGGAGGCTCCTTGTGTCTGTTGGTCTTACTATATAGTGAGCAATTATATTGTGTGCAATATAAATTTTTATACTCATACTCGTCTTGACCCGATTTGATCGGGTCATCCATTTTTATGGGGTATTGAGGGAATGAGGTGGATGCCCCGGTCAAGCCGGGGCAAGGCG
>TARA_R110000824_G_C15233132_1_pt1 | contig 42296 bp, 52 predicted proteins | sample TARA_R110000824 | Tara Oceans TARA_R110000824 (sample SAMEA4397747) | marine metagenome | biome: Polar Biome; feature: [MES] marine water layer (ENVO:01000295) within the mesopelagic zone...; material: water (ENVO:00002006), including particulate matter (ENVO:01000060) such as......
ATATATATATATATATATTTAAAATATAAGATATAAGTATTAAATAATGAATTCTATACACCATTATAGTAAAGACCCACCGACTACCTTAGGTCACACTTAGTTAAAACCGCTGCTTGAGCTCTAGTATCACGGAAACAACATAGTAAGTCCCTGAGTAAGCTTAGTTTCTCAGCTTGATTCGCTTGTGCGAAGTGCTCAGCAAACAACTCACCGAACTTCTCCCACTCACCATACATGTAAGCTACTGTTAGGTTGCGAGGAGTTAAGTATTCCATAATGTCGGACCTAAACAACGCACGTGGTATGTGTGCTTAGTAGTACGTCGGAAGATAACTTGCTCATCAGCTATCAACCAACCCTCAATACCTTCAGCTACCTCTAAGTCAAGGTGCTCAGCAACTTCTTTAGCTGCATCCTCCTCAACATCAGAGTTAGTTAGGTACACCATCTCATCCACGATAACGATCATCGTACTATCGTCAACACTTCAAAGCCATCCATCGCATCTTCACCTTGAGGGTGAGTCGCTCGAACGCATTCATAGGCACTTTGACTTACTTCTTCATCACTTAGCTCACTACCGTATATATGTATGGTCTCGATGTCAATATGATCAGTGACATACACTACTACGATAATGTCCAACTCTTTAAGTGTTTCCATTAGTTACTCTCCTTACGAATTTGGTTAGTACCCTTTAGTGAAGACACGAATTAACGTGTCGACACATATATGCTAATCTTCAGCTTCAGTGTTAACGTCATCAGAGTCAGCGATCACTCGATCGTGTGCTTCAATAACGATGTCAGCCGTGGAATACCCTTGAGCATCTTCACGAGCGACGATAACATCTTTAGCTTCTTCAATCTCAGCTTGCTTGTCAGCCAAATCACTCACTTCAAGATCACCGCTCGCGATGCTATCAAGTAGAGCTTCTTTAGACTTCTTAGCTACACGTTGTTGCTTAGTCCAACGACTAACACCTTCTTTGCACATGGTATTAAAACCACTTGCGGTGCCTTTCTTAGCTCCATACTCGCACTCACTTGTTAGCTCCCACTGTTTGTGGTAGTAGCAGTATACCGCGAATACTTCACCGTTGTCGTCTTTCAAGAAAGTCTTACCGATGTCAGAACCACCACTATTCTTAGCGGTCATTAGTTCTAACAATTGTGGCAAGATTGTTGACACTTTCCTGTTCTTGTTATCGTTCAACAAGTTAGCGATCTCAACGTATGCTTTTTTGATAGTAGTCATAATAGTATATCCCTTAGTTTATAGAGTCGAAATTGACTCATTGAAAGACTTATGTCTTCACTAAAGGGCACTAACCAAATTGTTAAAGAACGGTACTACTTAGTCATCTTGACAAACGATAAACTCGATGTCAATCTCTTCATCTTCAACTAATTCAATAGTCAACGGATGAGTCATTAGTTCACTAAAGAACTCAATCGGTAGTGACATTGTCTCAGTGTTCGGACAATACGTTGCCATCATCAAACCATTGAGAGCGTAACCATCGAAGATTTCTTCGGGCACTACTACACATACTACTTTCATAGTCTTATCCTACTTAGTTAATCCAACTATAGACACTATCACTAATATCTATAAGTTGATCAACTACTTATTAGTTATATCAAATATACAATGATGAACTAAGTCGACTATCTCAAACGGTCCCCCAAAGTCTCCGTGGAACCCATTGTTAATAAGTATAGTCATAGTATCTTGAACTATCTTATGATCTAACTTACCATTAAGGTATTGATTCAATATTTCTAAATCACTCATAATCTTTATTCTCTTCTTTATTAACTTGAATTAATTATAATCTAATTAACTCAAAAGTAAACGTTTTATTTAAATCATTTTAAGTAACTTGTTGAACTTCGTTACTCAAGTTGATAATTAAATTATATACTATTAATTTCGTTTGTGAAATTTGTTTAATCTATAGAGACTATTTATTTGATGAATACTATAGTCGTCTATTTATTATACGTACGCATGCGAATATCATACTATTATACAAAAGTACAATTTATTTAATCTATTCCCTCTATTCATTTGATGAATGTTGTCGGTACACTATTTAAGATTGAAAGTACAATTTATTTAATCTATACTATCCATTCATTTGATGAATGTTAGTAATCATACTTGTATTGATAAGTACAATTCATTTGATCTATACTGACTATTCGTCTGGCGAATGGCTTAGTGATTACTATATCGGTAGGGTGGGCTAGGGCCGGTCGAGGGGTCAGTCGTCAATGGTTCACGGTAGTAAAAAATGTATTTCAAAATGTAAGCTTATTAAATTTAATAAGCTTACATAGCGCTTAACTAAACAGCAAACCCACTAGAACGCGTGCTGCGGTGCCTCTCAGGTACAGCCTGTCTAGATTCATTCGAACTCTCACTTTCCCTAACTCCCATAGCCACTTGACGTATCATGTCAGCGCCGTGGGAGAATTCATCATGCTTAGGAGTGAGTTTCCACACCTGAAGCTTGTCATCCCAGTCCTTGGAGTAGTTATTCAGACAGTCGATGATGTACGTGCACGACACATCTATCTTCATCATAGGTATTACGCGACGTACAGCCTGTATCCCATCAGCGACCGCAGCTCTGGGCAACACGCGTACACCCCACCGGTAGCCTTCGGTCTTCATGTGATCCTTAGCTACGTCTTCGGTACTCTTAGCTTTGCCACTGCCAGGAGTGTTAGTTCCACGTTGCTTAGCATCATGAGGCAAGATAATGTCTCGTATGTCCATACCGGTGTCTGCGGCGTGATCGAGGTAATGGCCAATACCGAAACCGTTGTTCCAGTACTCACCTACAACACGGTATTCACCACGGTACCACTGTATGAAGCCCAGTACTGTATAATCGTCGACACCTAGATCGAAGAACACATCTGTGGGAAGATTAGGATCGTACAGGTCCGACATAACTCTGCCCTTACGTACTACCTTCTCATTGAAGAGCTTAGAGTAATAAGTACCGTCACGGCTAGCTAAGAAAGCTTCTTCGGGTGTGGCAGGATACTCCTGGTATAGGTCACCAGCAAGCTCTCTGCGTTGGACAACCCAGAAGTTCTTCTGTTCAGTGGTAGCAACACGTCCATGGTCGAGCTCTAGGTTCCTGAAGTACTTGACAGCTTCTTCATCCAGGGCTTGTGGTGTGTCCTCAACGCAGTCAGGATCGTCGAGCCACGACAGGAATATAGGAAAGAAGTCCTTAGGAGCCATCTGACCAGAATGGAGTGCCAGGATACTTTGGTCCCAGACGTCCTTAAACATGTTACGTCCCTCAGCAGTGCTCTCGATGACACCGGTATTACCTTTGCCGAGGGCCTGGAGGGTACCAGTCTTGGTTTCTTTAGCTCGCTTGGGGTTAGCGTTAGCAATCTTGCCCAGCTCTGAGATATGCAACCGCTGCAATGTAGCAGATCGGAAGGACACTCGAATAAACATCTTAGAGTCGTTAGAGAACCCGAACTCCTTGGTGTTATCCTTAGTTAGTCGTATGCCTAGGAACGCTTTGATGTTATCGTTGAGGTTATCCCACAAGAACTTCACACGCTCAAGGAGTGTTGTCGCTTCATCAGTACCTTGAGCCATGAGACCTAGGGTTAAGAAGGGACAGAACACAGCATCGTCGAAGAACGACACTAGCCAGAAGGTAGAGATACCTTGTTGGCGGGACTTGAGGATCACAACACGTGCATGCTTACGAGTAGCACCATAGACACGGTGTTGAGCATAGTTCATGCGGAAGACTACAGGCTCACCATCCTTGTTAATAACTTTGTAACAGTTATTGAGACGCCACAGCTTAGACTTGAGGTACGTTTGCTCAAACTCTTGCTTCTCAATGTTGACTGGTACTGGCTCATCGAAGAACGCATAGCGTCCCTCGAGGTCAGGGTAGATTTCGTTGAACTGCTCTTCGGTTATTCTTAGCTTAATCACTTAGGAACTCTCCATAAGTAGACTTGGTAGCACCTGCATCACCGAAGTTGTTCTGTACATTAACCTGGGTAGAATTGCTGTTGAAGAAAGCTACTTGTAACTGGCATAACGCGCCGGTAAGACCTTCGAGCTCAGACACATGTTCGATGCTTAAAGCTAAGGAACGAATGCGTGTGTTAAGGTGTCCTGCAGTCAGTAATAACTCTTCAGACAGCTTATCCGTTGCACTCTTAGTTTGCTTTAGTTCTTTGATAGCACCGTCGACCTCAGGAAGAAGTCCCTCAGGAGTGTCTGCAGCAACAACAGCTAAGGCTTGGTCCAGGACTACTGCGTCGATGTCTATGAAGGCAGATACCGTACCGGCTTTCACTGCATCCTCATATTCACGCTTGATGCGCAAGACCTTACCGTACGACATGTCCAGCTCTGCACTGATGTCCTTAGGTTCCATCTTATTAAGGATGCGAGAAACAACCTCGTACTTAGTTTGATCGCTCATCAGCTTCGTACTCCTTAATTAGCTTGACGACTAGCGCACTGAAGTTTTGTCCAGTGTCTTCGCATTTCTGCTTTAGCTCTTCAACAACACGTGTGTCTTCAGGCTTCTTAGTTTTGGTAGAGAACGTAAATACAGGCACTTGCTAGCTCCTTAATAAATTTATTATTTATTATATCAAAACTGTGTACGAACGTACATATAATAGGTATAATAAATAGTCAAATAACGACAACACAACTAAGTAACTAGGATTTTAACATGTCTACAGACACTCCTGCACAGCAGCCGTCTATCGATCAGCAGATCAACACTCTGACAGATAGCATGGTTAAAACAGACGAAGGCAAATGGTCATTACCTGAAGGCTCTGAAGTTGATGAGCTAATGCAACACGCTGTAATGTCAGAACGACGTCGTCGTGACACTCAAGGCGAGTTCAGTCGTAACCAACAAGCTATGAAAGCACTGCAGACTGAGAACGAGCAGCTAACCGCTGGTTGGGCCGGTGATGTAGCCTCAGCATTAACGTCAGAACAACGTGACGAACTTGATACGTTGAAGCACGAAGACCCTGATGCTTGGCGTCAGAAGCTTAATCAGTACGAGACTGACAATCGCACATCGTTCTCTGAGAAGACAACGAACATAAAGGCTCAGGTTCAACAAGAAACTGAATTAGAAGGCCGTACGCGTCTCCTGGAGGCCTATAATAAAGCCTATCCGGACTTCGCATTGACAGATGATGTCATCCAGAACGATTTGCCTCCACGCTTTACTAAGCAGCTTGAAAAGGGAGAAATTACCTTTGATGAGTTCTTAACTAAGAGTGCGGACTACCTGGGTAAACCTAAGGTTGTTCAAGGTACTGAAGTTCCTGGCGACGTGAGCCTAAGTAAAGCACCTGGTGGCGCTTCTCCAGCAACTGATGCTGTTCACAAGGCTGTACAAGAATCGTACAATAACGAGACTTATTAATAAATTTATTAAGTGTACTATTTGAGCACCGAGCTATATAATATATGTAGAGTGGATCAGTATTACAGCGTCCAGCATTTATGCTATCGCAGTAGGAACCTCGACATTGTACGTGGGCTCGGTGTCCGATACCTCACAAGGCTTTGTACTCGCTTTGAGATTTTTCCATTAATCATTAAGGATACTAACATGTCTACTGGCATAGTAAGCCTAAGTTCCGATCTAGTCCGCAAGAAGTGGATGCGCGAAGGTCTGGTACAAGCGGCAAGTAAGTCTTTCTGGGCACCGATGACGGGTTCCACTAAAGACGCAATCGTTTTCCAAGCGAATAACGAAAACTCTGGCTCCGGCCACACTGTTGTATTTGATTACGACGGTAACCTTTCAGGTAAAGCTGTTAAGGGTAAAGAAACTGCCTTTGGTAAGGGCGAAGAGAAGAAAAAGTTCTCTGACAAAGTTACTGTTGAGCGCTACCGCTTAGTAGTTGACAACGGCGATAAGTTCGACGGCGTTAACATTGGCGATTTGAAAATCAACGAACACTCTGACTCTCGTAATAAGCTTGGTGACTTGTTCACTCGCTTTAAAGATCAGGCGATCTTCGATGCAGCTCAGGGCTTGATCACTACCAACGAAGATGGCGTGCAGAATACTTCTCACAACATCGATTTGGGTGCTACCTTCAACTTCGGTACTTTGCTTGACATCGAAAAGACGTTGAAGACTTCGCAAGGCTTTACAACTGGTGGCGTACGTCGTCCGTTACAGCCTTATATGCTTCAAGACGGTAAGCCTTGCTGGTTATTCGTTGTTGATTCTGCGATGGCTAACTTGTTACGTAAAGATACTGCTGGTTACCAGACTATCGTACGTTCAGGTGATGTTCGTGGTAGCAAGAACCGTAACATCTCTGGTGTTATTGGTAAGCTTGGCAACTTAATCATTGTTGAAGCTGATCAGTTCTTCGGTGCAACTGCTGGTTCTACAGTTGGTTGGGGCTTGAATGACAGTGAGATTGAACTTGCTGGTCTTCGTCAGTACTCTGGTGCTGATCCATTAACTGCTGCATGGACTGGTCAAGAAGGTTTTGATTATGGTTCTGCTGATCTTCACTCACGTGGTTTGATCCTTGGCGCTGGCGGTCTACAGACTGCATTCGGTAAGATGCCTGATTATAAGTATCAAGAGTCTCAAGACTTTGGTATTAAATCTGAGTCTGCTGTTGAGTTCTGGATGGAGTCTCGCAAGACTAACCTGAAAGCCGAAACTAAGAAGTACAAAGCAGCTAAGATCAGTGATCTTGACTACGGCGTAATCACTGTTGACGTTAAAGTCGCATAAGGAGCTAGAACATGGCTTTTACAGACATGACGCGCGAAGATAACTTCGCGCAAAAGAAGGGCGTTTGCGTATTCGCTGCTGATGTTACTGAAGGCACGGAGTCTTACGAGATTCCTGCTGCTACAGGTAACTATTTGTTAGCAAATATTCCGCCAGACGCAATCATCACCAACGCTTACGTCCAGGTTAAAACTGCATCTGATGCAGCAACATCTATGACTGCTAAGATTGGTACTGCTGAAGCTGGTTCTCAAGTGCTGTCTGCAGCTAACTTGAAGACTCTTGGTAAGCAAGGTACTTTCACTGGTCACGTTGCGACTGGTACAGGTACTGAGCTTTACTTAGGCTTGACTCTTGTTGGTGCTGCAACTAACGTTGCAAACTACGTTGTAGTAGTTGAGTACTTAGAGTACACCAAGAATACTGGTGAACTTACTCGTATTACCCGCTAGTCAACATAGCCCTCTTCGGAGGGCTATACTCCCATTGCTAGGTGTTAACATGGCTTCACGAATAGAAAATATTCTTACTCGAGCTAGAGACACGCTAGCCGATCCAAATGCAGAACGCTGGTCAGATGCGCGACTGCTACGCTTGCTAGATGAGGCCCACAAGGACTTAGCTAAGCAAACAAAAATTCTTAAAGGTCAACATACAATCCTGGTTGAGATAGATGTGCACACGTACACACTCCCAGAGAACTTGTGGTTGATCACACGTGCTACTTATGCTGATGCAGATATTAAGCTAGTCTCATACGATAGTATGGATGAGCGCGTACGCAAAGACAGACTCTCAGAACGTCCTAGTGACAGTCGTGAACGAGGCTACGGTTACCGTTCAGCTATTGACTACACTATTAATCGCACCTGGCAGCTAGACGACGGGCCAGAGATTACTGCTTTAGTTTACGACAACCGTAACCTCCATGATATTCGAGTCTACCCAATACCTAATGCAGGTATCGCAGATAATAACTACGAGTTTACTAATGCTGGCGACATCTCGTTTGACGGCGATGAAATGCTAGGCGTTGTAACAGACATCACTGACTACACTTTCAATACTCCGTTTGGCTTATTAGCTGAGCTGTATGAACCTTCAATTATAGTTGAGACTGGTGACGTTTATGGCGTTACGACTGCTATCAACGAAGCTAAGAAAGCTGTAAACATCTGGTATATCCGTATTCCTGATGAGCTAACGACTGTTGACGACTCATTAGAAACTCCTACCATGTTTGACGTTGCGTTAAAGCACTACATTGTAGGTCATGCATTCCGCGATGACTTAGATGTCCAGTATCGTGAGATGGGTGCTGAGTCCATTCGTTTGTACAACCGCGAACTAGACGTTGCGCAAGAAACTAACCGAACTGATGGTACTCGCAATGCGACAGCCTTCACATCAACTTACCGAGGAGGCTTCGAGTAATGGCCAACACAAGAACAGTCAAGAAGAGTAAGGGCGGCGTCCAAGACTTACTCTTAGGCAAAGGTACCCAGAACCAGGATCGAGCTGGTGGCGCTTATATCATCGACAAGCTCGACATACCTGTGACTACAGATACTGTTGCAGAGATGCAAGCTCTAGACGTTGAAGACTTCACACGTGCACGCGTATACTCTGCTGAAGACGAGTACATTGACTATGTGTACAAACCAGCAGACCTCACCGGCATTAGCTCAGACACTGGAAACGGCACTTGGCACAAGTTTACAGTTGGTACTGAAGGCACTGAAGCAGAGCTAACGACAGGAACAGAGGTCAAGCAGCGTTGGTGGAGCCCTACTACCTTAGCTCGCTGGGTAGTACAGTTCTTTGCACGTAACGTAGGCACGGTAGTAGCACTGCGTAACCTTGAGCCACTAATCGATGGCCAACAAGTTAGCTTACTCGGCCATACAAACCCTGGACTGGGCGGTGGTGTATTCTACTACGACGCCTCAGACACTACTAGTGTAGACAACAACGGCACTATCCTTGTTACAACTGGTAGTAAACGCTGGAAGCGTACTTTGAACGGCTATGTTACTCCTGAGATGTTTGGCCTTGTTGGGTCAGGTCTTGATGAGAGTTTAGTGTATCAGACAGCACTCGATACGGCTAACGCTCTGGGCTTGGAGCTGCTGTCAACAAGAAGCTGTAAACTAAGTAGTACAATTATTGTGACCTCACGCATCAGACACGAATCAAGACCTACATACGACGGCTCCGCGCTAGGCGTGTCAGATGACATGTTTCAGCTGACAGGAAGCAACAACGGAGTTGGCCAAGTAGCACTTCTCGGTCGATACGTAATTGACATGGCCACCGCTGGTCGTGATGCTATCTATGTAAGAAAAGGCGAGCACGTAGATCTAGGTGCTGGTTACGTGCTAAACCCAGGGCGGGCTTCAATTAATATTGAACCTTTTGAGAATTTTGCATGGGTAGAGAATCTAAAGTCAGACGGATTCAAGTGCCAAGGTGGCGTGAGCTGGATACGAGCACGAGTAGCAAACTATACAGCCGTGTTTATTAACAAGGTTTCCATGCACCAATTTGAAGGTAGAACGTGTACCGGTATTCCTATTGACGTTGTTATAGGGGGGTCGACTAGTGCGCAGTCCATTGCGGAATGGAACTGGATAAATCCAGAATTTGATACTAAAACGGACGCAGGGAATGGTGAGATTGTATTTGTTACGGTGGAGTCAGGTGCAGTGGGTAATGTTAATTCTTGGTCCTTCAATACCCCAACTTTTGAAGACCTTCGAGATGTTTCGGCACTTCCTGGTGGGGTCCCACACCCTTATGTATTCGGGTGTAACGAACCGAGTACTTTCTTTTCCATCGCCGTCATAGGCGGGACTCGCTTCAACTACAACTCTGTAGCTGATGCTAATACTATAGATGGAATACGTATTTACACTGGCAGTGGCAGGCTTGATATAACGCCAATAACGGGCGACTTTAATAACATACTTGGTAAGACTAAGATAAGACGAGCGCTTATTGATACAGGGGATACGTTTAGAACTAACGCAGGGTCAGAATCAACTTTTGCAGGCAAGATGCTGGCCACTGATGTTCAGACTCTACAGACAACGGTATCTGGCGGTGACAGTTTTTACAGCGCTGGACAGACTAAAACTATATTCACTATTGGTTCCACTATAGTTATAGACGGCGTGGGTCAGGAGTTACACAGTATTGAAGTACTGCCTGTCAATGCCGCTGTTAGCTCGCTTTATTCTGAGTTCAAATTGTTCTCTCACGATGTGGTCGCAAATGTGAAAAACGTAGTTGTTGGTGACTTCAGCCTTGCCGTAGTTGGTAGTGACGTTCAATTGACAAACAACAATGCAAGTGGTCAGTCGGTCAGAGTCCGGTCGCTTAGACTGCAATAGGCAACTAGGAAGAGACATGAAGATACAACAGTTTGATGGAGGTCTGTCCACCCGGACAGAACCTCAGTTTTTAAATACAAACCAGGGCACTGTCTATGAGAATATAGACAACGCCTCTGGTATTCTTAAGCCTCTGAAGATGCCTGCTCCTGCTGGTATCTTTGTGAAGCCTTTCCATACCTTCTTTGACTACAATCAAGAATGGGTAGACTCTGACCTGCGTCGTGATTATGTTGAGTACCAACGCAAGTTGTACTGGACTGATCGTATCACAGCTCCACAGAAGTACGACGGGACTACTCAAGCTAACTTAGGTATCATCCCACCACCTCAGCTAACAGGTATTACGGTCACGCCTAGCGTAGACGTCACTAGCGTAGTCACCGAGGTCACCTCGCCTCCTGTAAACCCTGCGCAAACTTTGCTCGCTCGTGATGCACACTACTTAGTGTTTACTAGTGACGAAGGAATCCCTGTCGGTTTTGAGACTGCAGATAAGCAGGTGTCAACAGGTAGAATCCTTAGCGTATCCGCTGCTGGCGTTGTAGCGGTTGATACAGAGGTTGTCCCGCTTACAGCTGTTCCTGCTAGACCAGTAGCAGCTACAGAGACAATAGTAACCAGGACTGTAGCGTTCTCCGAAATGCTAGGCGGTGACTTACCAGACCCTGCAGCTACAGTCTACGCATACGTGTTTAGATACTTTGGTGGAGACTGGCGCTACGTAGGTGGGGCTGTGGTCATCCCAAGTGAGCCTTTCCTGAGCTGGCCTACAGTACTTGACGGGTTAGAAGACTTGTCTGCAAGAGAGACACTAGACGAGTTTCTAGCCGACGTTATCTTAGGCTTTCCGTACAGCAATAAGTACCTGGTGCCTAAGTTAGACGGTGTATACCAGTATCAAACAACGTATTACAACAGCGCAGACGGTACAGAGTCTGGACCAAGTCTGTTCTCCAGTGAGATAGACTTAACTAGTAGAGGTTATACCAAAGTCACCCTAGCTGCATCTGCAGACCCTCAGGTAGACAAGATACGTTTGTACCGAGTTGGCGGTGACGTAACTACTTCTACACTGGTCGCAGAGTTCTCTAATACAGGAGGGTTTATTACAGATAATAAAGCAGATAACGACCTGGCTGGTACGTTACTTAGCTCAAGTATTGCTTTCAATCCTCCTATCGGTTTAGCTTTCTTGACGACTGCTTACGCTATGTTGTTTGCTGCTGAAGAGTCTAAGCTAAGGTTCACACCGATTGGTGATCCTAATAGCTGGCCTGAACTTTACTTCTTAGAGTTCGACTTAGACATCACTGGCATCGCAGCTGTATCTAACGGTATCCTGGTGTTCACCAAGTACGAGACTCACTTAGTTACAGGTACTGGTCCTAACGCCTTATCTAAGCAACGTTTGTCTGCTGACCAAGGTTGTTTAGCTTTCGAGTCTATCCAGGTTATGGGTGGCGCAGCACTATGGGTATCAACTGATGGTATTTGCACGTCAGGTGGCGGTCCTGTAATGGTGGTGTCTAAACAGACATTGGGAAAGTACAGCGTAGACGCAACTGCGTCAGCCGTGTTCGACGAGTCATACTACGTCTTAGACTCTGGTGGTACGGTTACTCAGTTTGACTTCGCTTACGGTAAAGTCTATAAGACGCAGACGCCTGGAGTTACTTCCTTAGCTATTGCTAATGACGTGCTATATGGTGTTAGTGGTGGTGAACTACAGGCGTTCTACGCTGGCACTGAGGCTACTATGAAGTACAAGTCTCCACGCTTTATAGAGGGCTCAGTAACAGAACAAAAACGGTATAAAAAGTTTACTGTTTATCATGAAGGTGATATAATTATTAAAGTTTATATTGATAATATATTGGTAACTACTAAGACCTTAACTGGTATAGACAGTACAGAGTTTCAAGTACCCTCAGAGCAGCAACGTGGGTTCTTCGTACAGTTTGAAGTTGAAGGTGTTGGTACTGTTCATGAAATCGAATACGAAGTAGGGAGAACCTGATGGCTGAGTCTGTACTTATCGTACCTTCTGATCTAACTGATCAAGCTGCGCTACGGCTATTCCTGCAACGTTTAGTAGAAGAAGTTGACAAAGCCCGAGGTCTGAAAAATGACGACTGAGTTAGCACGCAGAAATAGTATTGATGCCCTGGAAGCTGCCATGATGGCTCTTCCAGATCAGATTGTTATTGCTGACATGGATGTCAGGCATCATATCACTGATAGCGGACTTTATGCACGCGAGATGATAATCCCTGCTGGGACTATAATCACTGGCAAGATAAAGAAGCACGAGCACATCAGTGTTATTTCTGCGGGCTTTGTCACTGAAGTCACAGACGCAGGCCTACAACGAATTAAAGCACCATACACTATGATCTCTAAACCAGGGACCAAACGAGTTGTATGGGCGCATGAGACCACTGTATGGACTACAATCCATGCGAGTGAAGAAACAGATTTAGACAAGCTGGAAAGCGAGTTAATTGCTGCGTCGTATGACGACATGCCAGCGTTAATTCAACAGCTTGAGTTGGAGGTTTAACATGACTTGGGGATACGTAGCAGTAGGTGTAGGCACAGCGGCAGCCGGGTACCTGGCTGCAGATGCTAGTAAGGGTGCTGGTAAGAAGGCTAAGAAGGCTGCTGATAGCGCACAAGCATTTGAGCAAGGTAAGCTTGACGACTGGAACGCCACATACGGCGGGTTACAAGACAACTTAGCTTCATACTACAACCAGTTAACTCCTGAGTTCTACGAGACTCAAGGTCTTGAAGCTTTCCAGAAAGAACAGCAAGTTGCCACAGAGCAGATTCAGACTTCTTTAGCTCAACGCGGTATCGAAGACAGTGGCATTTCATTAGCTCTAGAACATCAGACAGCTCAGTCAGGTGCAGAGCAACGTGCTACTATACGTGCACAAGCTCCTACACTGGCAGCAGAAGAGCAGCGAGCGTTCTTGCAAGTAGGACTTGGACAAAACCCTGGTGACTCCTACAGCCGATCATTAGCTAACCGTTCAGCAGAAGCCTCACGCTCAGCGAACATCGCAGAGCAGCAAGCTGGTCTGGCAGTAGGCACAGCAGTCTCTACAGTCGGTAAAGCAACTGCAGACTACCTCAACAAGCCAGCTACACCAGCTCCTGTCACACAGCCCACGACTGGTGCAGGTATTAATCAGCAAGACTACTCAGGATACGCGTAATGGCTAACACAGGATTATACGCTGGGATAACTCAAGGCCTCAGCGAAGTTGCTGACTACGAGCGTGGGCGCCCAGCTCGCGAACGTAAGGCTACGATGGAATCAGCAGAAGCTCAGTCGATGCACCAGGAGCGTCGCTCGCGTCAAGAAGATAGAACTTATCGACAGCAAGAAGCTAAGACTCGCCAGACACGTAGTAAGGCAGAGTTTGAACAGTCTCAAACTCTAGGCGCTACCCAGCAGTCTAAAGCCGAGCTTCAACTAGAACAGTTACAAGGTCAGCTAAAGGAAGAGAAAGGTGCGCGTCTGAAGAACGAGACGTACGGTGCCTTCAAGCAGTACAACGCTGATGGCGATACACGTCACCTGAATAACTTTCTTAAGAGTGCTAAGCAGATGGGTGACCCTACTTGGTCACACTGGTCGCGCTTTGATGCGATGACTCGCACACCTCAGACTGAGGCTATGCTAGGTCAAGCTGGCGTCACAGACATTGATGCGTATTTCAGTGATCCTAACTTAGTTCGCAGTAAAGTCTTAGCTACTGACGCTAATGGTGAGCAGAGTTTGCTTGACATGAACAAGCTTCAGCAAGGTACAGGTTTTACTCAGCACATGACCACTGAGGAGCTACAACAAGCTCGTGAGCGTGCCGCGGTTGATCAGTTGATGATGGGCGCTCAGTCAGCAGAGACTAGTATCATCCATGAGATTGCTAAAGAAGAAGGTATCAGCTTACTGGAAGCTAACAAACGTTACAAAGCAGCTAAGGGTAACGGCGGTTCTACAGTAGAGCGTGTAGCACAAAAGCTGCGTGACGAAAACCCTGACATGACTTTTGAAGAGTCTCTAAAGCAAGCTGCACGTGCACAAGCTGCACCAAGTGGAGCTGAGAAAGACATTGAAGTAACTAAAGGCATCCGTGAGCAACTTCATGGTCTTAGTGGCTCTGGTAGCTTCTACGACGCTGATCTTAACGATCCTAAGACTCGTGAGAAAGCTGGTGAGCTTATCGTTGACTTAGAGAAAGCTACAGGCCGTAAGCTTACTGGTGAGACTAAGAAAGCAGCACGTCAAATGCGTAGCTTACTACGACTTGGTAGTGTTGCTGGTGCAGAGCTAACTGACGACGAAACTGGTATCATAGATAACGTGTTCCACCGAGTCAAGAAGTATTTCAGTGATAACATCGAAGGCACTGCAGGCACAACAGCTTATAACGCTATGCGTAACGTACAGCGTAATGCTTTAATGGGTGCTACGTTGACTAAGGCTGAGCTTAAAGCTTTCGACCAGGCTGCCGGTACCTTAGGTCAACAGTTAGGCCCTGTGTTAGCTGCTATGAAGACGTCTATGCAAGATGTTAAAGAACAGTTACAGACTATCGTAGACTTTGAAGACCCTATGGCAGCTAAGTATTACTTAGGTACTTCCATGGAGCAGGCTGAAATGGCTATCGATGCTATCGATGAACGTCTACGTCACTTCCAGTCTTATGAGCAGCGTGCAAGCACTGGCGAAGAGCTTAAAGTATCAGATGTAACAAAGCCTAAGGTGCAAGTCAACATGCCTGCGCCGGCTACTCCAGACGGGTCTAAACCTGCAGTTTCAGCTTCTGAGCGTTGGAAGCAATTAAAGGGTACTAATTAATGAAGGCCAATCTAGACGACCTAAAAGACAGCTTCAAAGTCGGCTATGAGGCCTTCGAGGCTTCACGCAAAGAAGCTAATGACATTTGGGACTTGTATCACAACCGTCACTACACTCAAGAACAGTTAGCTGTGCTTGAGCGTCGTGGTCAGCCTGCTGAGACATTCAACGTAGTTAAGTTGTTTGCTCGCATGCTTGTGGGTTACTACTCTACGATCGTTAATACGGTTGTTGCTGGACCAGTTAATCCTCGTGACGTAGACAACGCTGCGATACTTAATGATGTACTTGAACATACATTCATTGATAACCGCTTTGACATCTTAGGCGACCAGATCAAACTTGGTGGTTTAGTTTCAGGAGTACTTGCTTGTGAAGTCACAGTTGAGGACACTGGAGCACGCGATGTGTTTGGTCGCCCTGTTAATCGTGTTAACTACGATTATGTTAACGATGCTGAGTTTGTGTTTGATCCGGCTTCTACGCAAGATGATTACTCAGATGCGCGCTTCTTACACCGCTTTAAGTGGTTATCTGAAGACGCGATTATCAAAGCTTATGGCAAGAATGCTTTAAAGCGCCTAGACGCGTATTACAACTTCTTGAACATCGATGAAGCCGACTTTGAGTTCACTAACAACTTTGAGTACACTGGTTACTACCGTGTATTCAATAACTATCTGATCGTTCATACTGTTATGGAAGATGAAGATGGTGAGCGCTGGTCTTGTCATTGGTCTGAAGGCGTAATGCTTAAGAAGACTAAGATCACTAGCCAAGAAACTCGCTGGCCTTACCGCATTCAGTTCCTACATAGCTCTAACGTTAAAGAGTACTACGGTGTGTTCCGTGAAGTAGCAGAGTCTCAGCGTGCGATTAACCAGGCGTTGATTAAGCTTCAGCTAATGGTCAACTCTGAGAAAGCCTTCGTTGAAGACGGTGCAGTCGATAACATCGATGACTTCACAGTCAACTTTAACCGCGTCAACGCTGTTATCCCTGTTAAGCAGCTTTCAGGCATCAAGATCGAGCAGATGTCACGTGAGATACTTGATCAGTACACAGTTATTGATAAAGCCTTAGATCGCATCCAGCGTGTCCTAGGCGTGAACGACAGCTTCTTAGGTATGGCTTATGCCTCAGACTCAGGTCGTAAAGTTAAGTTACAGCAAAGTGCTACGATTATGTCGTTGCGCTACATCACTGCGCGTATTGAGAGCTTCTATCAGTCTTTAGGTGAAGATACAGCTAAGTTAATCCGTCAGTACTACACTGCTAATCAGGTAATAATGATCGTAGATGAGGTTGTAGGCCAACGTTGGATTGAGCTAAACAAACCTATGATGGAGTTCACAGGTCAGTTAGACGGTAATGGCCAGCCTGAGATGCGTCCAATCTTACTTCCAGAGGTTAATCCTGCTGATGGTGAGATCATGGAAGACGAGGCAGGCAATATCATCTTAGCTCCAGTTAATGAGCTTGAGACTGAGTTGCGTGACATGCACTTCACTATACGCATTGACGCTTCAGCTTATAATGATGAAGATGAGAAAGCACAGCTAATGCTTGAGACTGTCATGAGCGGCCAGGTTGGTCAGATGATGTCACAAGTTAATCCAGCTGGCTTCTTCCAGATGTCTGCCTTAGCTATGAAGTCTATGAAAACTAAGTACTCGCCTGATATTGTTGCTGTCTTAAATCAGACTGCTGCTATGTTAGGTGGTGATCCTGAAGCTAACGCTCAAGCTGCACAGAATGCACAAGGCGGCCAGCAGCAAGGTCAGCCACAGAGCAAAGCATTAAAGCTTCCACAGAATACAAATGAAGGAGTCGCGTAATGTCAGCAATTAGTTCTCTGCTGAAGACAGGATTGAAACCACTACCTGAAGCTATTGTTGCCAAAGAAGTAGTGCCTAAAGCTGAAGAGACTTTAGACACTGCTGATTGGGTAAGTGTGTCTCCTGAGTTGCGTAACCCTACGTACAAAGACAAAGTAATGACGTACTCTGACAAGGGTGCGAAGCCTATAGTAGCTGAAGGTACAACTGAAGTACCTAACTACTTAATGCAGTCACGTGTCTATGACGATACTCTTGAAGGCGCTCCTACTCGCGTTATCGAAGAGTTAAAATCAGACTTACACCAGGTCAGCGATGGAGTTACAGAGGCTACGCCTTTTGACAAGACTTGGTTACGTAAGGGCATGGAGCATGAGATTACTGATGCCATCGACGCAGGTCGTGGCCAAGTTGCTATTCCTATCTCAGGTGATGTAGAAGACCTTGGGCGTGCTCCAGGTGTGCAGAACTGGTATGAGACTACTGTAGCGTCTACTGCTGCTAAGTTAGCTAAGTCTTCTGGTATGGACTTCACTACTAAGACAGTTGACGGTGTTAACTACGCTGTGCTTAAACCTAAAGATGGTGTTAAGCCTGGTTTTGCTTTATACGCTTCTCCTGGTGCTACTGCTTTTGTTGCTTACCAAGCGTTGTCTGAAGGTATGCCTCAAGATGACGTTGAGTTAATGCTTGCTGAAGACGGTTATGACCAGCTAGAGATTCAGGACATCTTAGCTAACACTCAAGCCATCTCTACTATGAAAGCTGAAGGTTACTCTGATGAAGAGATTAAGCCTATGCTTGAAGAGCAAGAGGTTGATATTGCTGACTCTAAGGGTACACCTACTAGTGAGTTAGAGCCTCAGACTCCTGGACGTATCTCAGATGCCTACCGTGACATTGTAGGTGCTGAAGACATGACTATCAAAGAGCTAGTCTCTAAGATGGAAACTGTGTATCCTGATGACTCTTATGTCACAACTAATATTGCAGGCTTCTTTGGCGATGAAGAAGCTCAGCGCATCTCCGATGAGTCTCGTATGGCTCAACGTACGCGCATTGTAGATGAAGCGAATAACAAGTACGGTTTAGCTCTAGAATTTGGTGAAGACGGTGAGTGGTACGCACTGACTGAAGATGGTCCAGCTATGGTTACGCCTGAATGGTGGCGTGGTTTTACTGAGAACAAGATGGAGCTTGTTGGTGGTGTCAGCGGCGGTTTCTTAGGCATCAAAGCTGGTTTAGCTACTGCTGTTATGACTCCTGGTGGCCCACTAATTAAACTTGGTGCAGGCTTTACAGTTGCAGCGGCAATAACGTCTGCAGGGTCTGTTATCGGCACTGAGTTAGACTACATGCACTCTGCCTTGACGTTACAACAAGACTTTGAAGCTCAGGCTATGGCTCGTAAAGCTATGACTGCAGCTGAGCTAAGTGTGATCGGCGATGCAGTCGGTGGCGGTGTTATTAAGGTCGTTGGTACGTCCTGGCGCGGCATGAAGAGTGCAGCAGAGTATGTACGTCAGGGTATGTTTGATCGTGCAGGTACTGCGCTTAAAGAAACATTCTTCATCACTGACGACGAAGCTGCTGAGTTAGTAACTAAGTTAAACCGCGTAGCTAAGGTTGAAGGTAAAACTCCGACTGAGAAAGCTATTGCTGCAACTGCAGTAACTAAGCCTGGTGCTGAAGAGTTAGTACAAGCTTCTGTTCACTCAGACCCACGTGCAAGCCGTGCAGTGGTTAAAGCCATTGATGATCGTGCAAAAGACTTATTATCTAACACCGGTAAGCTTGAAGGTGAAGACGTTGGTCGTTTCCTACGTGAAGACTTTGAAGGCTATCGTTCGTTAGTTCGTGAAGGCTTTGAGCGTACTAAAGCACAGGCAGCTGCTGCACCCAACGCAAATGCTTTCCGCTTCGACTATGATAAGATGGCTCTTGACCCAGTACTTGAACGTCTAGGTAAGAACATCGAGAACAAAGACCTTGCTTTTAAGTTTGGTAAGCAAGTTGCTAAGATTCGTGATATGAGCAAGAGTCGTCGCCTTGGTGATCTACTTGAGCTTCGTAAGTTAGTTAACGAGTTCCGTTATAACAAGCGTATTAGTAGTGCTAAAGACTTCCAGATGCTGGACCAGATCAAAGGCGGTATTGACCGTTCTATTGAGCTTGGCGCTAACATCACTATGGAGAATCCTAAGGAATGGCTTGGCAACTGGCGTACGGCCAACAAGCAATATTCTGAGATGAAAGCTCTTGAGAAGAACGTACTGTCTAAGGTGCTAACCCGCCCAGGTATCTCTGAGCAAGCTATCGGCCAGGCCTTAACTAAGTACGCAGTTGCATTAGATAGCACCTTTGTTGATGTCTTAGATCAGCTTCCTAAGAAGTCTCGTATGCGTGCTGAGGGTTCAGTGATGAATACCTTAGCTGGTAAATATACTACAGGTGCTGTTGACGGTGTTAAAGCTACTAACTTCCCAGCCTTAGCTGAGGACTTAAAAGCTGTTAACTTTAAGTCTCCTGAAGCTCGTAGCATGAAGAAAGCTATTAATGAGTTAGCTGAAGTGTTTAAGAACGACGTGCCGCTATCTAACTCAGCTGGTGGTATTCAAGTAACGCAGTTTGCTCAAGCACTTACTACTGACCCTATGGCAAAGGCTAAGTTTGCTATGGCCTCCCACATGTTCCATTATGTGCGTTCTTTAGCTCCTGGTCGTCAAGGTCGTGCTTCTGCACTGATTAGCAAGACAACTAAGTTGCTTGAGAATCCTATGAACTCTAAGACCATCAAAGAGCTTCAAGAGATGGTTGACGGTCAAGTTAATGTTAACGCTGAGATTGAAGAGTTAGTTAAGCAAGCTGCACAGCAACAAGCAGATGGTGGCGGTATGCCACGCGTCCGATTATACGGTGATGGTAAGATACTAACGGGTAGAGGTGCAGGCAAAGAGCACTCAGTACCTATGCAGCGTATCGCCACAACTGAAGAGGTTAAAGCAATCTCTGAAGCTACGGGCATTAACTTAGCTGACAAGAAAGCATTAGACATGGCATTACGTGAGCGCGGCTATTCAGCTGCACAACTAGGAGCAGATAAAGTGAGGTTACTAAATGAGTGAGGTTGTTATTGGCATTAAGACGGTCATTAGCATTGCTAGTACTGCAGTAGCTGTTGCTACTGCGTACTGGATGGCTCGCCGTTCTGCCACCAAGGAGAACTTAGACTTGGAGCGTAAGCTAAACCAAGTGCGTATCCAGATTACGGAGCTAAGTGGCTCAACTCAAGACCGTGATGACGTGAAGGAGTTGGTCCGTGAAAGCTTAGATAGCCTCAGTATTATACTGAAAGCCATCAAAGACACAGCAGATACTAACAGTGACGATCTTAAAGCTGTACTGATCCAACAGGGAGTGTTCAACGAAAAGGTACAAGCCCTCGAGGAACACCGCCGTGCAGAGCACAATAGACAAACGTAGACTAGAATTAGATCGGCTCTTTGAGGAAGCTCATAGAGTCATACAAGACACCCAGCATAAGTTAGCAGGTAATAAAGATGGTTCAAAAAGTAAGAAACGTAACGAAGAGCCTTGCAGGCATGGAAGACTTCCAGCAGTTGCGTGGCCCTCATTCGCAGACTCGTAATGGTAATGCGGTAACTGTGCACGGTATGGACGTACCGTACGCTGTAGACACTGTTGCAGAGATGCAAGCCCTGGACCTGGAACGCTTCCAGCATGCTCGTGTGTACTCTGCACCTACTACTTATGTAGACTACTTGTACGACGTTGACAATATCACAGGTGTCCCGTCAGACAACGGCGGTGGTACTTGGTTAGCTAGAATCTTCGAAGCACCTGCGCAGGTTGCTACAATCGCTGACCTAAGAACATTTGAACCCGACACAGCCGGCCAGCAGATAGACCTCTTAGGTCACACTTACCAAGGCGTAGGTGGTGGTAAGTTCTACTACGACGCGTCAGACACCGCTAGTAGTGATAACAACATTACAGTTGTTGTGACAACTGGTGGTAAACGCTGGAAGCGCCCAGATGTTCGAGTCGTTGAGATCGAGTGGGGCGGGCTGGACAATACAGGTGCAACAGATGACTCGGCGCTAATGCAAGCAGTGGTCAATCTTGGCCTACCTATGACTGCTGGTGTTGGCACATTCCAGTTTAACGTAGTCAATGACCCGAACACATCAGTATTCAAGCTGACTGGTGCGTCCTCAATACTAACAGTTATTGATGGGGTACCTGGTTATCAGGGCTATGTTATCCAGACGGATCGTGGATACGACATAAGAAGCCTTCGTATACGAGGTGGTGGCTTAGATGGCCAATATGCAATCGGGTCGAACGTAGTTGGATCGGGTGGTGGTAGTGTAGTCATAAAGAATGTAGTAATCAGGAGTATCGACCAAGGTATATACTTCGGGGAAGAGTATGAGCACCCGATTGGGTTAACATATGACGACATCTACGTGCAGGGCTACAGAACAGCGGCAATAAACTTAGGTGGTGATAATGGGCCTACGTCTGATGGGGAGTCTTGCTGGTCGCTAGATAACGTACGCACACCGAATCAAGGCCAAGTAAACCCAGTGTACGTACACGCAACCCAAAACAATGTTCCTTCAACGTCTCAAGATACAATAACTTGGACAGGTGATAGTCCTGACTTTGGGTACTTAGTATTGAGATCGGCGGGGACTACAGATTGGCATATACCACCTAACTGGACTAGTGCTAACTACGCAGCGCTATCATTCGTCGCAGACAAGGAGGTAGGTGAGACGTGGTTCTATCGTGTGCTACGTATGACAGTAGGGACAAACATACATCGTGCAAAGGTTGTAAATATTGGGGTACTACAAAACGAGTATTGTGGTATAGGTCTACGACTAGATACTGTAAAGGCTTGTAATATCGGTTCGCATTACTACGAGATCAGAAACCCACTACTCGCACAGGGCGGTTTCGCCAGTATTTATGCAGGGAACTCTACTGTCGCAATACAAACAAGTAGGGCGGAATTAGCTGGGTATAACATATATACAGCCAGTAACTCTAAAGTACATGCAGGTATGACTATATCCAGTAACGGCACTATAGCAGTGTTTGGTAATGGTGGTGCAACGGCACAGTTAGTTACCCATGGATATGTATCTCTAGGGGGAACTCCTAAGCTTTACCATGCACCAAATAATGGTTCTAATGACTACAACTATGAAGCACTAATTGATGACGGTGCACGGCTTGCTAAAGTAATAAGTCACTCCGCAAAGGCAGAGCATGAGTTCCAGTTCAGGGGAGTTAAGAAGGGTTCCATTTTTGCAGACGCAACAGGGTGCACAGCAGAAATAAGTCGCTTAGACCTGAAGTTAACTAGTAAAACCATGACACCTTTAGTGGTTAACAACATTGGCGGTACTACGCTAGTTGACGCAGTGGCTACTGATGTACTGGATGTAGATGTAGTAGGTAATAATGGATCTAGCTCTCTTAGGCTACACTATAAGGTAATTGTACTGGACGGGGCTTCTGTAACTAGACAAACTGAGAGCGGCTGGTTAGATATTGACACGGTTAACGTGGCTACAACTACACCTACAGTTATGGTAAGCACAACTAGTGTACACCAACTACTTAACCAAGGTACGCTTAGTACTGCATTTACTGCCTCGGCAGTAGCAGGCAGTTTTACAGTTGAGTGTAACGCAAATACTAATGTTGCAGCTATATCAATGAAGCTAGAACTAACACCAATATCGTTGTTGGGCAATCTAGAAAACATAGTACAACTATAAGGTTAGGTAATGGAAGTAATACACAAAATCATCAAGCTGGAGGGAGGGTACGTTAATGACCCTTCAGACTCTGGCGGTGAGACTAACATGGGTGTTACCTTAGCTACAGCACGTAGCTACGGTTACCTAGGTGAGATGAAAGACTTACCGTACGAGACAGCGTTTGACATCTACAAGACTATGTACTGGGACAGCGTGAAGGCATATATGATGCCTATCGCAGTTGCAGAGGAAGTTGTAGACACTGCTGTTAACATGGGTGTGTCACGTGCAGGCAAGTTCCTGCAGCGTGCGCTTAACGTTCTAGGTGATACTAAGCTAACAGTAGACGGTGACGTAGGCCCTAGAACACTAGACGCTATGCGAGCTCATACTGACGTGCGTGGTCCAGATGTACTGGTCAAGGCCCTGAATTGTCTCCAGGGCTCTTATTATATAAAGCTTGCCGAAGATAGAACTAAGGATAGAAAGTTCGTCTACGGATGGTTAAGGAACCGTGTATGAACATTTTTAGCCGTATATTCGGCACAGAGTCAGTGGTGGAAGCTGGTCGTGATGCGATCGATAAGGTATTCTACACTGACGAAGAGAAAGCAGACCAGCACGCTAAGTTCTTAAAGCTCTATGAACCATTTAAGTTAGCTCAGCGTGTTATTGCTACAACTGTTATTGGACCATATATGCTAGGCTGGTTCCTGGTATTCTTGTGTTCCTTTAGCTATACTAAGGAGGAGCTTGCATTCCCTCTAGACTTACTCTCCGGTGACGTAGGGACTGCGATGTTGATCATCGTAGGCTTCTACTTTGCTGGAGGTACATTAGCTACGTTAAGGAAATAAATATGTCAGAAGGTTATCCAAAAACAGCTGTGGCCTCGGAGTTCTTACTTCGTGTGTCGCAAGGCTTAGTGCCAGGCCACTCACTAAACTACGTGCACGCTTACGCTACGGCTGTAGGCACAACAGAGATTCTAGTGTGGCCTAGAAATGTGCCGTACACGTTCAATGACTCCACTACGACTACGTTGTACTTGACAAGTTCTAACGCTGCAGACGTTGGTAAGGTTGTACGTGTGCACTGGTTAGACGGCGGACACAATCAACAACGTAGCGATGTAGTACTTAACGGTACAACTCCTGTGGCTATCGGTGTAGGCATGCGCGTTAACCGTATGTTTACTCTAGGCACTGCTACACTAGGTGATGTGTATGTCTCTAACGCGTTGACTCATACTGCAGGCGTTCCGACAGATGCGACTATAGTATCATACTACACACTTAAGACGCAAACGCGTTCAATGTTGTTGTATACGGTGCCAGCAGGACATACCGCTTACGGTATTGATGGTTACTTTAGCTCAGCTAAAGGTAAGGACACGGACTTCTTTTGGAATGTGCGAAACCCTCAAGGTTTCCTACCTGAGATCAACACTAACGTGGTTAGCGTATATGAGACTACTGTAGTGATTCCGTTTGATTGGACTAGTATACCAGAGAAGACGGATGCTTTCTTTACTGCTGAGGCTAGTGCCAGCGCAGGTCGAGTAAGCTCCCGTATCCCTGTGTTAGTTGTTGATAATGAGTATATTAAGTAGGCTGCAAAGCTCGCTTGACTGTCTCTAAGTCATAAGCAATCAGTGCAAGGCCTCCACGTTTCTTGATCTCGGCTATGTTCCAGTCTTGAAGCTTGGAGGCTTTGTTTCTTCCAAACTTGACCTCAATAGCAAAGAACTGACCCCAGTGCGTACAACCCACGATGTCAGGGATTCCACTACGGTTGCAGACAACAGTCTTGAACACGTAGTGACCTTCATCCTTAAGCCAGTTAAGTATCTTAGTTTGGACTTTCTGCTCTGACATTAACCCAGCTCCGTCTTGTCATGGCGAACAGCCTTGAAGCGACCTTCGCGTAGTGAACCGTTATCTAAGCGTTGCATGAACTGCACTTCAACAGTCTTACCTACTATGCGTTCTGGATGATCCCACCATGAGTGTCGTTCGTCGTCAGACATACCTGACACTGGATGCTGCTTGCCGTGTGCATCTCGTACTGCTAAAGCACCTAAAGTACCTTCGTACTTACCTGCGCCCTCTAGGCACTCGATTACAAGCATCTCTTCAGTCTTCTCGAGCTTGATCTTCAGAATGTCAGCGTTACGCTTACCAGGACTGTATAGTGCCATACGCTTCTTAGCGATAATACCTTCACCGCCTCGAGACCAGATAAGCTCAGCAATAGCTCGCCATTGACTAGGCACATTACTGCACTCATCTAACAGAGTGGCCATACGTACTTTAGGTAACTCTAAGTCAGCCACAATTAGCTTAGCTAACTGATAACGTGTAGAGAAGATTTGTTCTTCTTCAGGTATGAAGTCATGAACTAACAGATACGCATCCTTAGCTTGCTCATGGCGGTTTAGGATACCGTTGAGGTCCTTAAACACAGGTGAGCCTTCAACAAGTATCTCAAAGATTAGACGACCACGCATACCAGGCATTTTATCCTCAAACGCAGTGTTTAGCTCAACACTGAAGTCTGTCATCGAACGAATAGCGTTCATTTGACGAGAAGTAATAGGGTCTCCTACATCCATGAAACCGTACCAACCATCGTGCTTCTCAAAGATCGTGTAGTTATGGCCTAAGTGAGCAGGGTTTTTCTTTTCTTCTTCTGCATATAGGTGTTTAGCTTTCTGAGGTAGCATTATATCTTATCCTTGGCGAACACTGAGTCCACGAAATTACGTTTGTTTACTGATACTGTGTTATACACTTGCTCGCTGAGACCTTTCTTAACTAACAGGTAGTGCACTGTGATTGGAGTGTCACGCTTCATATTTGCCTGTCGTGCTCGGCGTTGAGTGTGACGTGCAGTACTGAAGTCTTGGCTGTAGATAACCAGGTGCTTGTGCTTATGTAAATCTACACCTTCAGCAAAGGAAGTCGCTTGTAGTATTCTAGCGTGCTTAAATACCGCCTCAAGCTTAGCAAGCTCAGGTATATAGTTGTACATGATAACTAAGTCTTCAGTGTCACCGAACTTACGTAGCAAGAAGTCAATCTTTTCACGGTTAGATAATACTAGACGTTCTTTGTCGATCTTTGCCGTACCACCTTCTAACTGGTGAAGTGCGTACCTTAGCTTAGACTTAGTATCGCAGACTAACATACCAGCTTTAAGCTCCACTATGTTGTGCTCTAACAGCTCGTTGTACACGTAGCGCGTAGCGTCATCAAGCTTGATGTAGTGCAGCTCATCTTCAGGCTCATGCTCAAACCCTAGCTCTTTACGAGTGCGTGTCACAAACAAATGCTCACACGTACCTAGTATTAGCTCAACATCGCACTTATCGTACTGACGTATAGCTATACCGTTAATCTCAATGTCGTAAGGCTTACCGTACAACCTAAACCAGGTATAGAACGTGCCATGCTTTTTCCAAGGAGAGTACGAGCTAAGTTTAAACTGATGGAATAGCTGCTGAGGGCCTTGAGCATGAGGAGTAGCGCTGAGGTACAGAATAGGTACATCTTTACATAGAGGAGCAACTTCACGCCATATCTTACCTACCTTAGGGAATGCACTGATGTAGTTGTGAGCTTCATCAAGGATCACCATGTCAAACTGACCAGTCTGCTTAAGTGCTTGGTGGTAGTTAGTTACCACGTAGTCCTTAGTATGTGTGAACGCAGCAAGCGTCTCATGCCAACCATCAAGTGCTTTCTTCTTAGTTAGAACTAAGATACGTTTAGCTTTCATCTGCTCAGCGATAAGGATGGCAGACAGGGTTTTACCTGTCCGCTCCTCAGCTGCTAAGTATGCGATGCCATACTGTTTAAGTATAGCAAGTCCATCGTTAGCTAACTGTATTTGGTGGTCGTACGGCGTCATCAATCTTCACTCCATAAAGTTCTTCAAACTTGACAGCGAATGCTTCAGACATCTTAGTCCCACGAAGCCACTGATTAATAGAAGTTGCTGAGACTAAGCCCAGCTCCTTCGCCATACGGTACTTAGTTAGCTCAGTAACATCAAGCACATAGGTTACCGCTTCGGTTGTTTTCATAGTTGTATGGCTCCTTCGTCCCAGTCTAGAATGCTAGTCAACGTCAGAGCTTGAGCAACTGCATCACTTAACGCGTGATGTGGTATTTTAGGTATAACCTTCTCAGTTTTAGGAAACAACGCTAACACCGTGCGGTAACAGCGGTCATTCCAGTGTCCCCAAGGTCTTACTATACCACAAGCGTCATACGCACTCTTAAGCCAGATGTTGTCTGAGCAAGCACCGTTACCCCAGATATTACAGTCTTCACCTAACCAGGCTGAGAACTCTAACAGTACAGATTCTAGCGACTGCTGGCCACTGATGGCCTTGGCGTAAAGCTCTGGGTCTTGTGTTGCCCACCAGTCTAAGGTACTTTGATCTTTGACTAACCCAGCTTCTTCGCAAGACTGCACAGCAATCTCACGGTAGAATTCTTCACCTAGACCAACACCGTCGAATTTTACTGCACCGATGCTAAGTATTACTGGGTTATTACTTACGCCTAGAGTCTCTAGGTCAACCATTACGTTGTTCATTACAGTTTCCCACTTACGAATGGACAAGTCTTATACTGTGAGCAGTACTTTACACTACACAAGTAGTACTTAGGGTTACCACGTAAGATGTGGTGGATAGGAGCTACATCTTTAGCTATGAGCTCCATCGTATCAAGCATACCGTTAACTAAGCCTGTAGCCATAGGAACGTCAGACTGCATCTCTTGGATCATACCTTCAGCACCAGTCTTCTTTAAGACTACGCCTTGGATTAGGTTGTGCTTGATGTCATAGCCGTTCTTGTTAGCTAAGTATTTGTATATAGACTGCTGTACAACGTGACCTTGAGCATCGATCTTACGCTTAGAAGTCTTTACATCAGCAATGGTGTCTGCGTTGATATAATCCACAGTACCACCAAGCTCTGATACTAAGGGATTCTGAATATCAACCTTAAAGAACTCTTCAACGGCAGTTGGTATTTGTGTGAACGGAGCAATGTCTTCAACGAACGCTTCAATGCCACGTACAATCTCAACAGCAGCTGTACCAGCGTTCTCACCGTCATCAAAGTTAACACCATCATGAGTATCTTCTTTCCAGGCTTCCATCGCCGACTCGGTTAGCTTAGATAGGTTAGTATCTTTCTTACCAGTCTTGATCGCGTCTTGCCACATAGTCTCGACACCAGCATGGATACTAGTACCAATTGAAGCACGTGCACCAGGTATAGAGCTTTGACCTTCTAAGAAGGTTTTGCCCCACTGGTAAGCGCAGGAATAGAACCCTACAATAGCAGATGGACGGATGCGAATATCTTCATTGTTGATTATAATTTCGTTGGACATACTGTTGTCTCCATTGACTGAGATGATATTATCTCATGTTTTATTAAATTTGTTAAATAACTTTTGGCTATAAAAAAGCCCGATCTTATTACAAAATCGGGCTTGTATATGGACTTCTAAGGCTTAAAATAGTCTAAGGCTGATGTTATATCAGGTCAGACTTTTCTGTCCAATCTGGACTTGAATAGGCTTGATTCCGGCTGCATTTAGGAGTTGTAGAGCTCGCATATTTTCATTGTACCATGAGGAGTTAATCTCAGGTGCTGGACAGTGGACTAGTACAATACCTGCCTGTATAATAGCCTTCGCACAGTCTACACAAGGAGCTTTAGTACAGTACATTGACCAACCAGTGAGGTCACGTCTTGCATTGACAATAGCGTTAACTTCAGCGTGTACTGTTAGCTCAAGCTTCTTAACTTTGTCTATCATAGAATAGCCGTCGTAAATCCCAGTAGGGAAGCCATTATAGCCCATGGTAAACAAGCGCTTATCAGGGCTGACAATCACAGCACCAACCTTGCAGTCAGGGTCCTTACTCCACGACGCAGCTTCTTTAGCTAACGCCATGAATCGATCAGTCCACTTATCCATGAGTTGCGATACCTACAGCGAGTCGATCAAGTTTAGCTAAGAAAGCAATACCTGTACCGTGGTTAGTAATCTTGAGCCACTCTTCTTGGTACTCAAGCTGCATTGAACTCTCAGATTCTTTAGGTACACGCTTAGTTGCGTTGATCCATATAACTAAGGGATTAAACTCAGCAATTACTGCGTCACACTCATCTTGAGCTCGAATACCACAGTAGATGTCATTGTGCTCATAAATCAGACGACTTAACTTAGCTTTGTCATCCTTACAGTAGTCAGCAATGAGGTCGTGCCACTCAGCTCGGTGGTTAACACGATCTTCAAAGCACTCTTGTGAGGTAGCGTAGCTGTACTTATCCTTGAGAGCATCAAAGATGAAAGCGTCGCAACACACCTGCGAAGACCCTGCATAGGTGAGACCCAGCTTTTCAGCCAGGTACTCAGCAGCAGTGTCTTTACCATGACGAGCATGGCCTAAGACAAGGATTTTACGCATTAGTGAGTGACCTCAGGAATGATAGAGTCAATAAGCTTCTGCAAGCGAGGCTCAGGAGCAACGAATGAAGAACCTTTGTCTACGTTAGCTTTCACATCAGACGCAGTCTTCTTAGCTGGCTTAGTATCATTAGCGTCGCATACAATATGCATAGCGCCTTCGCACTGTGACTGGTTAAAGCCCATAGACAACATCATTAGCTGAGTGACGCCAATGACCTTGTACATTGCTGCTTCAGCATCGAGGTGTGATTCTAACAATACCACACTTAGTATAGACATTGGGTGTAGGATAACACCATTGTGTAGTGTCGCTTCAACTGCCTTCAAAGCACGTACTGCCTTCAAAGCGTCTAGCTCAACACCCATCTTCCATAAACCACCCATAGCTAAGTAAGTTAGGTCGCAGAAGGCGTCAAGCTCATCAACTGGTGTACCAGCTTCAACGTACTCGCTAAGCTCTTCTTTCAGAAGCTTAATCGTTAGTTCGTGGTTGTATTCTTGATCGTAACGCTTAGCATTCCAGCCAGCAACTCTTTTAAATACCATTAACATAATCGTCTTATCCGTGTAGTTTGAATTTGATTGCAGGCTGAGGCGTATAGTGCCCAAGTCGTAGTTTTGCTGGTTCGAACTCGCAAAAGTCTTCACCTTTAGTTGCGTAGCTCCAAGTAACACGGGCTAGTACAACGTCGTCACACTGTTTAAGATACTGGTTAGCACCTTCAATGTGATCAGTGTATATGTGGGTATCACCGAAGTCCATCTTAACACGTCCAGGTGTAAACCCAAACTCTGCAGCGACAGCAATTAACCAGGCTCCAGCTAAGACAAAGTCTGATGGCATACCAACCATGGTATCAACTGAGCGCTGAGTCCATACCATACTAATAACACCGGTAGTGGACACGTGGAACTGATATGAGTAGTGACAGCACGGTAGTGATAAGTCACCAAGCTTATGTGGTCGCCACGCATTGATAATCATACGACGGTTGGACGGGTCATTCTTTAGCTTATCCTTTAGATCAGCGATCTGATCAAAGCCTTCAAAGTCAAACCAAGCGTTACCGTAGTCAAGGTTTAGCTGACCATTCTCATCAGCCCATGTTCCCCAGTAGTTACAGCCCCAGTCTTTGAAGTCTTGCACACACTTAGGCTGACGAAGCAAAGCAGCAAGCTCACCAAGTACACCATCAGGGAACATCTTACGACCTGACAGCAAAGGGAAGCCCTTGCGTAGGTCAAACTCAATGCTCGTACCAAACACAGACAACGTAGACTGGTTACGAGTCTCACGACGCTCGCCGTAGTCTAGCACTTTGTCAATTAGCGCTGCGTAGTCTTTCTCAAACTGTTCCATTATCGACCACCTATGTCATGAGTTGTATCGCTTGTTATACAAACACCACTGCCTGTAGGTTGCTCACGGTCGTGCGCTTCCAGGATTAGGTCAAGTGCTTGGCCAAGCTCACTACAAGCGTGTGTTTTGCCTGCTCGACCTGGTTCGTTGCTTTGAAACTGCACAATGAACCCTGTTTCTTGTTCGTCAATATGTACTCTTACCTTACCCATTTACTTTCTCCAACATCGCCATTCCATCCAGCGAGTAATTCCAAAGGTTTGGTACGTCATCGTCTTCAATGTCGCCCCAGTTAAATCCAACAGCTACATCTACAGGCATTGGTAAATCTTTAATAGCAAAGAGCTTTGACATTTCAAACCAAGCTTCTTGCATGGCTTCTGCCATCTGCTTAGCGATAGGCTCATACACAGCCGGATCGTTAGGACAGTCTACAATAAAGCTATCGTGGATAAAGTTAGCTAAGTAAGCGTCGTGCTTCTTTGCTTCGTCTAATGCAGGACCAAAGTAATGCATAGCTAACTTAGATACTTCAGCACCAGCGCCTTGGTTCTCAATGTTAAGCTGATCTGTCATCATCTTAGCTTTATACTTACGACCCAGTGGTGTAGAACCCAGGCGACCCTTACGCCACGCAGCAATACCGCGTTCCTGCCAAGCATAAATCTCTTTCCAAAGGTTACGCCAGCGAGTTCTATCTTTATTAAGCTTGCGCTCATCTACTAAGATGTTGGCTTGCTTAATTAGAATGCCTTGCAGCATTGGTATACCGCCACCATAAGTCAAGTTAAAGTTGTATGTCTTACTTAGCTGACGATGTGCTTTAGTCCAAGCAGAGCCAAATAGCATCTCTGCAGTGTAGCCATGCAAATCTGTGCCTTTGCGGAATAGGTCTTCCATCATCAAGCAAGTAACAATAGCACACAGTGTACGTAGTTCTAGCTGAGCATAATCAGCGTAGATCAACACTCGACCATCAGTCTCTTCATAACCAAACACACCTTTAGAAGCACGTGGTAGCTGCTGAAGGTTTTGATCCTTAGAAGTATAACGACCAGAGCGTGCAGATGGTAGAAACTTACCATAAATACGACCATCATCGGTATCAAACTTCTTAAGAAAGCTGTTAAGCTTTATAAGTGTACGAGCTTCACGAACATTAGCAGCACGCTCATTACCACCTAGTGCAAACTTAGCTAAGGCTAGACCATCAGACTCGTTCTCACCAATGTATGGACGTACTTGCTGCCAGCTGTTAACGTTAACAGGCATGTTAAGGTCTTTAACCTTCTTAGCATTAGCTTCATACAAGGCGTTTAGCTTGCTCTTTACTACTGGCATGCCGTTCCACTGGAAGTCGAAGCAACGACGTAGGTTTAGCATGTCTAGTCTGTAGCTTGGATTAAGTAGCTCTTGACTAACTTGTTCCCATACAGCAGGCATGTAGTACACGTCAGTGGCAGCGTATAGTAGCTGATCTTCAGATAGCACAGGTGCTTCCCACTTACTCTTTTGCAGTACCTTCTTATCTAGGCCTTGCTTAGTGTACGGACAGTAGCCAATACAGTATGTAAACACCTCATCTAAGCTAAACTTCTCTTTCTCAGGGAAAGCTAAGCGAGCTAAGTAGAATGTGTCTTCAAACTCAGCTGGAACCCAACGTGTGCAAGAAGTCTGCTGCATGGTTGTAACATCGTAATGGCTATTGTGCCACACAGTATTAAACTTACCAAGTTCAAGCATTAGTTCAAAGACGTTAGGCCATTCAACTAAGATAACTGCGTCAAGATGTGGTTGATAGACTTGTAGCATACGAGGTTTACCGTACAAGCCACAAGTCTCGAGATCAGCAAAGACTGGCTGGGAAGAATCCAGCTCAGCCATCGCGTCTACAAGCTTTAGAATGCGATAAGGTGTTTTCATTACAGACGTACCAGCTTAGTTGCTTCAGTACGTTCTTCTTCAGTGAGGTTATTCATGACGTCTTCACGAAGCTCTGCACGACGCTTACGGACAGTTGCGATGCGTAACTTCTCCATCAGCTTGTTTTCCATCGCCAGACATTCATCAAAGTGAGCAGTATCGATCTTCTGAACAACCCAAGCGTAACGAATATTAGGATCAAGGTCAACTTCAAGAGGGTCCATGATGGATACTACTTCAACAATCTTTAGCTCTTGGTTCTTCACCCACACTGCAACTTTGTCACCGACTTCTAAGTCAGTCATAAGTGTCTTGTACGAGTAAGACTTAGTGCTTGTGTAAGGTGCGAAAACGATGTTGACGATCTTGAAGTCAGGGTTTTCAGATAGAACTGTGTCGGTCATTTGCATTTTATAGTCTCCAGAGACTGTAGTGTTAGTTTCTTCAAAAGGGTTTTTCTTAGCTTCTGCAGTTTCCCAGCGGCTAAACTCTTCAGGTGCTAGCGCCAGTAATGCTTCTTGCTGCTTACGAGACAGAAAGCCTCGTTCTTTATAGAATTCTTGTAGTGAGCGGATAAAGCCTGCATCACTCATATCTTTACGTACTTTCATGTTTATAGTCTCCTTAAGACTCTATTGTTAGAACCTAGACCGGCTACACCCAGTCTAGGCTTATTCTACTTCTTACTTACAGACGAGGAGTGCCTGCAGGTTCAGACTTAGTTTCTTCAGCCGCTTCATGCGCACCTTCGAAAGTATCGTCTTCACCAGTCCAACCGCCTTCTTCATCTTCATCCGCTGTGAAACCAGCATCTTCAGAGTATACTTCAAGCTTACTGATTTGGATCGCGTTCAAGTAGAACGTTACACCTGCATCAACAATTTGACCTTGCTTTGACTTAGTGGTGTAGATGTCGAAAGAACCAGATACCTTACCAGTAGAACCGTTGCCGATCTTAGTGGCACCTAAAGCAACTTCTTTACCCTTAGCATTGTACGTCTTAACCAAGATAGGTGAACCATCAGGCCAAGTAACGCCAGTTTTAAACGCCAAGATAAAGTTGCCAGTAGGCTCTTTAATAGCTTCGCCGTCTTCATCAGTTTCACTGGTTTTCTTCATCTGCGGGTACAAACCAGTAGACTTAGGAACCTTAACTTTCTTAGGACGGTGCTCTTGCCAGAAAGCTTCAATCTTAGCTGCGATCTCGTCTGCTTGCTCTTTAGTGAGCACTAGCGAAGCGACATACTGCATTTTGCCAGAAAGATTCTCTTTGCCTTCACCAGTAATGGTAACCCATTCTAGTGAACCTTTAGGAGACATGAACTTTTGTAGTGTTTGTGAAGCCATTTTTCGTACTCTTGTGGTTTAGTTTAGTTATTATCTTCAGAGACTGTTGTCTCAAAAGATGAATCTATTATGCCATGTTTAATGAATTTGTTAAATAACGTTTTGGAATAAAAACTCAATTTGTTATTACGGAGTCAGAAGCCCTTGAAAGAGCCACATACATGAGCTTTAAGTATACCAGGTAGTTGATGTCAGCTGCTATGCCTAAGTCCTCACTATCCAGATACACTGTGTGGTACGTACTACCCTGGCTCTTATGCACAGTCATAGCGTGCGCAAAGTCTAGGCAGATACAGCACTCGTTAAAGCTAAGGTAATCCCGCCACGCCTTGGCTCTAGCCCGAGCGAGCTTATGCTTAGGGTTAGCTTTGGCCCAGCCAGCTGCCTTGAACCCTTTGTTAGCTTGCTCAATAGCCAGGTTAGTAGCCGCTGCTTGCTTCATTAGTTGATCGGTGTACATCTTGTACTGGTAGTGACCAAAGATACTACAGAACACACGCACATCGCCTTCTTCATCGATGAGCTCAACAAACTTAAACGTGTCGCTCTTAAGCACGTACTCTAGAGTCTTGAACTTACTGTTCAAAGCAAGGTTATCACCGAATGGTAGTTCTATACCATAGACCTCTCTAGTATCCACTACATCATGGAAATTAAAGCGTTCACGCATTGTAGGACTAAATACTTCATCGCCAGGCTTAGGTAAGCCGTAGCCCTGGACTTCAGCATTCAGGTTCTCAACACGCTTGTTGGTAAATGCAAGCATAACCTTGTCATCAGTACAAGCTCTGTAGCCTGCTACGATGTCTTTACCACGCTTAAACTTGTGGCTTGTAACTAAAGGAACCGCAGGCTCACCGCTTATGAAGCTAACTAATTGATTCAACGGTGTCATCAGTGGATTATCCGCTGCCTGACGATATATGTGAGTCAACGTGATAGCATACTTACCGCTAGGCTTGATCGATTGCTGATCGCCTACTGGAGGTAACTGATTAGGGTCACCGAGCCACACAACACGCATCTCAGGGTTACCATCGTAGTCTTCATCTTGAAGAGCACGTATGTCCATGAGATGCTTCTCACCAACCATAGAATACTCGTCTACAAACAGTATTGAAGACTTATCACCATCTCCAGAGCTGATCGTAGTCTGTACATGCTTGTGGTTAGTTGCATGTTGGTTAATACCAGGACGACGCTTCAACAGACTGTCTAACGTACGTATGTTAGACCCTGGTGGTAGCTTGTCACGTAGAATACCGCAGGCTTTATGAGTGAAGGCACAGACAGTGTAGTCTATCTCTTCATCCATACAGTACTGCACCAGGGTAGCCAGGTCGGTAGTCTTACCCGTCCCAGCCTGCCCAGTGATATACATGTCCCACGCATTCGTATCTGCTTTGAATGCTTTGAACGTCTTAAGCATTTTTTAACTCCTCTAGCACTTGGTAGATTTCTTTAACTGCTCTTATGGCAACGCATGTGTTAAAGCCCATTGAGCCATACAAGTCAATGTCATGTACATGAGAGTGTGCTACTAGTTTCGCGTTACCGATCTCTATGGACGCTACTATTTCAGTGCCTACGTACGCATGCTGTGCATACCACTTAAGCTTCATCTTCCATCTCCTCGAACGGGCTTTCTTCTTCAGCATGTGACTGCTCAAGATAGTCTAAGCCGTAGTAGAATTTCTTCTGGTTGTTTATAGTGGTAGGTCTCACTTTGATACCATAACCACGGATTAACTTAGTTAGGATTCTCATCTCGCCTGCTCCATCCGTCAGGGCGTCGTAGAGGTCTTCTAAGGACTCTGAATAAATTCGTTTAGCCTTAATATCCTTTATTATTTCTGGACAGTCATTGAGCTCTGCGATCTCCACAAGGTAGTCCATCATCTTATGATGCAAGATATAAGCCAAGCGAGGTCCAGCTTTCATCGAACTAGCGATTAGTCTGTGTTTACCAGTCGTGAACGGTGGTGACACGTACTTAGCTCGTGGCAGTGTTGGAATCTCTGTAGCTAAGTAATATGCGAAGTCGCAAGTCTCAGCCATCAAGTCATCGTGCACTCTTGTTATGTCAGATACCCACTCAGCATTCTCAAGCTTATTAGGTGTCTCAAACAAAGCAATACGTCGGTCATCGCCTTCTAAAGCAAATGGGTTTTTGTTAGCTGTGCTAATGAACGTCATGTTGTGCTTGTATTGATAGCCCTCAGTACGCATCTGACGTACCTGTATGATCTCTTTACCAGAGTATGCTTTCAACTTACCAAGTGCTTCATCACGGTCACGTGTACCTAGTTGGTCACCATACTCATCGAGCTGCACAAAGTACGAGTCTAACGCCCAACCATTGAATTGTTCTAGGAACTCTTTGGTTGTTGGTTTAGCTATGCGCTCAGCACCCATGATCTTCTCAAGGATAGCAACGAACGTATCCTTACCAGAGCCAGGTACTCCTAGGAAGTACAGCATGACAGGTGAGTATTCAAATGTCGTTAGCTTGCGTTTAATAAACTGCAATAAGTAGTTACGCATAGCTTCTTCAGGTACCAAAGTCTCTAAGTACTTGATAGTAGTTTCTGGTCGCTTATAAAGCTTAGAGTAACTCTCTGGTTCATTAAGTATAGCCAGTTCTGGAGTTCTACGAAACAAGTTGAGCGTCCGAACGCTATCATCGGTTGCAAAGAATCCAAAAGGTTTATCGGGCGCGGTTGTGACGTTGATGGTAGGCATTGCTTGTACCATCTCTGGTTTCTTTGGAGCGCTCGATACAGATGTATTGACATACATAAAGAGGTCAGAGTCTCTTTGGAATGCTTTTGTGTGTTCATTAGCTACGTCCACGCAATAATACTGATTACGGCGATCGTCGAAGCCAAGCTCAATAGTAGATTGACGCTTAGTATGGAGAATGCAGCGATGAGCAGCCCAGTCTTCTTCATATTGCCATATCGTGACGCCGTCAATTGCTGCACGACCAGTAACCATAGGATCAGTGATAGTGGCATCGAGACGGTCAGAGTCCATAGGGTTGGGCCACAGGTCATTAATTGCGTGCATAGCAGCATTGTATAACTCCTCATCAATACTAATGTCAGCACCAAGGATGGCGCTAATCTTGCTCATGTACTCAGAGCCTCTGCCTTCAGGTATGTTCTCTGGGTGTAAGAACCCTTGACTCACATACTGGGCTTCATCTCTAAACGCACGAGGCGTAATAATTCTAAACAGTCCTTGTGAGAACTTCTTACTATCAGTAAACTGCTTTACAGTTGGAGCTAAACAGTTCGACGTTAACGTATTCTGCTTGATGTTCGGAGCTAACTTAGGCTTGCCTGCTTCTTTTAAGTGGAACAGCAAATCTAATGTAGCCTTAGGCATTTCCCTTAGCTCAGGCACTTCCTTCCACGTAACCTTAGTCTTATTAGCCGCTGTCGGTAAGTAAACGAAGCCGTTCTCACTGTATACATCGAGTGCCAATCTGTCATCATTAATACCAAAGCTGTCAGGGAAGTCAGGGTTAAACTTATAAATCAGAGTGCCACATTCTTTAGCAGTACCATCTTTGTTTAGCTTACCTTTAGACTTAAAGAAGAATGTGTATTCTGGGTCAAGGTTGTGAAACAAGTTCCACACAAGGTCGTTGTCGCAGTCGATTGCGATGATACCACTGCCTGAACCTGTAAGTACACCGCCAAGTGCCGAGACTTTCGTGTTCTTAGTTTCTGTGTACTTGACACGCCAGTTCTTTTCAAAGCTTGGTTCTGTTTTGCTGCCGTCTTCACGTCGTTTCAACTCCCCTTTCATTGGCACTGTATGCCAGCCTAAGTCTACGAATTCTTGGATGTTGCGCATGTCCACCTCCCTAATGGAAAGACACCTTCATACGTGAAACCATGAGGTTCTTCTTGTACCGCAGCACCTTGTGAGTCTAGCCACGTAGGTACCATGCTATCGATAACCTGGTCTGCTTTAGTGTTGTGACCGCGCTCAAGACATAAGTTAACTAGGTTATTAGCCGCTAGTAATTTAACGACTGTCGGTCGTGTCATACTGTTCTTTGGGAGGTACTTACGCATGGCTAATGCCACCGGTACTCCCTGCTTAACGTCTGCATGTAGGTCTTGCAAAACGTCAGCTCTTATCAGTTTACGCAACTTCATTACTAGCTCCTCTATTTATTTTTGATAATGAAATTATATCATGTTTTTTATGTCAGCGGTTAATACTTTTCTTCACCCAGCTTTAGGACCAACAGGATGACACTGACTCATCTTACGTCGAGACCCGCACCAGCACTTCTGCTTGCCATAATTAGGCTCTTTAGTGACAAACATGCTTAAGTCAGATATAGGTGGTAGCTGACTGTAGTGTCCCGTGTACAGTGTTATGTCATTTTCTTCAAGCGTTAGTATCGGGTGTCGCGCAGGGTGCTCAGCTGCGTCTACTACGATAAAGCTTTTTTCTAGCTGTTCAATTACTCGTCGTCTAACTAGCTCGTCTACAATAGCGCTACTACCGTGACCCATGATGATTACTGTAGGCTTCTCTACTTCTTGGAATACTGCATGCGTGCCACAGTCTGGCGCTTCCCAACAGCCTTTCTCGTCATCTTCGTAGACACAACCAGTACATCCCCACTTTGTTAGGTGCTCAACTAGTTCTATTCTTTTCATTGTGCTGCCTCCAGGGCTTTCTTTATGTCTTCTTCTGCCCAGTCACCACCCATAGGATCGGCTAACCATGCAGCGCTCTCTAACTCCCAGCCAGGGTAGTTGTATCGCACGTCATAAACAACTTGTCTGTGTAGCTTAGCTAAGTAAGGAGACAAAGAAGCTTTGCGTACCTTCAACGGTAGTATCACCTGGTGGCTAACAACTTGTATCTCACCCGATTCAGCACGGGCTAATATAGCGACGACCACGGACCATTTGTGCTTGACCTTGAAGAATGCATCCTCTAAGTCTTTATTGACCTTAATGAGCTCTAGAGACGACCGAGACAAGGCATAAGTCTTACCTGTGTCAGCGTTCATTACTAGGCACAGTCCATCAGTTAGTTTAGCCATGTTATCCTCGCTTTGCTTCTGTGTCAATGCCTACGTTCGGGTTGTACCGGCCTAGGACATAGTCTGGGCGGCGCTGGTCAGGTTGTGGACATACCGCTATGATACGCCATCCGTTAGCTAACTCATTCTGCAGCGCGTCTGTGCAGGAGTCTTCCATGAGTAGCGTGTCATTGTACATAGCCAGCGCCTGACCAGGCATGTGGACTTCTACTCGGTTATTCATGTGCTGGTCTGTAGGACCCTCAGGCACCTTCGGATTGAACAGCACTTCTGGGTCAGGGTTTATGTCCATGCCAGGAGTTACTGTTACCTCAAAGCCTACTATAAGCAACTCTACAACCTGTGCCTCACTAGCCAGTGTAGGGAACGCTTCAAACGTGCGGTGGTGCTTACCTTCTCCAGGGTCCTTCCATGCGTTGATGACAAACTTACTCTTTATTCCTTCATCAGTTAGTGCTGTTACCTTAGCTACGTCCTCAAGGAAGTTTTTGTTATCGTTATGCCAGTACCGGTACGTATTAAATTCTACGTTTACAATCTTCATGGTTTATCCTTACAAGTAAATGTGAGTCTTTAGTGCTTTAGTTTTAATTAGTTCGAACAGTTCTAACCACTCGTCACGTATATCTTGACTGCTGAATTCTTTCTTAGTACTCCAACCACCGCCGAGCTTGACGTACAGTGTGTCACCTGGGTTGTTGCTATACCACTTGTACAAGGTCAGCACATAGTACACCTCGTTGTACCATATGAGTGCCTTAGGTACGCCCTTATCAAGGGACGGATGGTTGATGCTACCTATCACCTCACAACGACGCATAGCAGTGATGTCCTTAGGAAGCTGTGGCATCTGCTTTACAATGCTCAAGCTCAGCTTCTTCTTTGTGGTGACGATCTCTATTTGCATGACATCTTACTCCGTGCGGTGTTACAGCATTCTGCGCTACAGTACGCGTTATTGTGGGCGTGCGGCATGTCACACCATAAGCACGGCTTGTACGTCAGTACAGTGCGTTGTGGCTTCTGTTGCATGCCTTTGTGAGCCGTCAGACTGGCCAACGCCAATGTCATGGCAAGTGTGGACAAGCCAGGCTTACGATACTTTAGCTTCATGATAGTAAGTACCTGTCTTCGGTGTTGCGGTGGTCGTTGCCTTCCATCAGGAGTGCCTTAGCTAATGCTCCTGGTTGGAACTGTGGACGTAGGCATTCTGCTACGCGTTGTTGAAGCTCTTGTATTATCGCTGGTGACATGTCAGCATAGTCAACGCAATGTAGTGCGTGCAACAGCTTGTAGTTAGGGTGCTGCCCAGGAGTTACTCCTACCAGCTTACCGATCTTGTCCAGCATGCAAATATCAAAGTGTCTGCCGTTGAACAGCTTGTCTAGTGCCTGTTCTAACACTGCGGTCTCAAAGCTCATGCTTCTTTATTCCTATGATAGTAAATGTTGCTGCGTTCTACATTGTACTTGCGTGCTGCTTCTGACACGTTGTGTTCCGCGGCATACTCAAGTATCTCTGGCCAGTTGTCCATGTTCTTGCGTTGCTCTTGCCTGCCGTAGCCTTGCGATATAGCTAAGTTACTAATGGTACTTTCAGAGCAGTCGAACTGCTTTGCTACATCAGCATACGTGAGGCCTTTCATAATCTCAGCTAACATAGCTGGGCGTACACCGCGAGTCGTCGTAGATTGCCTAGGTGGGTTAGCTAAACCTTCAGCCTCTAGTATGGTACGCACGGGTCTCTCTTGTGAGTTTAGCTGTTGTGCCACTTCCTTAACAGTGTTATAACCCTCGTGCCATATCATAAGTACTTGCTCTTTTGTCGGCACCAACTTCCTCGGCAGTGTCAAGTATCGAGCTTTGTATATCTCAGTCTCTGACGTACGGTACTGACGAGCCATAACCTTATTAGCAGTCTCATAGTCATCAGTGAGTTGTACCTCAGCCCGGCATGAGAGTGTGAGAGCTTCTACGGGCTTTCTTAGCTTACGCCGGACCTCAAGGTGAGTGGTGTTGAGGTGCTCTACTATAGTATCCTCGTCGACACCAGCAGCCTCAAGATTACGTATTCCTGTTTTCATATCTTACACCTACGGGTAAATAAAAGGCCACCTTTCGGTGACCCTCTATGCTGTGCTAGACTACGCTGCAATACCGCGAGCAACGTTGTCTTCTAAGCAAGCTTCTAAAGAATCGAAGCCGTATGCATCTTCACGAGCAACACGCAATTCACGCTCTGCTTCAACGTTAGCCATAGCATCGGCCAAGTCAGTAGATGCAAGCTCTTCAGACATTACGTCTTGTAGCAATTGCTCTTTAGCAGCTTTAGCAGTACGTTCCTGCTTTGTCCACTTGCTTACACCGTCTTTACACATGCTGTTGAAGCCAGTTGCAGATGATGCTTTCTTACCAAACTCAGCAACTTCTGGAGACATCCAAAGGCCGTGGTAGTAACAACGAATAGCAACGATAACACCGTCTTCGTTCTTGTGGAATGTAGTAGCCTTACCACCGCCGCCGCCAGTCTTAGCTGATGCTAGAGCAACGATCTGAGGCAAGATGTCACCAACAAGTTCGTTAGCGTTTGCTTGCAATGTTTCTACGATCTCAACGAATGCTTTTTTAATACTTGACATGATACAGGTCTCTCTTCTTTGGTTTGATTTAATTTAAGATATTATAATACTACTTATCTTTGACTGTGTACACCTTTATTTTCAATTAATTTATGCTGGTTACTCGTACTATGTTAGCGACACTCTACCACCTTACTATCAGCGTCCAGCTTTGCAGAGATACTCCATGGCGTTCTTAAGTAAGTGACATCGTCTACGCAAGTGGTCCATGAGCAACCTGTTGTAGTTGCTAGCATTAGTACTACTAGTAAGTGTCTCATGGTAGTACGACCATAGCGAGATTAACTTGCCCACTCTGATACTTGAAGTCATCGCGAGGAATGCGTGTTAGTAACTCTTTGCCATCAACGTAGAATCGTGGGTACTGGTCCCGTGTGGACACTAAGCTAAGACTGTGGTGATCGGCGTACTCCTCTGCAGCTTGAACTAAGGTAGCCCGTAACGTCGCTGCACTTTGGTTTGTAAGTCGTCGGAGAGAGGTTTGTCCCTTGTATAACGCAGGTCTGTCACTACGTAGAAAGGTGATGACTTGGTGATTGTGTAAGTGTTTGTCATTGCTTGGCAAATTCTTGTTCATGTTAATAACCTCTTGAAGGTGTATAGATATGGTTTTATAAAGCCTCCCAAAAAGTGTATAGATGCAGTTTTGCAAGACCTATATCACAATTTTGGTATCGTCTATATATATGTACACACACACAGGTACCTCGTGTCGTACGAGTACATATATATATATATATAT